>Ga0247721_100067_pt1 | contig 54805 bp, 53 predicted proteins | sample MSEWel2017_08_16_FD_189089 | JGI IMG/M metagenome (GOLD analysis project Ga0247721, IMG submission 189089) | Subsurface sediment microbial communities from gas well in West Virginia, United States - MSEEL Well Study Marcellus 3H_2017_08_16 | ecosystem: Environmental > Terrestrial > Deep...
CTGAAGGACAGATAATTCTCTTCATTGACGAAATGCACACCTTAGTTGGAGCTGGTGCAACAGAAGGTTCAATGGATGCAGCCAATCTTTTAAAACCAGCCTTAGCCCGGGGTGAACTGCACTGTGTGGGAGCAACAACCTTAGCTGAATACAAAAAACACATCGAAAAAGATGCAGCCTTAGAGAGAAGATTTCAGCCAGTTCAGGTCTCTGAGCCGGATATAGAAGATACAGTATCTATTTTAAGAGGCTTAAAAGAAAAATACGAAATTCACCACGGAATTAAAATTACAGATAATGCAATTGTAGCTGCAGCCAGACTTTCTGACCGCTACCTGACTGAAAGATTCTTACCTGATAAGGCAATTGATTTAATTGATGAGGCAGCCTCAAAAATTAGAATTGAGATAGATTCGATGCCGATAGAAATTGATGAACTTGACCGCAGAGTAAGAAGGCTGGAAACAGAAAAAGAGGCCTTAAAAAGTGAAGCTACAGAAGAGGCTCAGCAGAGATTGGAAGAAATTGAGGAAAAACTTCAGGAATTAAAAGATCGACGAGATCCACTGCGTTTAAAATGGAAAAATGAAAAAGATCAACTGGCTAAAATGCAGGAGTTAAAAGAAAAAATTGACCAGGTTGAATATCAGGCTGAAACAGCAGAAAGAGAAGCAAATTACGAAGAAGCAGCCAGACTCCGATATGGTAAATTAAATGAACTCCGTCAGGAACTTGCTGAAATAAGTCAGAAAGTTGAAGAATCCCAGCAGGATGCAACTCATCTGGTAAAAGAAGAAGTTACAGAAGAAGATATTGCAGAAATTGTTTCTCTCTGGACTGATATTCCACTGCAGAAGCTGATGGAAGAAGAAAAAGAAAAATTAATCCATTTAGAAGATGAGCTAGAAAAAAGAGTTGTCGGTCAGCATGATGCTGTTAAAGCAGTCAGTAATGCAATCCGCCGTTCTCGAACCGGTCTCCAGGATGCAGATCGACCACTTGCTTCCTTTATGTTTATGGGACCAACCGGTGTCGGTAAAACTGAGCTTGCTAAAACACTGGCTGAATATCTATTTGATGACGAAAAAGCTCTGACCAGAATTGATATGTCAGAGTATATGGAAAGACATGCGGTTTCTAAACTAATTGGTTCACCTCCCGGTTATGTAGGATTTGAAGAAGGTGGACAGCTGACAGAAAGGGTAAGACGAAACCCCTATTCTGTAATTCTTTTTGATGAGATAGAAAAGGCCCATCCGGATGTATTTAATATCCTGCTCCAGATCCTTGATGATGGTGTTTTAACTGACAGCCAGGGTAAGGAAGTTGATTTTAGAAACACAGTAATTATAATGACCTCCAATGTTGGCTCCCAGTATATTCAGGATTTAGATGATGAAATCAAAATTAAGGAAGAAATTGATGAGGCTTTAAAAGGACAGTTTAGACCTGAGTTTTTAAATCGAATTGACGAAAAAATTATCTTCCATTCCTTAACTAAGGAAGATATCTTTAAGATTATTGATATCCAGATTTCTTATCTGCAGGATAATCTGTCTGAACAGGATATTGAAATTGACCTGACTAAAGCTGCTAAAGAAGAACTCCTGGAACTCGGCTTTGATCCAGCATATGGAGCCAGACCTTTAAGAAGAGTTATTCAAAATCAGATTAAAGACGAACTGGCAATGCTGCTCCTGGAAGAAAAAATTACAGAAGGTGACCAGATTAAAGTTGATTTTAAAGATGGAGAATTTCAGTTTAAAAACTAAAATAAAGCTGAAATAGAATAATTGATTGCTAAATATGCTTCAAGAAATATTGTTTTAACTCCAGACCGGTAAAATTGCCGGTCTTTTTTTATGTTCTGTTTTTTTATTAGCCAGCGTATAATTGTCAATAGTTTTTTAGAAAAAATGCATAAAGATACCCATTTTACCATAATGTAAAATTATGGTAACAACCTAACAAGAAACAATATGATATCAAATTTATAAAAGAATTAGCTTTTATCTGAGAGGTTCTCACTTTTTTTACCACATTGATGCAACCTGGCGTTAAATACTAACTTGAAAGTTTAACGTACTTAATCCGCATTTATGGAAGTGAGGGGTATCACGCTAGATAACGAGGTTATGGTTATCCTCAAGGAAATTACGATATCCCCTCAGCATAAGAAAATAATTCATTCTATAAATAAAATATATTTTATTAACCAGCCAATTTTGAAGAATTAACGCCCAGATAATTTTCCAGTGTTTTTAAAGCAATTTCTTTGTTTTCTGGACTATCAATTTTATCAAAAATATTACTGGTTAGTGATTTGCCTTTCCACATAGGAGGATCAAATAATTTATGATCCCTTAACATGGCAAAAGCAACTTTGATAAATTTATTACCAACTGCTATATAAATCTGGTTGGGACTTTTATCCTTTTTTCTTAACTTATCTGCATAAGTTTTAAAGTAAGGATTAGTTTTACCAGTAGCTAGGCTTCTTCCTGCTAGATAGACAATATGTCTGAAAGATGGATTTCCCTGTTTGCTAATAGAGCCATATCTTGCTTTCTTACCACCTGATTCTTCAACTAGTGGGTTTGTTCCAGCTGTCTTAATGACCTGTCCTGCATAATCATATTGATTAACTGGTCCCATTTCTGCAGTGAATTCTGCAGCAGTGATAATACCGATTTCAGGGACTGACAGAAGTAATAATCCAGGGTTTTGAACTAGTATATTCTCTATTTTATCCTGTAGGAGACTAATTTTTTGATTGGCATTCTCGTAATCTGCAATGGTCATTGTTAGAAGTTCGATTTCTACTTTTAGTTTTTCAAAAGGCCTGGCATAAGAATCTTTAGCTGCAAGTAATAGTTTTTCAATAGTTGAATTTCTAAATTTTAAATTGTTTTCTCTAGAAATTTTTCTTAAATCTTTTTTGTCAAGCTTTTTGATAAGAGAAGGATGGGGATAATTTTTCATAATAAATAAAGGTGCTTTGCCCCAGAAATCAGAAAATATATTTTCAACTTTACTTGTTCCATTAATAATTTTACCTTTACCCTGAAAAGTAGGCCATATTTTATCCATTAGGGCTCTAATCTTGGATTTGATAGCACTTCTTTTTTGAACTTCATAACGGCGATATCTGCAGAGATTTTTAAGTTTTTCATAATTACCATTTAGAAGTCTGGATTTAGTAGTTTTGCCATCAATTAATGCAGATGCAATAGCAAATAGATCGATATCATCAGTTTTAGACCAATTAAGATTTTCAGCTCTGCTTTTGGAAGTTGTGTAAGCATTTATCAAAAGCACATTATAATCAAATTCCTGTAAATAGCGAACTATGATTTCATGATAATGTCCTGTAGTTTCAATGCCTATTAAAACTTTTTGAGCAGAGATATTATTAACAGAGTCTTTAATTTTAGTTAGCAATAAATTTAGTCCTTTAGAATTAATAGTAAAAAAGAATGAATTTACAAGGATCTCACCGAAATAATTACATATAAGGGCTTTGGGAGAATATTTAGCTGGATCAATTGCTACTACTAATACTTTATCGTAGGGTATATTACGTAGTTGTTTCTGGACTTCAGTTCTCTTACTGGCCTTTATATGTTTGACTTTTCTCATTGATTAACACCTCCAAGTGAAATTGGTGAGTGTTCCTCGTTAGGGTATTGTTTAATTTAAACAAGCAATGGGAAAAGTCCTTTTTTCTTATCTATCAACATTATATAATACCAGGAAATTATACCTAATGGTTTGTTGTGAATAATATTTATAGTTTTATAATTTCCGCTATCAACAAAATTTAAGCTTACTGTATTACAGATTGTCCGAAGGACATTTTGTTCATATAATGAAGGAATATAATTAATTACCAAGAACTATAATTATTGTACATACTATTTGAATAACTAGAATAAAAAAAATAAAAATGTGAGGTTTTTAAATGTCTGAGCAGAAGAAAAATATTAAACTCTTTATTTTCGTAACCGCTTTTTACTGGTTTTCAATGTATGCCTATATTCCCACCTTTTCACCCTACATAGAATCTCTCGGGGCATCACATAAGATGATCGGTTTAATTTTAGGTTCATATGGTTTTACCCAGATGCTGATTAGAATTCCACTGGGAATCTATTCGGATAGAATTAATGAGAAAAAAATATTTGTTAATCTTGGTATCTTACTCAGTGTAGCAAGTACCACTGGTATGTGGTTTGCAGAAACACCGGTTCTAATTCTTCTTTTTCGCTCTCTTGCCGGAGTTTCTGCGGCTACCTGGGTCAGTTTTACTGTACTTTTTTCTTCCTATTTTAAAGATGATGACACTGCTCATGCCATTGGAATCATCAATGCTTCCAATAAATCAGGCCAGGTAGTAGGTATGCTTTTAGGAGGGCTAATTGCTCAGAGTCTAAGTCAGCAGTATCCCTTTTTACTGGCTGCAGCCGCAGGAATCACCGGCTTTATTTTAAGCCTTAAGGTTGATGAAAATAAAAAAATTGATCATAAAGCAATTACCTTAAAAGAAATAATAAAAGTTGCAAAAAATAGAAGTCTGCTGACTGTCTCGTTTCTGGCAATTTTAATGATGATGATTTCTCACTCCACCACCTTTGGTTTTATACCGGTCGCTGCCAAAAATATGGGCGCAACAAGCTTTCATTTAGGACTATTAACCACCATTACAACTATTCCCGGAATACTTTCTTCCTATTTAAGCGGAAGCTATTTTAGTAAAAGAATAGGAGAAAAAAACACAGTTACCATCGGATTTTTACTGCTGGCAGTTTCCTGCATTTTAGTACCCTTTATTGATCAACTTTACCTGCTCTACTTTAATCAGATTCTCAACGGTTTTTCGCAGGGGATGATTTTTCCGGTTTTAATGGGTTTAAGTATTAAAAATGTGAGACCAAATAAGAGGGGAACCGCAATGGGATTTTTCCAGGCAATCTATGGATTGGGGATGTTTATAGGACCAATTCTTGTCGGAACTATCAGTGATTTAGCAGGACTTAGAATGGGATTCTGGATAATTGGCTTGGTTGGAATCCTGGGAGCAGTTTTAACCCGTTTTTATAGAACTGAAAGAGAATTCTAGATAATGGAGGCAGAAAATATGAATGAAAAAGAAATTATTGAAAAGACTAAAGAACCAATCACAAAAAAATCGTTAGTTAATGATTTAAAACAGTTAAACTTAAAAGGGGAAGTAGTAATTGTCCATTCTGCACTCAGCAAACTTGGCTGGGTCTGTGGAGGAGCAGTGGCCTTAATTGAAGCTCTGCAGAAAGCAATTACTGAGGAAGGAACTCTGATCATGCCGGCTCACAGTGGTGATTATTCAGAACCTAAATACTGGGAAAATCCACCGGTGCCGGAAGAGTGGTATCAGACAATTAGAGATGAGATGCCTGCCTACAGACCAGAAGTAACTCCCACCAGAGGACTGGGTGTAACTCCAGAAATTTTTCGTAAATTTCCGGAGGTCATAAGAAGCAATCACCCCTGTCTTTCATTTTCGGCCTGGGGAAAGGAAGCTGATGCTATTACAGCTGATCATAAATTGGAATATGCTTTAGGAGAAAACTCACCTCTGGCTAAAATTTATGAAAGAGAAGGTAAAGTACTCTTAATTGGGGTCGGCCATGACTGCAATACCTCACTTCATCTGGCAGAATACAGAGCAGAATATGATCTTAAAATTAAAATTTTTGGTTCTTCAATTTTAAAAGATGGAAAGAATGTCTGGGCTAAATACCAGGATATTGAATTTAATGATGATCTTTTTCCAGCAATCGGTAAAGAATATGAGTCAGAACAAAAATACAGCAGAGCCACAATTGGGCTGGCAGAATCAAAATTGTTTAAGCAGCATGAAATGGTTGATTTTGCAGTAAACTGGCTGGAAAATCGAGAAAGTTAATGATTAAACTTATAGTTTTATGACAATTAATTGGATTCCAGAATAAAAATAGCTTCTAATTTAAATTTATTCCTAGATGATATTTATTAATTTTAAAACTTATCCCGGAACATTACCTCTGATAAAGATTTTTTAGCAGGCAACTTTACATTATCTTCTTTATAATAACCAATAGACATCAGAGTTATTAATTCCATATCTTGAGGACAATTAACCAGATTCTTAATTTTTTTAGAATGTTCTTTTTGATAGGAATTAACCCAGCAGGTTCCAAGATCATAAGATTTAGCTGCTATCATAATATTTTCAGTAGCAGCTGATGCATCCTGTAATGGGGTAGTAGCTTTATTCTGATTAACAAAAATAGCTATACAGGCTCCAGCTTCTTCAATAAACCTCCCATATCGAGCATATGATGCAATTTTACTTTTTATTTCATCGTCAGTAATGACTAGAAAAGACCAGGCCTGTCTATTATTACCGGTGGGTGCAAGTCTGGCACAATCAATTATTTCTTTAATTATTTCTTCTGGTATTTTTTTATCAATATATTTTCTAACACTTCTCCGTTCTTTAATATTTTTAATAGTTTCATTTGACATAAATTATCTCTCCCTGTTTCTAGTAATTAAACTCTCTATAATTAGATTATCATTGAAGAACCTGATTTTGCAAATTTATAAATATAATAAAATTATGAAGCAGAAGCCGAACTTTTTAGAATCTAATTATATTTTCACTTTCTTCATGTCTAATTTCTTGCTATAATGATTACAGTTAATCTAACTATATATAAGTTTGGAAAGGGGTTAAAATGAGTTTATCAATAATTGCAGCAGTGGATCAAAATCAATTAATCGGAAAGCAGGGGAAAATGCCCTGGAATTTACCAGCAGATTTAAAATATTTTAAGCAGACTACTATGGGTTCGCCTGTAATAATGGGGAGAAAGACTTTTGAATCAATTGGTTTTCCTTTACCAGGCAGAAGAAATATTATTCTGACCAGAAATAAAGATTATTCAGCTGAAGGATGTGAAATAATTTATTCACAGGAAGAAATTTTAGACGAATTCTTAAAAAAAGAAGAAGAAGCTTTTATAATTGGAGGAGCAGAAATTTATAAGCAGTTTTTAGCTTATAGTGATAAATTGTATTTGACAATCATTGAGCATGAGTTTTCTGGAGATACATATTTTCCAAAGCTAGACTGGCAGAAATGGAATAAAATATCAGAAAAAAAAGGTACTACTGACGGTAATAACCCTTACTCATATTCTTATCATGTCTATCAGCGAAAAAATAAAATTTATAGGAGTGATTTTTAATGAAGCAGTATCTTGAAATGTGTCAGCAAATTTTAGACAATGGAGTCGATCGAGAGGATCGAACGGGTACAGGTACCAGGAGTATCTTTGGTCATCAGTTGAGATTTGATCTACAGGAGGGCTTTCCCTTAATGACTACCAAAAAAGTTTACTGGAAAGGAGTTGCCTATGAGCTGCTCTGGTTTTTAAAAGGAGATACCAATATCAAATATTTAAATGATAATGATGTCCATATCTGGGATGAATGGGCAGATGAAAATGGTGATTTAGGTAATATTTACGGCCACCAGTGGAGGAGTTGGGAAGGAAGAGATGGTACAATAGATCAAATTTCTGAGGTTATTGAACAGATTAAGGAAAAACCTTATTCCAGAAGATTAATAGTAAATGCCTGGAATGTGGGAGATTTAGATAAGATGGCTCTTCCTCCCTGTCACTTACTCTTTCAGTTTTATGTAGCTGATGGTAAACTATCCTGTCAGTTATATCAGCGTTCCTGTGACACTTTTTTAGGAGTTCCCTTCAATATTGCAAGCTACAGCTTACTACTACATATGATAGCGCATGTAGTAGGTCTTGAAGTTGGCGAATTTGTTTGGACTGGTGGGGATGTACATATTTATCAGAATCATTTTGACCAGATTAGAGAACAGCTGAGCAGAGAGCCAAGACCTTTACCACAGATTAAAATTAACAAAGACACTGAAAATATTTTTAACATTGATTTTGAAGATATTGAACTGATCGGTTATGATCCTCATCCTACTATAAAAGGTGAAATTTCTGTTTAGTAGTATTACTGTATATTAAAAAAAAGATGGAAATTAATAGGCATTATTCATAATCAATGGACAATATAATTTTAAGGGAAGGAGACAACTATGCAATATCCGGAAATAACAGTAGGAGCAGTAATCTTTAATTCTGATAATAAAATCCTCCTCTGTAAATCTCATAAATGGAATGATAAATATATAATTCCCGGTGGCCATATTGAATTGGGAGAAAAAATGGAAACAGCATTAAAAAGAGAAATATTGGAAGAAACAGGTCTGGAAATATATAATATTGATTTAATTAGCATCAAAGAAAGTGTTTATAATAAAGCTTTTGATAAAGACAAACATTTTATTTTTATAGATTATATTTGCAGAACGGATTCAGATGATGTAATCTTAAATGAAGAGGCAGAGGAATATGAGTGGGTAGCTTTAAACGAAGTTGATAATTATGATTTAGGGGGATTTGTTAAAGCATTATTAGATGAAATAAGAAATAAAGAAGAGTCAGAACATAAAACAGAAATTTTTTATGGATATTAATCTTAAAAATAAAGAAAAATATAATATTCGTTGTAAAAATTAACATAGAGAGGTGATGTAAATGTCAGGTTCAATATTAGGAGATTTATTTAAAATTTCAACCTGGGGTGAATCACATGGTAAGGCCCTGGGAGTAGTAGTTGATGGCTGTCCGGCTGGACTTGAACTTTCGGAATCAGATATCCAGCAAGATTTAGATAGAAGAAAACCGGGCCAGTCTCCCTTTGCAACTCCGAGAAAAGAAGGAGATAAAATTGAAATTTTATCAGGAGTATTCGAAGGAAAAACAACAGGAACCCCAATCTCTATGATTATTTTCAATAAAAATCAGAAATCTAAGGATTATTCTGCTCTCAAAGATGTCTATCGACCGGCTCAATCAGACTATAGTTATGATTTAAAATATGGTTTTAGGGATCACAGGGGGAGTGGGCGAGCTTCCGGCAGAGAAACAGCAGCCAGAGTTGCTGCTGGTGCAATAGCTAAAAAAATATTGGCTACTTTAAATGTTAACATAACAGCCTATACTTCTTCGATTGGCCCGATTAAAATTAATCCTAAAAATTATGATGAAGATTATATTATGGAAAACTTTTTATATATGCCTGACTCAGAAGCTGTAGAAGAAGCTGAAAACTATCTACAAAAATTGATTGAAGAAAATAATTCTTCAGGTGGAACAATAGAATGCAGTGTTAAAAATATACCTGAAGGACTTGGTGACCCTGTATTTGATAAATGTGAGGCACTGCTGGCACGAGCGATCATGTCAATTGGAGCGGTTAAGGGAATAGAAATTGGCAGTGGTTTTGATGCTGCAGAAATGACAGGCTATGAACATAATGATTTTTATAGATATCATGAGGGAGAAATAAATAAACTAACGAATAATGCTGGAGGAACTCTTGGCGGGATAACAGATGGCAGCGAAATTTTATTAAAAGCTGCAGTCAAACCAACCCCTTCGATTGAGAAGACTCAGAAAGCTGTAAACAAATCTGGAGAAAATATTGAATTAAATATTCACGGTAGACATGATCCAATAATTGTACCCAGAGCTGTGGTTGTAGTAGAAGCTATGGCTGCTTTAACTTTAGCTGATCTTCTTCTTAAAAATATGAGTTCTAGAATGGAATATATTAACAAAGTTTTTAAATGATTAAGTTAGACTGACTGAAAGTAAGTATTTTACAGAAACGATTACTATAGATAAAGCTGGAAAGTTAATTCGTTCTGAAATAATGACATTTACAACACCACAAATTGAGCAAGAAGATGTTGAAGAAAACCAGGCTTTGATTGAAAAAGGTGCTGAAATAACTGCTGTTAGCAGCAATTTTGGTAATGATATTTCAGGTCCTTTTGGTGCTTTAAATGCAATAGATGGAGATCTAGGGACTGAATGGTCATCTCAGGGAGAAGGAGATGAAGCCTGGATAGAAATAAAACTAAAATAAAAAATGAAAGTTACTGGATTTGGATTCTGGTCGCGAACAATGGGGGATACTGGTGAAATCAGAATACTTAATACTTAAAGTTTTAACTGGTGATGGCAAAAATTTAGGAACTTTTACTATAGCTGACTAATTTGAGGTGAATTTTTTTGAAATTAGATTATGATTTTTATCAAAAAGATGCAGTTTCAGTTGCTAAAGACCTTCTAGGTAAAATTTTAGTCCGAAAAATTAAAGGGAAACAAATAAAAGTAAAAATAGTTGATACAGAAGCATATATGGGAGCTGAGGATAAAGCTTCTCACGCCTATAATAATCGGCAGACTAAGAGAACTAAGACAATGTTTGGTAGAGCTGGAGTAGCCTATATTTACTTAATCTACGGTATGTATCATTGTTTTAATATTGTGACTGCAGAAGTAGATAATCCCCACGCTGTATTAATCAGAGCAGTTGAGCCGGTTGAAGGATTACAATTTATCAAAGAAAACAGAAAGATAAAAAGTGAAAAAATTGAGTATTTGACCAATGGCCCGGGTAAATTGTCACAGGCATTAAAAATTGATAAAAGTTTAGATGGCTGTAATCTGGTAAAAAGTAATAAATTATATCTAATTAATAATAAGGATGAAAATATTAAAATTGAAGCAGCAACCAGAGTAAATATAGACTATGCTGAAGAATATAAGAATAAAAAATGGCGCTTTTATATCAAAGAAAATAAATTTATTTCTCAATCTTAATAATAAATTGGTCAGGATAACTTAAAATTTTTAGGACTTATGCAGGATAATTAAAGTTTTTCTAAAAGTAATAAAATAAGATAGTGAGATTTATACTTTTAGCAGTAAATAAGAAAGTAATATAATTTTAAAAGGAGTTGATATTTATGAAAATTATTGATTTATTTGAACTAGATGAAAATGCTGAAGTTTTAAATAAAAAAGAAGTTAAAAGTGATACTTATAGTCAACTTAAATTATTCACTGAGGATTATAAACAAATAGAAGATAATGATTTTAACATTTCCGGCCAGTGGATAGTTATAGATGAATCGCTGGAAATTAATAATAAATATTTAAATTATGTAAAATATGAAGACAAAGAGATTACCTGGATTAAACTGCCGGAAAAATATGTAGAAGAAAATTATATGGTTAATTATGAAGCTGATGATTTTTGTCCCTTAGGAATTGATGTCTTAATTAAAGAAGATGGATATCCATTGGGGGTGATATCCGGTTGTGATTCTATTAAACAGGCTAAGGTAGATAATAATTTGGATGGTCATAATTATAAAGGTGATTTAGGAATAAAACTCAACAATGATTACTTTTTAACATTTAATCAAGAAAGTGATGAATTTAAAATAGTTAAAACAAATGTTGACTGGGATAGAGGAAGAAGAACAATTTAAAGGATTCGAAGTAAATACTGATAAGTGACTTCATACAATATAAGTAGTATAATATAGAGAAAGGATTTTTAGTAATGGCAGAATTTAAAGATTTTATGAAATTAGATATTAGAGTTGGCAAAATAACCATGGTTGAAAAATTTGAAAAAGCTAATGACCCCACTTATAAGCTCTGGCTTGATTTTGGGGAAAAGATTGGAGAAAAGAAATCCAGTGCTCAAATCACCGATTTATATACCCCAAAAGATTTAATAGGAAAACAGGTGCTGGCAGTTGTCAATTTTCCTCCAAAACAAATTGCAGATTTTATGTCAGAAGTTTTAGTTTTAGGTGTTTATGGTAAAAATGGAGTGGTTTTAATTGAGCCTGATAAAAAAGTTGAACCAGGTTCTAGATTAGGATAAATATGGTATTGGTAAAAAAGTGATAATTATCACAGATATTAACACTTGTAGAAATGATGATAGATAGAGCTGAATCCAGTTATAAGATTGGATTGTTAAAAATTACTGTCTTACTGTCTATCGCCATAAGTATTTTTTATATTAAAACCAAAAAATATTAGGATGTGATTTTGTGTTTTTATGGCAGATAGGAGATTATCTAACAACATCATTATTATTTATACGAACTAAAATTAAAAATAAAAAAATTGCTGATAACTTACAGGTAAAAAAGTATTGTTACGGAGAAAACAAAAGACAATATCTATTATGGTATAACTCCCAATCTGAAAATCAACGCAATAATATTATTTTTTTTATACATGGAGGAGGCTGGAATAAAGGTAATCCTGAATTTTTTAAATTTATAGCAGATTACTTTACTAAACTTGGGTTTATAACAGTTATGCCAACCTATAGATTAGCACCTGATTTTCAATTTCCCGATCAAGAAATTGATGTTTTTAAAGCTCTAAAAAAGACTCTGGAAATTATAGAAAAAACATCTTTGGGTAAAAAAATAATTATTGCTGGACAATCAGCTGGCGCTCATCTTGGTGCTTTACTCCTTTTAAATAATAAACTGCAGAAAGAATATAAAATAAATAAGGATCTCTTTACCGGTTTTTTATCTATCAGTGGACCTCTTGATCTTTCTCGTCCCTGTAGAACTATAAGAGCCGAAAAATATCTATCCGGCTTTATTCCAACATTGCAAAAAAGAAAAAAAGCAAATCCTATTAATTATATTCGACCAGAATTTAAAACTCCTATATTTTGCCTTCATGGCGCAAAAGATCCTTTAGTTCCCATGGCCCATTCTATTGATTTTGTAAATAAAATAAAATCAAAAACTCAGGCAGAAACTAAATTAAAAATCTGTGAGAATAAACATCACTCTGATCTGACAGATTTATTTTTTAAAAAAGGATCAGCAGCAAACAGGGAAGTAAAAGAATGGCTGCTAAAAATAGATAATTTAATTTAGATATAATGATCTTAATAAATCTTATTGAAATCTTAATAAGTTGACAGCTGACAAAATTTCTGCTAAACTTTTATTAAATTCAAAAATTTGAGATGGAGGATGAGAGAATGGAAAAGAAGAGTAGAGAAGAGAAGAGAGATGGTTTTTTTGGTGATTTTGGTGGGAGTATTGTACCACCGGAATTAGCAGATGTTTTAGAGGAATTAAAAGAAGCCTTTTATGAAATAAAGTATAATCCAGATTTTAAAGAAGAACTTGCATATTTATTTAAGGATTATGTGGGTAAACCAAGCCCTTTATATTTTGCTAAAAGTTTAACGAAAGAGGCTGGAGGAGCAAAAATATATTTAAAACGAGAAGATCTAAACCATACCGGGGCTCATAAAATTAACAACTGTATCGGTCAGGCTTTACTTGCCCGCAAAATGGGTAAAAAAAGAATTATTGCCGAAACTGGAGCCGGCCAGCATGGTGTAGCAACAGCAACAACCTGTGCCTTATTTGATATGGACTGTATAATTTATATGGGTGAGGTAGATACTAAAAGACAGGCCTTAAATGTATTTAGAATGGAACTTTTAGGTGCAGAAGTTAAGCCTGTTACTGCTGGTGATGGTACACTTAAAGATGCTGTAGATGAGGCTTTAAAAGATTTTGTACAAAATGCAGATGATACTTTTTATATGCTGGGTTCTGCAGTTGGTCCAGATCCATATCCAACAATGGTTAAAGAATTTCAGTCTGTTATTGGAAAAGAAGCAAAGTCTCAAATCTTAGAAAAAGAAGGTAAATTACCTGATTATATAATTGCCTGTGTTGGTGGAGGTAGTAATTCAATTGGACTTTTTGCTCCTTTTATAGAGGATGAGGAAGTAAATATTTTGGGTATTGAGCCTGGAGGTACAGGAGATAAACCAGGACAGAATGCTGCTCCATTAACTTATGGTAAACCAGGAGAACTACACGGATTTAAAAGTTATGTCTTATATGAAGATGGGGATGTAATTTCTCATACTCATTCTATAGCGGCAGGACTTGATTATCCAGGAGTAGGTCCAGAACACAGTTTCCTTAAAGATTCCGGAAGAGCTGAATATACAACTGCTTCTGATCAGGAAGCCCTGGATGCTTTTCACTTATTATCAGAAAAAGAAGGAATCATTCCAGCCTTAGAAAGTGCCCATGCTGTTGCTGGAGGAATGAAAGTAGCTGCTGATTTAGATAAAGATCAGATAGTTATAATTAATCTTTCCGGCCGTGGAGATAAGGATGTAGCTCAAATTAAAGAATTACATGAAAATGGAAAACTGAAATAATTATAGAATTTAATATTTATCAATCAAGGCTGAATATTTCTCTAAAGATATATTCAGCCTTTTTACAGTTAGTAATTTGTATTTAACTGTATAATTATAGTTTGCTCATCTAACATTCAAAAACTTAAGTAGAGGTGAAGATAAATGAGAAAAGTTACTTTTGATCAGGTATTAAATGAGTATAAAGAAGTTCTGCCCAAAGGAGTATTTCTAACAACAAAAGATGATCAAGAAATTAATACAATGACAGTGGGCTGGGGAACTACTGGTTTTATCTGGAATCAGGACATTTTGATGGTGCCGGTAAGAAAATCACGCCACACACATCAGCTGATAGAAAATAGTAAGTATTTTACTGTCAGTGTACCACTAAACGGCCAACTAAAAAAAGAACTGCAGTTTTGTGGAACTAAGTCCGGGAGAGATTATAATAAAATTAAAGAATTGAATTTAGAGCTGGCAGAGGTTAAAGAATGTAATGTCCCGATTATTAAGGGTAATGATCTGCACTTTATCTGTAAGATAAAATATCAGCAGGATATGCTGGAAGAAAATTTAGATAAAGCTGTTTCAGAAAAAAATTATTCCAATCAAGATATGCACACATTTTATTATGGAGAAGTTGTGGCAGTTTATAAAGAAGAATAGAGAAAGTTATATTTTTAAAGATTTCACTTAACTTAGATATTAGAATAAAAAATATAATAAAGCAGAAGCTCTAGAAGCAAAAAGTTTTCGCTGGTATGAGGATTTGATCAGCTTTTTAATTTATGGACGTCCAGAGAAAAAGGATAAAAAGCCTGATTTTGACTCATTTCAGCGGAAATTTCTTTTTTTGAATAAAACTTCGTAAAATTACTATTTTACGAAGTTTTATTAAGGATGTAAATTTTATTATGAAAATTCTACCTAAAACAATTATATTATAATCTTCTTTTTTTATCTCATATCTTAAGTTTACTTAAGATATTGGGATTTTAAAAATAAAAAATATAGTGCCGGACCTGGTACTTGATAAATTTTCTCAGGTACCCGGTACTTACTTGATAGTTGTTTTAAATATCCAGTTCTTTTATATTTTCTTTTAATTTCTGAGCTGAATCTTTAAAATCTTTTTCTTCTTTTTCAGAAAGAGGCAATTCTAATACCCTCTCTATTCCTTTAGAATTAATTATTGTCGGCAGACTTAAACTCATATTTTCAACTCCGTAATATCCCTCCATTAATGATGAGACTGTTAAAACTGCATTTTCATCTCTCAGAATAGCTCTTGCAATTCTAGACACTCCCAGAGCAACTGCATAAAAAGTAGCCCCCTTTTTATCAATTATCTCATAAGCAGCATTTTTAACCTGATTACTTATTTCTTCCAAATCCTGTTCATTACATCCTTTATTACAAATTGGACAGTAATTTTCTATCTTTGTTCCCGCAATATTGGTTAAACTCCAGACAGGAACCTCACTATCTCCGTGTTCACCAATAATATAACCGTGAACATTACTCGCTGCTATATTGCAATTTTTACTCAATAATGATCTAAAGCGAGAACTGTCAAGTACTGTTCCAGAGCCAATAACTCTGTTGGCTGGAAATCCTGATATCTTATAGCTTAAATATGTCAAAATATCAACCGGATTAGTTACTACAAGCAGAATTCCTTCCTGATTATATTCAGTTATAGAAGAAATTATATTTTTGAAAATTCCGGTATTCTTCTTGACTAAATCAAGTCTTGATTCTCCAGGCTTTTGCGCTGTTCCCGCAGTAATCACAATTAATTTAGCATCTGCTAAGTCTTTGTAATCACCTGCATAAATATCAACTGGATTAACAAAAGAGGCTCCATGCCTTAAGTCCATTGCTTCTCCTTCAGCCTTTTCTTTATTAACATCTATTAATACTATTTCTGAACCTACTCCCTGAACCATCAGAGCATAAGCTGTAGTGGCACCAACTCCACCAGCACCAATGACGGCGATCTTATTTGGATTTAAATTCTTATTCACTTTATATCACCTCATTAAAATATTATCTTGATTATTATATTAAACCATATTTCTACTTCATTACTAAGTATAGCATTTTAATCAAGAATAAAAGTAAATTATTTTACAAATATAATTTTTTATAATCTTAGGTACCAGGTACAAAAAGAGCTTTTTGTACCTGGTACCTAAAAGTTAAATTACTATTTCATTATTCTTCTTATATTCCTGATAGCGCCTATGCACTGTTGACTTGGAAACATCATAGCCCAGCCCTCTCAGGGTAGCCGCTATATCTTTAAAAGTTAAATCCAGGTTTCTTAAACGAATAATTTCTTTTAAAGGAACTTTTTTACGATCCCTTCCACCCTGATCAATATTTTTTAAGTTATCAACCGGATTAAACTTACCCTCAGCAATTTTATTTTTCATGGCTCTGCTTATATTCTGATTTCTCAATTCCTGTTGATAGTTTTCTATTACAGATAAAATTTCTAAAATCATTTTTTCCAGATCATTTAAAGCGATAGCACCTTTATCTGCTAAAGTATGTATTTCAGCTCCCATTTTTTCTACCTGGTGGATTAATGCCATCTTTGCATTACCACGTCCCAGGCGGCTGCTGTCCTGAACAAGTAAAATATCGGCCTTTCTTTTTTTAATTAAATCTAGAACTTCTATAATCCCCGGTCTACTTTCAACAAAGCCACTTTCTTTTTCTTCAACAGTTTTAATCACTTTTAATTCATTTTCCATTGCATAGCTTAACAGTTCTTCTTTCTGTCGTTTTAAACTTGTACTCTGACTTTCTTTTTGAGTGCTAACTCTGGTGTAAATAATTGTTTTTTTCATCTTTAATCAGTCCTTTATTTTAATAATTTATTGATTATAAGAAATTATTATAACAAAAAATGATTGTAAAACAGCAAAATTCTCTGAATTACAACCATTTTATCTTTGTCAAGATTATATTTATTTTTTAATTAATATTTAATTGGCTAAGCAAGTTAATATCAGTGATACTAAGGTGGTAACATTAAGTAGTTTTTATAAATTAATTAATATCTTTATCCAAATATTTCAATTAGTTTAAAGGAATTATTAACTCTTTTCCAGGAGTAATTACCGCAGAATCTATATTATTAATTTTTTTGATATTATAAATTATTTTTCTAAGATCAACATTATTTGAATCATAATAATGAGCAGCTATCGACCAGAGAGATTCGCCGCTTTCTATTTCATGTTTGATAAAATTGCTGCTATTTTCACCCGAACCAATTAAAGAAAAAAGGGAGATAAATAAAATACTCAGCAATATTATTCCGATTACTGCAGTCAAAATCTTTGTTGAGATTCCCTTTTCTTTATTGTCTTCTGACTTAGATCCCTGATAATTTAAAGTATAAGTATTTAAACCATTCATGACTAACCCTCCTGTTATAAAATTATGCCTACAATTAAAACATCTGTACTAAACAATTGTTTGTTATTTATATTATAGCAATACGTATGTTCAATGTCAAGGATTATTTGAACGATTGTTTGTCTATTTATTATATTTATGTTATAATAAAAGAAAAATGAATGGAGGAAACAATTATGGAAGAACTATCTAAACGACAACAAAGTATCTTGCAATTTATTATAGATGAAATCAAAGCCAAAGGATATCCACCTTCTGTGAGAGAAATTGGAAAAGCTGTGGGACTTAAATCTCCTGCTTCTGTTCACAGCCACTTAAAAACTTTAGAAAAATTAAATTATTTGCGCAGAGACCCTGCTAAACCAAGAGCAATCGAGGTTATTTACAACAATAATCAGGAACCTAAAAATGATAAGGAAATGATTAATATTCCGGTAGTTGGTAAGGTTACTGCAGGTGCTCCTATTTTAGCTGAAGAAAATGTGGAGGATTATTTTCCTTTACCTTTGAGCTACTTAAAGGTAGGAAATAATGATCTTTTTATGCTTAAAGTTAGTGGGGATAGTATGATTGAGGCTGGTATTCACGATGGTGATTTTGTAATTGCTGAAAAACAGAGTTATGCTGAAAATAATGAAATTGTTATTGCTCTACTTGATGAGGAAGCTACAGTTAAGCGTTTTTTTAAAGAAGAAAATCACATTAGACTGCAGCCGGAAAACTCAGCCTATGAGCCGATTATTTCTAAGGATGTAAAAATTCTGGGCAGGGTTACAGGACTTTTTAGAAAATTTGATTAAATTTTGTTTTTAAAAATAAAAAAACTAAGCAAATTAATGCTTAGTTAGTAAAATTACAGTATTACAAGATATCATTTAATGCATTTTTAAAAGAGTATGTAAAAATTATATATAACAACTTATAATTCTCCGCTATTGGATAATTCTTTTATCCGATCAGCGGCTTTTTTTATCAATTTGAAGTCATACCAGCTGTATTTTTTCATATTTTCATTTCTGAGCAAATAAGCAGGATGAAAGGTTGGTAAAAAGAAAATATCTCCTCTTTTAAACCATCTACCTCTCACTTTAGAAATTGAATCTTCAGGATCAATTAGAAACTTTGTAGCTGTTGAACCCAGAGTAACAATCACTTTGGGCTGGACCAGTTCGATTTCAGCTCTAAGAATTGAAACACAGGCCTCAAATTCATTCTGATGAGGAACTCTATTCCCCGGCGGTCGACATTTGATTACATTAGTTATATACAGCTCTTCCCTTTTTAAATCCACAGCAGCAAAAATTTTATCCATTAATTTGCCGGCGCGACCAACAAAAGGGCGCCCCAAACGGTCCTCATTTGCGCCTGGACCTTCACCAATTAGCATGATTTTATTATTTATATTTCCTTCTCCCATCACAACTCCCTTAGCACCTTCGCGCAGCTGACAGCGTTGACATTTTAAAGCTTCTTCTTTTAATTTTTGATAATCTTCACTGGGATAAGAAAATAACTGCTGGATTTTAAAGTTTCCCTGCTGGTCAAATAACATCAAATTCCTCCCGCATAAATTATTCTATAAAATTATTCTACAAAATCCTGGTATTCCTCATTTGCCAGAGCTCTAAATAAATTTCTGGCGCTTGCAGCTTCTATTGCAGCTCTAAAATAGTTTCCATTTTCATAATAGGCATAACCTTTAATTAAGTGTGAATATTCATTATCCTTAATTGATATAGCCTGATTAGCATAATCCAGGGCCTGATCATATTCACCAAATTCGACTAAAGCCGCTGCTGCATGGTTTAAAGCCCATAAATTATTAGAATCAATTTCAAAAATATACTCAAATAATGCTGCTGCCTCTCTATAATCTTTATTTATTACTTCTCTAAAGGCAGCATAATTTAAAAGTAGTAAGTTATCATGGTTTCTATAATTTTCCCATTCTGCTAAATAGGGAGAAACAGCAGCATTAAAATCCTCTCGGCTAACACTGCTGCCAAAAACATCTATAATATCATATGCTTTTTTTATCTCTCCAGTATTAGCATAAGCTACTGCCATGGTATAATTTAAGACAATATCATTCTTATTTTGATCCAGCTGTTTCTGGGTAGTGCTTATCAATTCTTCCCAGTTATATCGGGATTCAGCAGCTGTAATTACAGAAAATATTATTATAATTAATATTGTGGCAATTAAAATAAAAATCTTTTTCTTCAAGAATAATTCAACTTCCTTTAACTTTCAAATTATTGATCTTATTGTTTTACTCAAACTTTATTCTTCATCCAAATTAAGAAGACCACTTGTTTTTTCAACCGGAGCAATAGTAGAAATAGCGTGTTTATAGATCATCTGGTCTCTTTCATCACTTCTCAAAATAACTGTAAAGTTATCATAGGCTTTAATTCTACCCTTTAACTGATAACCATTGACAAAGTAAACAATAACCTCAATGTCCTTTTCGTGAACATTTTTTAAAATATGATCCTGATAATTAATATTGTTATTACTCATCTCTGCAGCCCCCTTTTATATTTTTAAAGCTCTTATATTATAAATTCAATATTATTTTGATAATTCCTGCAAAGATGGATTAAATATTACATTATTGATTAATTATTATCTGATATTTCCTTAAAATACGAATTGCCACTGCCAAAATAAGTCTTAAGTTGGTAATAAATATCATTTGGAGAACGAACTCCAAAACCTGTATAAACTGACTCTCCATTCTTAAAAACTTTAGACACAGGTACAGAATTAATTCCATACCGCTCAAAAATTTCTGGAGCAGCAGTCAATTTTAATTGATAAAATTCTAACTGAGGAAGAGAATCTATCACTTGATTTATATTTTTTTCTGCAAGCTGACAGTAACCACAGTCATCATTGGTAAAGAGAACAAAAAACGCATCTTTTTCTTTTAATAACCAATCAAATTCTTTTCCATTAGAAATCAATTTCTTTTCGTTTTTTGTATTCCTGCTCATAATTTTTTTCTCCTTTAATTAATTTTAACATATTACTTAATATATCTGCTTTATTTTCCTTTTCAATATTAAAAACAATTAAATTATCTTCTTTTCTTAACCAGGTAAGCTGTCTTTTAGCAAAATGTCTGCTCCGTTTTTTGATTTCATAAACAGCTTCTTCCAGGCTAATTTCTCCTTTAAGATAAGAAATTAACTCCTTATAACCCAGAGCCTGTTGTGCAGTGTCACTTAAATTATCAAAGTTGTTTAGAAGAAATTTGACCTCATCTAAGAGTCCATTTTCCATCATTAACTCTACTCTTTTGTTGATTCTCTGATAGAGATTTTCCCTGCTTCTAATTAAAGCAAATTTATAAGCGCTGTAGCGAGGAGGCTGCTGCTGCTGTTTCTTTTTAAAATGACTTTTAGTTTTTCCTGACTGTTCATAAATTTCTATTGCTCTGATAACTCTCCGTAAATCATTTGGATGCAGTTTTTCGGCTGTTAATTCATCTTTTCTTGCTAAAATATCATGCACAGCTTCTGTACCCTGAGCTTCAGCTAGATTTTCTAATTTTTGACGCAGCTGATAATCAGGATTGATATCCGGCAGCATAAATCCTTCCAGAACAGCTTTTAAGTAAAGATGGGTCCCTCCAACTAACATCGGTGTTTTGTTCCTTGTTTTAATTTCTGCTATTATCTGATCACAATCATCCTGAAACCGTGAAACTGAATATTCTGCTTCCGGAGTTAAAAAGTCAATTAAATAATGTTCTGCCTGCTCTCTTTCAGCTCTAGAAGCTTTAGCCGTACCAATATCCATATGCTGATAAATCTGCATAGAATCAGCTGAAATTATCTCAGCTTCAATTTTCTGAGCCAGTTCAAGTGATAATTCTGTTTTTCCAACTGCAGTTGGTCCTGTTAAAACAATTAAATCTCTCATTATCTACCAAGTCCTTTTTCGATTTCTTCACGGCTGATATTAATCATAATTGGCCGGCTGTGGGGACAGCGGTATGGATTTTCTGTTCTGTATAGATCCTTAACGAGCTGAATACTCTCTTTTTTTGTCAGCGGCTGCCCGGCCTTTATTGAAGATCTGCAGGCTAAGTATTCAAGCATTGTCTTCTGAATTTCAGCTGCAGATTTTACCTTACCTGCCTCTGCCAATTCTGCTATTAGTTCTTCTATAATATTTCTTGTTGGTTTATTTTTCAGTAAAACAGGAACTTCCTGAATTAAAATTGTATTATTACCAAAATCACTAAAGTCAATTCCAATTTCTCTAATTTCAGCTTCATACTGTCTAACAATTTCTCTTTCTTCTGCTGACAATTCAATTTTAACTGGCAGAAGAAGTGACTGAGAAGCTTTATCTTTTTTATTAAATTCAGCATAAAATTTTTCATATAAAATTCTCTCCTGAGCATTGTGCTGATCAACAATTTTTAAACCCTGATCAGTTTCAATTAATAAATAACTATTAAAAATTTGTCCCAGAAACTTAAAATAGCTTTCTTCTGCTTCTACCTCATCTAAAGAATATTCCTGATTTTCACTTTCAGTTATTTGCTGTTTAAAACTTTTTTTCTGCTCTGAAATATTTTTCTGCTGCTGACTGTTTTCACTACCATAATTTATATTTTTTTGATAATCTTCTTTGCTGTAATTGTGGGAATCTGAGCGTCTGTACTTATTTCTGTTCTTCGAATTATAGCTGCTCTGTGAAATATTTTGCTCAGAATAACTTTTATTATCAACGTCCCTTTTTTTTCGACCATAATTATTAACATCAGTTTGATTTGACTGCTCATTATTTTCTTCAAAAAGTTGATTTTTTTCTATGTTTTCTTCAGAATCTCTATCTGCTTCATTTAAACCAGGAGACTGTTTTAATTTAATTCTGGTAGTGGGATCATTTTCTTTTAAGATTCTCCGGACAGCTTTATTTATTACATCAAAAATAATCTGACTGCGGCTAAATTTAACCTCACGTTTTGCAGGATGTACATTAACATCCACTAAAATTGGATTAACCTTAATAAATAGAAAAACAATTGGTTTTCTGCCTGGATTAATCAACTTATTGTAAGCAGTTTCTACAGCTTTTGCTGTTAAATTATTATATATGGGTCTGCCATTAACAAAAAAGAGCTCATGGCTTCTGCTGGAACGAGTTAACTCTGGTCGACAGAGATAACCACTGAGTTTAATATAACGATCTTCAATCTCAATAGGGATTAAATTTTCGGCAATTTCACTACCGTAAACAGCATATATTGTATCTTTAAGCTTACCACTGCCGGGAGTAGATAAAATTTGTCTTCCATCATGATAGAGTTTAAAACTCAACTCACTGTTAGCTGTTGCTTCGGCACTTACAATTTTACTGATATGCGAAAACTCAGTTGTTGTTGTTTTCAAATACTTATAGCGAGCTGGGGTATTATAAAATAGGTCTCGAACAACAATTTCTGTACCTATTGTTGAACCAACAGGTTTTTTATCTATAATTTTTCCACCCTTAAGTTTGATTTTCACAGCCTGATCACTGTCCTGATGCCGACTTATCATCTCTATTTCAGCTACTGAGGCAATACTGGCTAAGGCTTCACCCCGAAAACCGAGGCTGTAAAGAGAATAAAGATCATCTATATTATCAATTTTACTGGTGGCATAACGGTTAAAAGCTGACTCTATATCATCAGCCTGAATACCGTGTCCATCATCTTTAACCCTGATCAGTTCTCGTCCACCATCTTCAATTTTAATTTCAATATTTTTTGCCCCAGCGTCTATAGAGTTTTCAATCAATTCTTTAACTATTGAAGCAGGTCTTTCTATAACTTCACCTGCTGAAATCTGATTTGCAACACTCTGAGGAAGCTGTTTTATAATGCCCATTTTAATTCTCCTCTTCTTTCAAATCCTTTTTTAATTTATATAAAAAATTCATAGCATCCATTGGCGTCATCTCTAATATATCCTGTTCATTAAGCTGCTTTAAAATTGGATTTCTTTCTGAATTAAATAATGGCAGCTGCTGATGTCTATCATCAGCCACTGTTTTTTCTAATTTACGAACCGGCATTTTATTGTTTTCTTCCAGTCGTGATAATATTTTTTGGGCACTGATTATAATTTCCTCTGGCAGCCCTGCCAGACGGGCAACTTCTATTCCATAACTGTCACTGGATCTCCCTTCAACAATACGGTGCAAAAAGTGTACCCCATCACTATCTTCTTTAACCAATACATTATAATTTTTAATACCCTGGTACTCATCTTCCAGCCGTGTTAGTTCGTGATAGTGTGTCGCAAATAAAGTTCTTGCACCAATACGTTCTGGATTATTTAGATACTCACTGACAGACCAGGCAATAGAGACACCATCATAGGTGCTCGTACCTCTTCCAACCTCATCTAAGATGATTAAACTTTTTTCTGTACTGTTGTTAACTATGTTGGCAACCTCATTCATTTCTACCATAAAAGTACTTTGGCCAGTTGTCAAATCATCACTGGCTCCTACTCTGGTAAAAATTCTATCTGTCAATCCAATTACAGCTTCATCTGCCGGCACATAGGAACCCACCTGTGCCATTAATACTATCAGAGCAACCTGCCTCATATAGGTTGATTTACCAGACATATTGGGACCGGTAATGATAATAAAGCGCTGATCTCTCTGATTTAAATAACAGTCATTTGGCACAAACTGCTCAGCAAACATTTTTTCTACCACAGGATGACGTCCATTTTTAATTTTAATTTCTGCTTCATTATTAATTTTTGGTCTATTATAATTATTTTCCATTGCTAAATGGGAAAATGATAATAAAACATCTAATCTGGCAATAATAGCTGCTGTCTGATTAATTCTTTCTACTTCAGCTGCTATTTTTTCTCTTATTTCCACAAATAAATTATATTCCAGATCATTTATTTTTTCTTCAGCCCCCAGAACCTCAGATTCTTTTTCCTTTAATTTCGGAATAATATACCGCTCACTGTTGCTTAATGTCTGTTTTCTTTCGTAACGATCTGGGACCTTATCAGTATGAGAATTTGTCACCTCAAGATAATAACCAAAAACTTTATTAAAACCAACTTTTAATGTATTAATCCCAGTTTTTTCTCTTTCTTCTTTCTGCAGAGAAGTTATCCAGTCTTTACCACTGCTGACTAAATCTCTTAAATCATCTAACTTTGAATTATATCCATCTTTAATAATACCGCCTTCAGTTATTGTAGTAGGTGGTTCTGCTTTAATTGAACCATCAATTAAAGCATGAATATCTTCTAAAAGATCAAATTTCTGCTGCATTTCAAGCAGTAAATCACTCTCCAGTTCAGACATTAATTCTTTGACAGCTGGTAGTTTAGATAGCGAATTCCTTAAGGCAATCATATCCCGGGCATTGGCTGATTGATAGGTTACTTTGCTCATAATTCGCTCTAGATCGTAAATTTCTGTAAGCTCAGACCTCAGCTTTTCTAATATCATATAATTATCAATAATCTCTGCCAGCGCCTGATGTCTCTTAACTATTTTCTCTTTTTGAATTAGAGGCTGATTAATCCATTTTTTAATTTCTCTGCCACCCATAGAGGTTACAGTCTGGTCTACTATTGAAAGCAGGGAACCAGAACGCTGATTGTCCCTAATAGTTGAAGTCAACTCCAAATTCCTGCGGCTGGCTGAATCTAAAACCATATAATCTTCTAAATGATATGATTTTAAAACTGTAATCTGATTAACTGTTCTTTTTTGAGTATCTCCTAAATAGGAGAGCACCTGTCCGGCAGCATAAACTGCTGCTTTCATTTCTTCACAGCCAAAGCCCTCAAGTGACTTAAGCTTAAAATGATCCAGAAGTTCCTGGTATAGACGATTATATTTTTTATCTTCCAGTATATTTAAAGTAAAATTATAAATATTCTGCAGTTCACCGATTAAATCAGTTTGAGCAGTTTTTTGATCTAATAATATTTCCTGAGGCGAAATACGATTAATCTCATCTTTTAATTTATCCTGATCTGAAGCTGGAAATTCGGTTAAATAAAATTCTCCAGTTGAAATATCTGTATAAGAGAAGCCATAATAATCTCCATATTGAAAGGCAGCAGCCAGGTAATTATTTTCATTTTCAGCCAGAATTTCATTTTCAATAACTGTTCCTGGAGTTACCACCCTGATAACATCTCTTTCTACAATACCACTGCTTTCTGATGGATCTTCCAGCTGTTCACAGATTGCAACCTTGATTCCATTTTTGATTAATTTTTCAATATATGAGGCAGCCGAATGATAAGGAACTCCTGCCATCGGTATTTTTTCTCCCCCACCTTTATTACGCGAAGTTAAAGCTATATCAAGCATTTTAGCAGCTTTTTTAGCGTCATCACCAAACATTTCGTAAAAGTCTCCCAGTCGAAAAAATAAGATTGCATCCTGATATTTATTTTTTAAGTTATGATACTGCTGCATCATCGGTGTTAACTCAGCCAAATTAATCCCTCCAAAATTTATAGATAAATAAGATAAAACCTGAAAGATCTATTAAATTATCCTCCAGGTTTGTTTTGTGAATCATTTCTTCTGTACCAGGTACAAAAAGGCCTTTTTGTACCTGGTACCTAAATATACAAAATAATTATTCAATTACTGTTCCTTCCAGAGTCCAGCTTTTAGCATCCTCAATCCTGACTTTAACTACTTCTCCAACCAGATCCTCTCTTTTATCAATAAAACAGATCTTATTGGTAGATGTTCGACCTTCAAATACTTCTGGATCATTATTGCTGGGACCTGTAACTAATATTTCCTGGGTACTTCCAATTAACTTCTGATTATTATCATAACTAATTTTATTCTGCAACTCCATTAAACGATTTAAACGATCTTTTTTAATATCTTCATCTATCTGATCATCTCTGCGAGCAGCTGGAGTACCACTCCGGGGAGAATAGATAAAAGTGTAGGCCATATCAAATTTCAATTCTTCAACCAGTTCAATTGTTTTTTCAAAATTTTTTTCACTTTCTCCTGGAAAACCAACTATAAAATCTGTTGAAACAGCGGCTCCTGGAATTTCCTGCTGTATTTTTTTAACTCGATCTATATAATATTCACGTGTATAACCCCTATTCATTTCTTTAAGCACCTTATTACTTCCTGATTGAACTGGTAGGTGAATATGATTGGCCACCTTATCAAGTTTTTTAATTTTATTTAGTAAATCATCTGATAAATCTCTGGGATGGGAAGTCATAAAGCGAATTCTCTTAAGTTTTTCAACTTTATTTAGTTCTTCCAGCAATTTGGGAAAGCCAATTTCTTTTTCCAGATCATTCCCATATGAATTAACATTTTGACCTAAGAGGGTAATTTCTTTAACTCCATCTGCGGCCAGCCCTGCTGCTTCTTCTACAATAGAGCTTAGTGGTCGGCTGCGCTCTCTGCCTCTTACATAGGGAACAATGCAGTAAGTACAGAAATTATCACAGCCCTGAATAATTGAGATCCAGGCTGAATGTTCTGATTCCCTTTGTGAAGGCAAATCAGGGATTAAACCTTCTTCTTCATCCCACACTTCAACAATTCTATCTCTTGACTCTTCAATTTTTTTTATCAAATTGGGTAAATGGTGAATATTATGAGTCCCAAAAATTAAATCTACATGACGATATTTTTTATATACTTCATCAACAGGCTCATCCTGCTGCATCATGCAGCCGCCAATTCCGATAATTAAGTCGGGATTTTCTCTTTTATATCGCTTAAGTTCACCCAATTTACCAAATACTTTCAATTCAGCATTTTCTCTAATAATACAGGTATTTAATAAAATTATATCTGCTCTGCCCAATTCGTCGGTCTGCTGATAACCCATTTCTTCCAGCATCCCGGCCAGTCTTTCTGAATCATGTTCATTCATCTGACAGCCATAGGTTATTATATTATAAAATTTATTTTCACTCATTATTTCACTCCTGTAGTTAACTAAAACTATTACTTTTAATCAAAATTCTTTAACTGGTCTAAACTTTCATTTTTACCCATTACAACCAGCCGATCACCTTCAAGTACTTTATCACCAGCACCAGGAGAAATATTTAAATTATCTCCCCGCTTAATTGCCATCACATTGACATTAAACTTTGATCTAAATTCTAGTTCTTTAAGAGTCTTTCCAACCATCTTATTTGTAGCCAGGATTTCTATAACTCCATACTCTGGTGCAAATTCTATATAATCAAGCACATTAGATGAAATAAGATTATGAGCTATTCTGGCTCCCATATCTCTTTCCGGATAAACTACTCTATCTGCTCCAACTTTAGTTAACACCTTCCCGTGCAAAGTGTCAGGTGCTTTTACTATTACATAAGGAACTCCAAGTTCTTTTAAAATTAAAGTACATAGAATATTACCAGAAATATTATCCCCAATGCTCACAACTGCAACATCGAAATTTCTAACTCCCAGAGTTTTTAAAGCTTCTTCATCTGTAGCATCAGCTTCTACTGCATGGGTCACCTTAGTAGAAATTGATTGTACTCTTTCTTCATCTTTATCTATAGCTAAAACATCATAACCGTTTTCAGCTAAAGTTGTAGCAACACTGGAACCAAAACGGCCTAAACCAATTACAACAAATTGTTTCATTTATCTGTCCTCCTGTAACTAAAACTACTCCCAATTTCTCAATTATCCGACCATTACCTTTTCGGTTGGATAATGATAAGTTCCTTTTCGTTGTTTTTCTCCAATTGCTACCGCCAGAGTTAAGGGACCAACTCGACCTGCAAACATAGTGATTGTAATTAAAACTCTACTAATTTTGGAAAGCTGGCCTGTAATACCCGTAGATAAACCAACTGTACCAAAAGCAGAAACTGTTTCGAATAAAATATCTATAAAAGGAAAATCTTCAATAATCAATAATAATGTTGTGGTTAAAATAACAAGACCAGCAGCAAGCATTGTAATAGTGAAAGCTTTGTAGATAATTTGTTTTTCGAATCTACGATTATAAATTTCCATATCCTCCTTACCAGTAATCATATTTTTCATTGTTACCAGTATAACACCAAAAGTAGTTGTCTTAATCCCACCACCGGTTGAACCTGGAGAAGCACCAATAAACATTAAAACAATAATTAAAAATAATGAAGATTGTTTTAAGGCACCTGTTGGAACTGTATTAAAACCTGCTGTCCGTGGAGTAACCGAAAGAAACATAGCTCCCAGTATTTTATCCAATAAAGGTAATCCATTAAGGGTATTATTATATTCTAAAATAAAAAAGGTTATAAATCCAAAAACTAATAAAGCCAGAGTCATCACAATTACAATCTTAGTCTGTAAAGTAGACTTTTTAAATTTAATTCGGTTATAGGCTTCCATCATAACCCCAAAACCAATTCCACCGAGAATTATTAAGGCCATGATGACAAAATTAATTGTAATATCACCGGTAAAACTTTCTAAACTGCTGCCAAAAAGATCAAATCCTGCATTGTTAAAGGCAGAAACTGCGTGAAAAATAGAAAGATAAATTGCTCTCCAGAACGGATAATCCTGACTTAAACGTAAAAATAAAATCACCGCTGCTGTTCCTTCAATAGCAAAAGTAAAACCTAAAAGATACTGAACCAGTCTTACCATACCCGAAATCTGATACTGATTTAAGTCTTCCTGAATTATTAGCCTTTCCTTAAGACTAATTTTCTTGCCGACCACAAAAGCAAATAAAGTAGACATCGACATAATCCCGAGCCCACCAATCTGGATTAAAAGCATAATTACAGTTGAGCCAAAAATAGTAAAAGCTTCCTTTGTATTTACTACAATCAGACCGGTTACACAGGTGGCTGAAGTTGCCGTGAAAACTGCATCTATAGCCCCCAATCCCTGACCGTCAGTTGTAGCAACTGGCAGCATTAAAAGTAATGATCCAATCATAATAATTACAAAATAGCCGCTCACCAGATACTGAGCTGGTGTTAAATTTTTTTTCTTTAATTTCATTTTTATCCCGCCTTTATTTCCCATACATCTTATTTCTTATTCGAAGTAATTATACTATAATTAATTTTGAAAGTAAAATAAAAACTGGGGTTAAAGCCCCAGTTTTTTAAAAAATATTTAAATATAAGTAATATTAGTCATCATATGGTTCAAACATATCTTTACCTACACCACATTCTGGACAGGTCCAGTCATCTGGAAGATCTTCAAAAGATGTACCTGGCTCGATTCCACCTACAGGATCTCCTTCTTCTGGATCATAAATGTACATACAAACTGTGCACTGATACTTCTGCATATTGAGTCGCTCCTTCCTAATTATAGTATTTATTTACCTAACTAATTATAAAACAAAAAGAGCTTTAATGTCAAGTTTTTACTATTTACAGTCGTTCAAAATAATCTGGTGAATAAGCAGACTTTAAACCACTCATACTTGCCGCCCGCTCAGCAATCAGAGAAGCTATTAACAGTGGAATAGTCAAAGTGTAATTGTAAGTAAACTCCAGAATAATAAAGGTAGCTGTTAAGGGAGCTCTGATAACTGCACTAATTACTGATGCCATTCCAATTAAGGCATATAAAGAAGCTGAACCGCTTAAAAAAGGAAAAATTTGATTAAATAAAGTGCCAATAATAATTCCGGTCAGACTGCCGATAAATAGTGATGGGGAAAATATCCCACCTGAACCACCTGAACCCAGAGTTAATGAAGTAGCAATAATTTTAAATATTAAAAGCAGAAGTAAAAAGCCAAGATTAAATTCTGACTGGTTAAATAAAGAAACAATTATTCTATTTCCTGAACCCATGATTTCCGGCAGCTGAAAAGCAATCATTCCCAGCAGCAAGCCACCTAAAGCAGGTTTTAAAACAATATTTATTTTTAAATTATCAAATAAATTAGCTAGTTTACGTAGAGTATATACAAAGGCTACAGCAAAAATAGCAGAAAATATCCCGATAACTGCTGCTGTCAAAAAATTATAGGCACTTCCAACCTGACCCAGATCTAAATTTGCCAGAAAAAGATCTCTCCCACTCCAGCGAACAACCATATCGGCAGAAATTGCACTGACAGCCACCATCAGCAGGCGGTTTTTTTCGACCTTATTAAACAGTATTTCGTTTACAAACATAATTCCACCTAAGGGTGCGTGAAATAACCCTGCAATTCCAGCAGCAGCACCACAACCTAAAAAAGTCTGATAATCAAAAAGCTTTAAATCAAGTTTATAGGCAATTAAATCACCCATTCCGGCTCCAATCTCTACAATTGGCCCTATTCTTCCGCCAGAACCCCCGGTGGAAATGGTAATTGCAGAGGCAAAACCCTCTGTCAAAAGATCGCAGTAAGTTAAATGCCGCTCTTTGCTCTTAATTGAAGATAAAATAGCAGGAATTCCATGTCCTTTAGCAGTCATACTCCCATATTTTATTATAAAACCAACAATAAGTCCCCCAACTGCAGGTAAGAATAAAAAAGTTAAGCGGTTATAAATTGTCAGCTCCATCCCAATATCAATTAAGGAAAAAGTGAAAAAATCTAAAAATTTATTATAAAGCAGAGCAATTAGTCCTACTACCAAACCAATTAAAAAAGCTAAAAAGACTTTTAAATATCTGTTATCAAATCTTTTATTGGCTGACAAAAAATCACCGCCTTAAATATCAATTAAATTTTAAACATCATTAGATATCAATAGTTTGAGCAAGTTCTGCATTTTTAAATATAAATTCTTTTCTTAAAGAAGCATTTGAACCCATTAAACGGGTAAAAATATCATCAGCTTCAATTTCATCATCGATTTCAACTTTCTGCAGGACTCTGTTTTCTGGATCCATAGTTGTATCCCACAGCTGTTCCGGATTCATCTCTCCCAGACCTTTATATCTCTGCAGAGAGAAACTGCTGCCTTCATTATCAGCTCTAAATTCTTCTAACTCCTGATCACTGTATAAATAGTGACTTTTCCCACGCTTTGTTACTTTATATAGAGGCGGTTTGGCCAGATAAATATGTCCATTATCAATTAGCTCCGGCATATATCGATAAAAGAGGGTCAAAATAAGAGTGGCTATATGCGCTCCATCCACATCGGCATCAGTCATAATAATAATTTTGTGGTAGCGGAGTTTTTTAAGATTAAAATCTTCTCCAATCCCAGCTCCTAAGGCAGTAATGATTGAAGCAACCTCATTATTATTTAAAATTTTATCAAGTCTGGCTCTTTCTACATTCAATATCTTTCCCTTAAGCGGTAAAATAGCCTGAAATTTACGCTCTCTACCCTGTTTAGCCGAACCACCGGCAGAATCACCCTCAACAATAAAAAGCTCACTTTTTTCGGCCTTTTTACTGCTGCAGTCAGCAAGCTTACCAGGTAGAGAATTGGATGAAAGAGCGGTTTTTCTTTTTGTCAGTTCTCTTGCTTTTTTAGAAGCTTTACGAGCCCTGACAGCCTGAACAGCTTTATCAATTACTTTTTTTACCAGATCCGGATTTGTATCAAAATATAAACTTAAATATTCATAGACTTCACTTTCTACTACACTCCTAATTTCACTATTTCCGAGTTTAGACTTAGTCTGTCCTTCAAACTGCGGTTCAGGTAATTTAACATTAATTACCGCAGTAATTCCTTCCCTAACATCTTTACCGTTTAAAGACGAAATTTTTGCCGGCAGCTGATTATTATTTTTAGCAAAGTTGTTGATAGCTCTGGTTAGAGCGGTTTTAAAACCGGTCAGGTGATAACCCCCATCAACAGTATTTATATTATTGGCATAAGAAAAAATTCGCTCATTATAACCGTCATTATATTGAACTGCAATCTCTATCTCATAATCATCAGGTTTGGATTCAAAATAAATAATATCCTGATTAATCACATTCCGATCTTTATTTAAAAATTCAACAAAGGCCTTGATCCCACCATCATACTGAAATTCTTCTTCTTCAATTTCTCCCCCCCGCTCATCTCTCAGGATAAGTGTTAAATCTTTATTTAAATAAGCTGATTCCTGCAGACGATGGACTAAATTTTCATACTTAAATTCTGTAGCCGTAAAAATTTCTGGATCTGGCTTAAAGCGAATTACTGTACCACTGCGGTCTGTACTTCCTAACTTTTTTAATTTATCAACAGGGATTCCTTTTTTATAGTGCTGCTGATATTTATTGCCCTTCCAGTGAGTTGTGATTGTTAATTCTGAAGAGAGTGCATTAACAACTGAAACACCAACTCCGTGCAGCCCACCAGAGACCTTATAACTGTTGTTATTAAATTTACCACCAGCATGCAGGGTTGTTAAAACTACCTGAACCGCTGGCAGACCTGTATCTTTGTGAATATCAGCAGGTATTCCGCGCCCAAAATCTTCTACTGTAATTTCTTCACCTTCGTGAATTGTGACTTTAATTCGATCACCATTTCCGGCTAAAAATTCATCTATACTATTATCTACTACTTCCCAGACAAGGTGATGTAGTCCTCGAATACCTGTACTTCCAATATACATTCCTGGTCTTTTGCGAACTGCTTCCAGACCTTTAAGCACCTGTATCTGATCAGCATTATAATCTACATTATCAAAAAGTGTATCCATCGATCTTCACCATCCTCCATTTCATTATTATAACAAAGAGAATCTTAGAATGCCAGTCTATTCAGTTTAAAATTTGCAAAAACTATGATAAAAATGATATTATAAATAAGCAGAAAACGATTAATTTGAGAGGAGATCGATAATGAAAGAAGAAATTTACCCAATTGCAATTGAAGATAAAATGAAAGATGCTTATTTGAATTATTCCTTAAGTGTAATCATTGGTAGAGCACTGCCTGATGTTAGAGACGGTTTAAAACCCGTACACAGAAGAATACTTTTTGCTGCCCGAGAGCTGGGGCTGCTTCATAACAGACCACACAAAAAATCAGCCCGCCTGGTTGGTGAGGTTTTAGGTAAGTTCCATCCTCATGGTGATAGTGCTGTTTATGATGCTATGGTTAGGATGGCCCAGGATTTTAACCAGCGATATCAGTTAATTGACGGTCATGGCAACTTTGGTTCAATTGATGGTGATAGTGCTGCTGCTATGCGTTATACAGAAACAAAATTAACAGAAATTGCCGAAGCTCTGTTAGAGAATATAGATGAAGAAACTGTTAATTTTATCGATAACTTTGACGGCAGCCTCCAGGAACCGGAAGTATTACCATCTAAGATACCGAATCTTTTAGTAAATGGCTCAAGCGGTATTGCTGTTGGAATGAGTACCTCTATCCCTCCTCATAATCTGGGAGAGGTTATTGACGCTCTGATCCACCTGTTAGACTATCCTAATGCCCGCCTGGAGACAATTATTAATAATCATCTACCCGGTCCTGATTTCCCAACTGGTGCTTCAATAATAGGAAATGATGGAATAAAATCTGCTTATGAGACTGGTAAAGGGAAAATCACTTTAAGAGCAAAAAGTAAAATTGAAAAAGAGGGCAGACATCAGAATTTAATAATTACTGAAATTCCCTATCAAGTTAATAAAGCTAAATTAATTGAAGAAATTGCTGAGCTGGTTAATAAGGGTAAAATATCTTCTGTTTCTGATTTAAGAGATGAATCTGATAAGAAAGGTATTCGCATTGTTATTGAGTTAAAAAGCAGTGCTGATCCAGAATTAACTTTAAACAGATTATATAAATACACTAATTTACAGAATAACTTTAGAATCAATCTTTTAGCACTTAATAATAAAAAACCTGTTGTGATGGGTCTTTTAGAAATTTTAAATCATTTTTTAGATTTTCGCAAAGAAGTCATCAAAAATCATACTGAATATAATTTAAATAAATCCGAAAACCGATATCATATACTGGAGGGTCTCAAAAAAGCTATTGACGAACTGGATATAGTAATTCAGGTAATCAGAAATTCTCAGTCAAAAAAAGAAGCAAAAGATAAATTGATGAGGTCTCTTAAGATCTCTGAAAAACAGGCCCAGTCAATTTTGGAGATGCAGCTGCAGCGTCTGGTCGGAATGGAATTTGAAAAACTGGAGGCTGAAAGAGAAGAACTTACTGAAAAAATTAAGTACTATAAAAATATTTTAAATAACAAAGATCAATTAAATAATGTTCTTCGGGAAGAATTAAAAGAAATCAAAAAACGTTTTAACGATCAGCGTAGGACTGATATTATTGCTGATGACAGCAAGGCAGAAATTACTAAAGATGATTTAATTAAAGAAAAAAATGCAGTTCTTTCCCTTTCCTATCGCGGAATTATAAAAAGAAATGATGAATTTAAAAATTTAAGAGCAGCCAAAAACGATTATTTAATCTCAACGGTTGAAGGTTCGTCCCTGGATCAACTTCTCTTCTTTAGTGATCGGGGAGAAGTATATAATTTACAGGTTCATGATATTGAAGAACACCACGGACTGGCAACCGGTGATAATTTAAGTAAATATCTTCAGATCCCAATGAAAGAAAATATTATCTCATTTAATATTTTGGCCAGAGAAACAGGCGACTCTGAAGATCAATATTACACATTTGTTACCAGATCAGGCTTAATTAAAAGAAGTAATGCTGATGAATACAGAACAAATTACAGCCACATTAGAGCAATTAAATTAGATGATGATCAGCTGATTAATGTTGTAAAGACTGATGCTGTCCAGGATTTAATTGTTGTCAGCAAAAATGGTTATTTGATTAGATTTAGTGGTGACACATTCTCAACTACCGGACGCAATACCCTGGGTAGTAAGGCGATAAACTTAGGAAAAAATGATCAGGTACTGTACTTTAACACTTTTGATCAGGAAAATTTTTTAGTCTCAATCAGTGATGATGGCAGAGCTAATAAAATTAGATTAAAAAGTTTTAAAGCTCAGAAAAGGAATGGTAAAGGAATAAGAATTTTCTCCAATACAAATTACAAATTAGCAGGAGCAGTAAAAGCAGCTAAAAATGAGAAAATACTTATTGCAGCTAAAAATGGAGAGATCAATAAAATTAGAGTTAATGATATACCTGAAACCTCAGCCGGTGGAAATATGTATCAGGTAACAAAAGATTTAAATTTTGAAAAGATAGTAGCTGTAGAAAAAATAATTGAAACTGATTAAAAGTTTAATTCAATATTAATATTATGCATAAAAAACCTCAACCGATAATAAAAACTGGTTGAGGTTTTTTATTAGCCAGGAAATTATACCAAATGGTTTGTTGGAGATAATATTTATAGTTTTATAATTTCCGCTATCAACAGAATTTAACCTTACTGTATTACAGATTGTCCGAAGACCATTTTGTTCCTAATTATTTATTTTAAAAACACATGATTTCCGATAGTTACAACCTTTTCCCTGTCGGCAAAAAAGGATGGGTTTTTGGACTTAGCTGGATTGTAAAAATACAGGCTTCCTTTGCTAGGGTCCAGACCACTTACTGCATCATAGGCAGCTTTAAATGAGTCACTCCTGGGAGAATAATTAATCATCCCATTTTCTACAGGAGTAAATTGTCCGGATTGATAAACAACTTCTCTAATAGAATTTGGAAAAGAAGGATGATAAACTCTGTTAATAATCACAGCTCCCACCGCAACTTTCCCCCTATAGCTTTCACCTCTAGCTTCTGCATTAATTATGCTGGCAAGTATTTCTATTTCCTCTGCACTAAAGTTTTTATAACTATGAAAATCATCACTTCTAACCTCATCATTCCTATTATCTCCATCACCGGAAAGAACAACTAACAAAAACATAAGCCCCAACCCGGTATAGATATCTTCTTTTTCAATAGAAGCAGCTTTGAGCTCAGCAGCAGGCATCGTAAAGGGTAAGAATACTGCATTCAATATCATAATTAAAGCTAAAGATAGAATTATTTCTTTAAAATGAATCCTAGGCATATGGACTACGCTCCTTAATCATAATTTTTGCAACTCTAGCCTGAAATTAAAGTAATAAGGCCAGTAAAGCTAAACCACCAAGAATATAGCCAGTATTTATCGAAGAACTACTATCTTTTTTGGTTTCCTGGGCAGCGGCTTTTTCTGCCTCTAATTCTTTAATTCTGTTTTCGAGTTCCTCTATTCTTGTCCTATTAATACTCTGATTGTCTTCCAGTTCCTGGAGCTGATCTCCGGATAGTCCTTCTTCCTGGACAGTAGTTAGTTTATCTTCTATACTGGCAATCTGATTATTAATTTGATTTACACTCTCTTCTAAACCTGGAACTTTCTGAACTTTTTCCTGCATTTTTGAAACTCGAACATTTATGTTTGCTATATCTTCATCCTGAATCTGGTTTTTGTCTTCTAAATTATTTAGTCTCTGTTCAAATTCTTTCTGTCTTTCAGCAACTTTAACTAGCTCATCTCTAAATTCTAATGATAATTTTCTAATTACATCAACATCTTCTTCAGAAAGTTTTTGAGATACTGAACCACTGGCAGTGTTTTTCAATACATTGGCAACTATTTCTGCCATTTCATATCTTGTCAGCGGCTGCTCACCATTAAAATCCTCACCGGAATATAAACTTAAATATCCTTTTTCAGCCAGCATCTGAACACTATCATAAGCCCAGTGATCCCGGGGTACATCATCAAACTGTTGAGCCAGAGCACCTGCACTAAAAATTAAGACTAATAACACCGTTACTAAAAAAACACTCTTATAATTCAACATTTAATTTTCCTCCTCTAAATTATTTCTAATCTCAATTTGAAAAGTATTTCCTGATCCATTTACAGCCTTCAAATTACTAATATTTATACTTCCAGGCCTATCTTCTTTTAACATAAAATGAACTGTAGCTATCACACCATTTGCTTTATTAAAAGGAAATTCCTGATTAAATATAACTTTTCCGATTTTAGATCTATCCGGTTGGTTAAAAGGTAACAAATTATTATCACCGACAAAGAAATCTCCACGTGAAATGTGTGTCAATAACAGTTTGTCACTATTATAATTTAGCTCAAAACTAATATTTTCCGCTTCAGCTATATTAGCAGCAACAATATCAACTGCATAATATTTTTCATCCTGCTGCCCTTTAGTTTCTTTAAGTAGAATTAAAGGCTTTAATTCTGGTAGGTTTATTTCTTCAACAATGGTTTTCTGATAATTATTTAAGCCGCTTACTTTTAAGGCAAAAGGCAGAGTTCCATCAACTCTTAAAGCTTCTATTGCCCAGTTGATATTAATATTTTCTCTCTGTCTTAAAATACCCAGATACTTTTTACTTTTTTCACTGCTTGCGGTCACTAATCCAGGTGGTAAAATCAGTTCTGCTTCAACTCCATAAAGAGAGGTTTCTCCAGAATTATTAATTTCAGCCTGAATTCGAAATGGATTTGGCTCTAATCTACCATCAATTAATTCTACATCTTCCATCAAATTAATATTAGCATTTAATTCAGGTGGACCTAAAAATTCAACTCTTCTTTCCACCTCATTAGAATCTGTGTTATCTGCATCCACAATAACTCGATAAGTCATCTCTTCTGGAAGATTATTTCTATTATTAGCGCGAACATTCCAGGTTATTTGTGATATGTCTTCTGGTGCCATATCACCAATATTTCTGCTTATCTGTTCAGTACTAAAGTTATCAGGTAGTTCAACTCTTATTGATACATTACGAGCATTAATTTCAGATGTATTCTCTAAATACGCAACAATAGGAAAGCTCTGATTATTTTCGTCTAAAGTAACTTCGGCTGGTGATGTAACACCAAGAGATAAAATTCCAGGAACAATAGTAATTCCACCAAGACCATACTTGGTAATATAAGTTTTGGTTTCCCCAGATTTAATAATCTCCGGTACCCAGTACATGGCCATAGCACTATCAATCTCATATTCACCTTTACGAATAAATTCCTGACCTGGATTAAAATCAAAATCCCAGACACCATCAGCCAGACTACCCCAGTCAGAAAAATAAACTCTATCAGGTGTACTTACATCCGGACCAATAAATGATCCTTGAGATGTAACCTGAGGATTGGAAACACTATCAAAAGCCTGCCAGAAATCATCAAGCTGTTTACTATAATATAACTTATCAGTAGAAATAGTGTCTTCACCTAATCTAAAAGGGGCTCCATCATTTTCTCCAAGCATTGTATCCAGCATCATTCTCAAACCAACCTTTTCTTCCTGATCACCCTGATTAATAATTCGATACTGTATCTGAGCACTATCTGCAAGACCAGTTGTTGAACTTTTTACTATTGACAGGATTTGCTCCACTACAATATTATCAAAACGAGTTTTAGTGATTATTTGATTATTTTCTACGGTTGGCTCCTGAATCACCTCACCATATTTTGCACCATCACCTGCTCTTCTTTCTGTTGTACCACCAAATACATATTTTTCTCCATTAATCCAGAGTGATGTATATGAGGTCCAGGGATTTGGGCGACCATAGATTAAAGGTTTATTATCATCATTTTCTCTTGCTGGTGCTCCACCGGTAGTTTCTACAGCAAATCTACCCTGAGAATTTTCATTCTGATTGACTACAATTACTATATATTCATTTCCAAAACGAAGATTATTATGCTCATCTTTGTTTTGAAAAAAATTGTTTTGGGCTGCTGACTTGAAACTAAACGCTAAAATTAAAAGCAGTGCAATTATAATAATCTTTCTATATTTATACATTAATTATCATTCACCTCCAGAAACAAATTCAACTTCACCAATATTTACATCTACCTGAGTATTATCAGATTCATCTATATAATATCTTACTGAAACTGGAATTCTATATGGTTGTTGATATTCTTTAAATTCCCATCCATGCTCCAGAGTCAGTTGAGCTACTCTGTCCATAGAATCATGGCCAGATGTTTCTAGAACCTGAATATTATTAACTGTACCTCCAGGTGAAATCTGGACCATCAATCTAACTGTACCTTCAGAACGACTACCCACTAAATCTTTTGGAAAAGTTGGAGGCTCAATTAAACCAATTAAATCTCCTGAAGTTGGTGGTGGAGGATTGACTTCTTCTTTCTCCTGTTCTGCCGCACTATCTTGAGGAGTTTCTTCTGGCGCAGGTTCTTCTGTTTCTTCAATATTCTCCTGCGTATTTTTCTCTGGAGTTGATTCTATATTCTCCTCTGCTGGTTTTTCATCATTTTTAGCTTTAGACTCAGTCGGTTCTGTTTCGACCCCTTCCGCAGAATTATCTTCCTGGACTACCTCAACCTCACTCTTACTTTCTTTGCTTGCCATAAGCTCCTGTTCATCTTTTGTTGTACTCTGTTCAGGCTCAGGAGCGGGTTTCGGTTCTGGTTCAGTTGGTTCAACTTTTTTTGCTTCCGGTTCAGGAGCAGCTTTTGGCTTTTCTTCAGCTGATTTCATCTCAGCTTCAGGTACCGATTCTTTCTTTTCGATATTTTCCTTTTTAGTTTCAGTTTCAGTTTCTACTTTGCTTTCCTTTTCCACTATCGGCTCAGGCTTCGGTTCTGGTTCAGGCTCGGGTTTCGACACAGGTTCCGGTTTTTTCTCAACAACTTCTTCTTTAATTTCTTCCTTTTCTTCTTTGGCTGGAGCTTCAGTTGATTCTGCCGCTGTTTTCGAATTTTTATCCTCTATAGGAGCAGGTTGATAATCAACCAACTGTACATAACCATACTCACTTAATTTGCTCTCACTCTGAGCACTGCCATGCAGAAAACCAATTGGAAGAAAATAAAGTATCAAGAGATGAAAAATTACTGAGATAACTACATAAAGCAGTAACTTTCTGTCTTCATTGTTATTAGGCATATATTCACCATCCCATTAACTACCTTCTTTATCTGCAGCTAGTGCCAGTCTTGTAATACCCACATTACGCAGACCATCCATTAAAGAGACCACATTTTCATAACGGGTACTTTTATCAGCACTAATTACAATTGTTAAATTTGTATTTTCATTATTTGCAGCTTCCGCTTCCGAAATAATTTGATTTAAATCCAGGGACTGATCTTGATAATAATAATTACCTTCCGAATCAATCTGCACAATAAAGTTTTCTGTATTTTGTTCTGTAGCAGTTACAGCTTTTGGAAGCTGCATTTCAATCCCTTCGGGAGTTGTTCTAAATGTAGTAAAGAGCATAAAAAACACTAAAAGAAAAAATATAACATCAATCATCGGTATAATATTGATTGAACTTTTTTTCTTAAGAGTAGTTTTGAACATCACTGTCACCTCTATTATTGCTGACAACATCAACAATCTCCACCATACTTAAATTCATCTGATGAGCTCTTCTTTCTACTTTATGAGCAAAATATGAATAAAAGATAGCTGTTGGAATAGCAATAATAAGTCCTAAAGCAGTACTAATCAGCGCTGCCGCAATACCAGAACTTATTTGAGCCGGGTTTGCTGCTCCTGCAGCTGTTCCCAGGATATTAAAACTGCTAATAATTCCAATCACTGTTCCTAAAAGACCAAGTAGAGGAGAAATCATAGCCACAACATCTAAAATAGGCAGATGTCTCTCCATTTTCTTTATTTCATCTTCGCCAACAGCCTGCAGGACCTCTCTTAAACGAGAAGGATCTTCACTGTTATGTGCCAGAGCAGTGGATAAAAGTTTTGCATTAGTACCTTTTTTCCCTTTTAATTCATTTAAAGCACTTAAAATATCTCCTTCTTCAACTAAAATTTCAATTCGCTTAATTAATCTAAAATTATTATCATTATTCCTGTAAAAGAAAATTGTTTTTTCAATAATTACCGCCAAACTAAATACCGATGCAATTAAAAGTGGTATAGTCATTGGTCCACCCAATGTAAATAAATTCCAAATACGATTTAAATCCAATCCTATCACTCCTCATAAATCTAATAATAATTAATATATTCTGCACTAATTTTTAGTTTCAATATAAATTATAAGAATCCTTTAAATTAATTTCTAGTCACTGGAAAAATCAACTTAAATAAAGTCCCCTGTCCCTCACTCTCAACTTTAATTTTTCCCTGATGAGCTTCCACCAATTCTCTGGCAACTGCCAGGCCAATACCTGTACCCTGATTTTGCGAATTTCTTGATTTATCTGCTCTGTAAAATCTTTCAAAGATAAATGGCAGATCATCCTTACTAATTCCAATCCCGTTATCCTGGATATAAATAATTAAATTATTTTTTTCTTTTAAAGCTTTTATTTCAATTTTTCCATTTTCATTATTGTATTTTATCGCATTTTCAATAATATTATTAAAAATTTGAAATAAGCTGTTTTGATCCCCTCTAAGATAAAGATTTTCTTTTAGCATTAATTTTACATTTATATTTTTTTCATTCAAAAATTCATGCTGTTGTTTTATAATTTTTTTAATTATTGGAGTTATATTAACTCGTTTTTTTTCTAAATTAAATATCTTATTTTGAGCATCAGCAAAATCATTTAATTTATCAATCAAAATTGTCATTCTCTCTGTTTCTTCCTGCATTTCAGTAATGTTCTCCTGATTTGCTTTTATTTTTTCATCTTCTATTGCTTCCAGATAACCTTTAATTGTTGTCAGTGGTGTCCTTAATTCATGAGCTAAATCAGAAGTTGATTCTTTTCTGATTTTCTCTAATTTTAACAGCTTTTTACTCATTAAATTAAAGGCATCTATCAGTTCAGCTAATTCGTCATCTCCTCTGCTTTCGATATTCTGCTGATAATTCCCTTGAGCTACTTGAAGAGCAGCATTTTTAACTTTAATTACCGGCTTTGATATTTTTTTCGATAAAATAAATGATAAAATTATAACTAATAAAATTACAATTAAAGCACTAAATATTATTGCTTTATAGACATTTTTCTTAAAAAAATTATATAAACCTGAATCAAGTTGATTTTCAGGGTTAATATCTTTCCAGTACAGGGTCAGTAATTTTTGACCATCCACAATAACTTCCTCAGACTTTGTTTGTCCCGGAAGATCACCAGGTAGCTGTCTGATAGCCATATGACTATTTCCGCTCATTCCCATATTCATCCCCATTCTTCTCATCATCTGGGTCATCTGATTATTCTGAGCAGAAAAATAAATAAACTCTCCTTTTTTATTTTCAATCCAAATAGGAATTCTATTAGTCCTGCTGAAATTATCAACTAAAGTTTGAACACTATTAAAATCGTTATTTTTTAAGTTTTCACTAAGCACTGAAGCCAGTTCACTGATAGTCTCTTCTCTCTGTAAATTGATGAAATCATTAAAGCTTTCTCCAATAGAAAAATTAATAAATAGCCCAACCAGCAATAATGAAAGAATAACCAGTAACAGAAAAATAACAAATATTTTTTTCCCAAGTTTAGACATTAAATATCACCAATAAACTTATATCCTGCTCCATAAACAGTTACTATATACTGGTCTTTTTCCAGTTTCATCTTTTTGCGGATGTTTTTAATATGAACATCAATAGTTCTGTCAAAACCACTAAATTCCAGTCCCATTACCCTATCCGCCAGCTGTTCCCTACTTAAAACCTGACCGGCATTATTAATCAGCACCATCAGTATTTTAAATTCAGTACTTGTTAGCTGACAATCACAATTATCATTTTTTACAACCATTTCCTCAGGATATATTTTAAATTTTCCATCATTCAGACTAATAACACCTGCTTTTTCTTGATTACTGCTGCGTCTTAAAATAGCCTTAGTCCTTGCCAATAGTTCCCTCGGACTAAAAGGTTTAGTAAGATAATCATCTGCACCATAATTAAATCCTTCAATTTTGTTTTCTTCACTGCTTTTTGCAGTAAGCATAATAATAGGGATTTCAGAAACCTGCCTTATTTTTTGACATACTCTTTCCCCGCTTATTTCAGGCAGCATTAAATCCAAAATAATTAGATCAAAATTATTATTTTGAAAAATTTCTAAAGCTTTCTGTCCATTATTAGCTTCAAAAATTTCGTAATACTCATTTAAATAACTTCTAATTATTTTTCTTATTTTTTCTTCATCTTCAACAACTAATATTTTTTCCACTCTGCCACCTCAAAAATATAATAAGTTATAATTAAACAAGTCTATTAAATAGTCCTAACTATATCTATTATATAACTTAACACCTCTATAACACAAGTTAAAATAAGATTAAAATAAAAAAAATCTGCCTGCCAGAATGGCAAACAGATAAAATTTCTATCTAGGTTCTACAATCAATTTGATTGCTGTCCTTTCTTCTCCATCAATTTCGATATCTGTGAAAGCAGGAATACAAATTAAATCTATTCCACTCGGAGCTACAAAACCTCTTGCAATAGCCACTGCTTTTACCCCCTGGTTGAGCGCGCCAGCCCCAACAGCCTGTAGTTCTGCATTTCCATTTTCTCGAAGAACACCGGCCAGAGCTCCAGCAACTTTGTTAGGACTAGAATTAGATGATACTTTTAATACTTCCATCTTCGTCTATTACCTCCTTGCTTGGATAAAATATTATTTCCCTTTATATAATATATTAGCCATAAATGAAATAAATTCCTGCTTTTTAAGAAAAAAATTATAAATTATTTTTTTTGATTTTCATGATTTGGCTGACAGAGTTAGTATTCTCATCTATTTTAATAAAAATAGCTTCCATTTTTACTTCTCCGGTTCCTACCTCATATCTAACCGGCAGAGACTCAATCATTTTTTCTATCATTTTATCAGGTTTCATCCCTAAAATAGAATCTACTGCTCCAGTTAAACCTGCATCAGTAATATATCCACTTCCCTCAGGCAAAATTTGAGCATCATTTGTCTGTACATGAGTATGGGTGCCGATAACAGCTGTTACCATCCCGTCTACAGCTCTGGCGAAGGCCATTTTTTCTCCTGTTGCTTCTGCATGGAAATCAACTAAAATAATATCTGAATTCTTTATTTTAGGATATAATTCTATAAATTTATGATAAGGAGAATCATAACAGGACATATAAATCTGGCCAATTAAATTAACCACAGAAATTTTTTTGGAATTAAGCTCTAAGGTTTGCCAGCCCCTACCGGGATTGCTTTCCGGAAAATTTAATGGTCTGATAAGATTCGGGTCATCATCAATAAATTTAAAAATGTCTTTATTGTCCCAGGTATGATTACCCATTGTCAAAAAATCTATTCCATATCCATATAATTCTGCCGCAACTTTTTTAGTTATTCCAAAGCCTCCTGCAGAGTTTTCACCATTTGCAACTACAAAATCAATATCGTATTCTGCTTTAATTTTATTCAGAAAAGTTCTAACAGCCCGTCTCCCAGCTCTACCGACAATATCTCCAATAAATAAAATATTCATGAAAACTCTCCCCTATAGATTCAACTTTACTTACTCATTTGTTATATCATAAATTTATTAAAGGCTCCTCAATAAGAGGAGCCGATTAATTTCATAATTAATTATTTTTATTTAGCATAATCCACTACTCTGGTTTCACGAATAATCACAACTTTAATCTGTCCAGGGTAGTCGAGATTCTTTTCAATTTTCTTAGTAATATCTCTAACCATTTTGGTACTTTCGATGTCATTAATTTTATCAGGCTCAACAATAACTCTAATTTCTCTTCCAGCCTGAATAGCATAAGCCTTTTTTACACCATTAAAAGACTCACCAATTTCCTCTAAATCTTCAAGTCTCTTAATATAAGAATCTAATGTTTCTTTTCTAGCTCCTGGTCTTGCTGCTGAAATTGCATCAGCTGCTGCAACTAAGACTGCTTCTACTGACTTAAATTCAACATCACTATGATGAGCTTCAATTGTATGAATCACTTTTTCACTTTCACCATATTTCCTTGCAGTATCAACACCAAGATTAACATGAGTACCCTCCATATCATGATCAATTGCTTTTCCAATATCATGAAGAAGACCACCACGTCTGGCAAGAGTAACATCAGCACCTAATTCAGCTGCCATAATGCTTGCTAAATAGGACACCTCGATAGAATGTTGTAATACATTCTGTCCATAACTTGTTCTAAATTTAAGTCTTCCTAATAACTTGACTAATTCAGGATTTAAGCCGTGAACTCCTGTATCAAATGTTGCCTGTTCTCCAATTTCTTTAATATGTTGATCCAATTCTTTTTCAGCTTTTTCAACCATTTCTTCAATTCTGGCTGGATGAATTCGACCATCAATAATTAATTTTTCTAAAGCAATTCTTGCTATTTCACGTCTGATTGGATCAAAACCAGAAATAACTACTGCTTCAGGAGTATCATCAATAATTAAATCGATACCTGTTAGACTCTCTAAAGTTCTGATGTTTCTTCCCTCACGTCCGATAATTCTACCCTTCATATCATCATTTGGAAGATTAACAACAGAAACAGTTGATTCTGTTACATGATCAGCTGCAGATCTCTGTATTGCAAGTGAAATAATTTTTCTAGCTTTTTTCTCAGATTCTTCTTTTGCCTGAGCCTCTTTTTCTTTAATCATCTTAGCATATTCATGATCCAACTCAGATTCTACCTTATTTAAAAGGTATTCTTTAGCTTCACTTTCTGAGAAACTAGAAATCATTTCTAATTTTTCCTTCTGTTCTTTTTTAATTTCTTCAATTTCCTCTTCAGCTTTTGCCAGATTCTTATCTCGATCCTTAATACTCTGTTCTTTACGGTCCAAATTTTCAGCTTTACGATCAAGATTTTCCTCTTTTTTCATCAATCTATTTTCTAATTTCTGCAGCTCATCTCGTCTTTTCTGACTTTCTTTATTAGCTTCTTCTCGAATCTGATGAGCTTCTTCCTTGGCTTCAAGAATAGTTTCCTTTTTCTGTGCCTTAGCATCTCTTTCTGCATCTTGGAGTATCTTCTCTGCTTCTTCTTCTGCAGACTGCATACGTGCTTTCGCAATATATTTTCTAATTAAATACCCAATTACAATTCCGAGAGGTAGGGCTATTATAAAATACAATATAGCTCCATTAATAATATTCACCTCCTGTCTTATATTCAATTTTTTAATTTTATATTTACATTTACTAATAATATTTTAACTTTTTTCGTACCTTATGTCAAGAAGAGACTATAATTTGGAATAAAAAGGGAAAAGCCCGCTAAATGCAGGCTTTTCTACTTATTTATCTGTTATCTGATAAATCAAATCATAACTAAAACCTTTATTAGCTAAATAATTTTTTAATTTATAACTGGAACTATCTTCTTCAGTCCGCCTGCGAAGCCATTTTTTCATTAGATATTCAGCCATTTCTAGTTCATCCTGCTCACTTAAATACTGATTTAAAGCGGTATTAATAATCCTCTGATCAACACCCTTATTTTTAAGTTCCTTATATATCAATTTTCTGCCCCGTGGATGATGTTTTTTTCTCGATCTGATCCACATTTCTGCAAAACGTACTTCATTTAAATAATCATTTTCCAGTAGAAAATCAACAACTGCTTTAATAACTTCCTCAGTAAACTCTTTTTTGCGCAGACGATCCTCAATTTCTTTAATAGTTCTTTCTCGATAGCTCAATAATTTAAAAGCCTTATTACGCGCTTTAGAAAATTTTTCCTTATCTATTTGATCCATTGGGAATTATTCCTCTTCCTTTTCTTTTACTTCTTCACTTTTAGCTTCATTTTCACCATCAATCAGGCCTACTTTAACTCTTATTTTTTTATCAATTTCTTCCATAACTTCTGGATTATCACGCAGAAATTCTTTAGAATTTTCTCTGCCCTGACCAAGACGAACATCACCATAGGAATACCAGGAACCAGCTCTATCTACAATTCCTGTTTCTTCTCCCAGATCAATAACACATCCAGGCTGTGAAATCCCTGTTCCATACATAATATCAAATTGGCAATTTCTAAAAGGTGCTGCTACTTTATTTTTAACTACCTTAACCTTGGCTGTACTGCCAATCATTTTATCTCCATCTTTAATGGTCTGTGATCTTCTCATTTCTATTCTGACAGAAGAATAAAACTTAAGTGCACGTCCGCCAGGAGTTGTTTCCGGGTTACCAAACATTACGCCTATTTTTTCTCTGATTTGATTGATAAAAACAACAGCTGCTTTTGATTTGCTAATTGCTCCAGACAGTTTACGCATTGCCTGTGACATCAGTCTGGCCTGCAGACCCATATGAGAATCTCCCATATCACCCTCTAATTCTGCCTTTGGTACCAGAGCAGCAACAGAGTCAATAACCACCAGATCAACAGCATTACTGCGGACAAGAGCCTCCCCAATTTCTAAAGCTTCCTCTCCACTGTCAGGCTGCGAAATTAATAGATTATCAATATTTACACCTAAATTTTTAGCATATTTAGGATCAAGTGCGTGTTCAGCATCAATAAAGGCTGCAATACCATCCAATTTTTGAGCTTCTGCAATTATATGGAGGGCTAAAGTTGTCTTACCAGATGATTCATTACCATATAATTCGATAATTCTTCCTTTGGGGATTCCACCAATACCTAAAGCCAGATCCAGAGGTAAAGCTCCTGTAGGAATAGCTTCTACATTTAATTTTTTTGAATCCCCAAGCCTCATTATTGAACCTTTACCAAATTGTTTTTCAATTCTCTTAACTGCCTTATCAAGCGCTTTTTCTTTGTCACTAGTTGCCAAATTTATCTTCCTCCCCAAATATATTTTAACTGCAATTTTTGTCTTTAATTATATTATAGAACAGATGTTTAATGATTGCAAGGATCAATTTCTATTTAATGGAAAATAATTCAATATATTCTGGGCCGCTGGCTTTTAATTCACTTTTATAAAGGCTGATACTTTTAATTTGCGCATAAATGTTTAAAAAATTTTCCTGCTGAAATTCATCTTTTATTTTAAAAGCTTCACCATTATTGCGCCCCAGAGTTAGATGAGGAATATAGTCCCTCTGGTCACTTTCAAAATCATATTTAAACAGCTCATTTTCCAGCCTATCATGTAGCTTACATAAAATATTTTTACCCTGCTTAAGCGCCAGATAAATCACTTTAGCCTGATTAAGATCCGGGAAAGCATCAACTTTATCAAATTGGATATATGCATTTTTCTCCTTAAAATACATATTTTTTAAACCCTCAATTAAATTTTCTTTTTCTTCAGTTGATGCTTCTCCAATAAATTTAAGTGTCAGATGCCAGTTTTCTTTTTTTACCCATTTAAATTGATTCTTATACTCCTGTTTTAGAGAATTCAGCTTCTTTTCAATCAAGTCTTTGCTGCGTCGATTAATATTAACTGCTATAAAAAGTCTCATTTAGAACACCCTTTAATCTATATTTAATTCATTTTCTACTATATCCAGAAGTTTTCTCGCCTGCTGATACTTGTCGTTAATATGCAGAGCTTTTCTCAGTTCGGACCTAGCAGCTTCTAACATCTCTGCCTGGTAATAAGCTTTTCCTAAATAATAACGGCTCTCTGCATAATCAGAATTTTTATCTACTGCCAGTGAAAAACGTGAGATAGCACGATAATATTCTTCTCTCTCTAGATAAATCTTTCCTTCAGCTAAGTAAGCTTCTACATAATTAGGATTATATTTTAAAGCCTGACTGTAATAATTTAAAGCCTGATTTAAATTACCTTTTACTTTTTCTATATTTCCCAGTAAATAATAACTATAATAAGAATTTTTATTAATTTCTACGGCTGTTTCCAGTGCAGTTTGAGCTCGGTCATAATTTTCTAATTCAATATAACTTTTCCCCAGCCCAATATAGTATGGAGCAAAATCTTTTCTGAATTTTATTCCCTGATTAAAAATAGATACAGCTGAATTATAATTATTTAAACGCTGATATAAATTACCCAGATTTAAATAAAGTGAAGACTGAGTTCCATTTAAATCAAGAGCAGACTCATAATATTCTACTGCCTGATTTAATTTCCCCTGTTTTTCTTTAATTTTTGCGAGATTTAGATAATCAGCTGCACTGGCCTCAGTTTCAATTATTTCCAGATATAAATTTTCGGCTTTCTCTAATTCTTGATTCTCTAAATAAGCATAAGCAAGATCTCTTTTGAAATTAATTTTATTCAAACCCAAACTTTTAGCTTTTTTAAGATATTTCAAAGCTTTTTCAAAATTTGCACTGTCAAATTTGTTGTCTTTATTTAAAAATAATTCTGCAATCTTCCAATTTAAATTTCCACTCTGAAATCCTAAATCATTCATTCTCCCTAAATAATCTATGGCCTTAGTAGTTTGATATCTATTAACTGCAGTCATGGTTGAATAATATAAAACACTAAATTGTAAACCCTCATCTAAATTTTTAGTTTCCAAAAGCTTATTAAATTTTTCTTGAGCAAGAACAAAATTTTCTGAATTATAATCATTTAAAGCTTCAGAAAAAATTTCAGCAGATGTTTTCTCTTCAACTACCTTAGTTTCCTGAGCCAGAGCAAAATTTGAAACTGAAAACAATAAAGAAATAATAATAAATAGATAAACAATTTTTTTAAGCATTTTAATTTTCCTCGCTTCCCTTTATTAATTTATAAATTTCAAATAAAACAATCTGTGAAGCATAATACCGGTTCATTTCTCTACCATAATTTTTCTGTAACTTTAAAATTTTAGTCTTTTCGTTATAAGAGATAGCAATAAACATTGTTCCTGCACTTTTACCATTATGAGCAGTCGGGCCGGCAGCTCCTGTAGTTGCAGCAGTAATTTCTGAATTAAAGATTTTCGCTGTATTCTCAACCATTGCCTTAACACACTCTCTACTTACAACACCATATCTGTCAAGGAGCTCAGAATCAATATTTAATATCTCTTTTTTTACTTTTTCATTATAGGCGACTATAGAACCTAAAAAATATTGTGAGCTTCCTGCTCTGGAACTTAATCTTTCAGCAATTAGGCCTCCTGTAAATGATTCAGCTGTGGCTATACTTAACTTTTTAGTGATTAATAGTTTGTGAACCTTATCTAATATGTCCTGTTGATCTTCTCCATAAATGAAATCATTAAATTTCTTTTTTATTTTTTCCGCAGCCGTATTTATAATTTCATTTTTTTCTTCCGCAGCTAACTGACTGTTCTGGTCAATTTTAAGCCTCAACTTTACTTCAGCTCTTCCAGCCTGATAACTAACCTTAAGATTAGAATCAAATTTTAAATTATCTACTTTAGACGCCAGAGTTGACTCGCCAATTCCTATAAAATTGAATTCTTTAATAAATAATTTGTTTTTACTTTTCTTTTTAAGTTCTTTTAAAATTTTATTTTTAAATAAATACTTTAATTCAGAAGGAACTCCAGGTAATAAATAAAAAGTTTTATTTTCTGTCTTAACTTTCAAAGCTGGAGCAGTTCCTTTTTCATTATTAATAATTTCTGCTCCTTCAGGAATATATGCCTGCGATAAGTTATTGGAAGTCATCTTTGAGTTGTGATTATAAAAGATATTTTTTAATTTTTTTTCAATTTTTTTTGAATAAATCAGATTCAAATCCAGTACTTCCGCAAATGCTTCTTTAGTCTGGTCATCTTTAGTTGGACCCAGACCTCCTGATATAAAAATCAAATCTGCATTCTGGGAGGCAGTAAAAATCGTATTTTTAATATTTTCTTTTTCATCTCCACAAATAAAAATGTTTTCAGGCTCAAAACCTAAATTAGCCAAATTCTCAGCTAAAAATTTAGAGTTGCTATCCTGTACAAGTCCACTAATCAATTCAGATCCAGTCGCTATTATAGCTGTTTTCAATTCTAAACACCTCAATTTTAGTATATCATTTTAAAATAAAAAAATCGACCTATTTAAGGCCGATTGAATTAAAATCTGATTAGAATCATTAAATCAGAGTTATTATTATTTTCAAAATAATTAAAGATGTTAGTCCAGCCAGAATATCATCCATCATTACTCCCAGGCCAACTGGCAGAACCTCAACTTTTTTTATTAACCAAGGTTTTAGAACATCAAAAAATCTGAATAAAATAAAACCTCCAACTAAAACCGGCAGTGCTGTCGGTAGAGTATAAAATGTAAGCAGTTGTCCGGCCATCTCATCTATTACTATCCTACTATCATCTTTAATTCCTGTTTGTCTTTGCTCAAAAGTAGCAACTGCAGCTCCTCCTATAGAAACAGCAGAAATCAGGTAGATATTATTTAAAACTGGAAAGACAAATAAAAGCACTACCATGAGTAATGAACCCCAGGTACCGGGAGCAGCAGGTAAATGACCACTATAAAAGCCGGTTGCTAAAAAGTGATTTATTTTATTGATCATAACTTTCCCCTCCTGTATTTACTACCTAAGAATAGTCAACTTCTGCTCCAGCAAAATAAGTATAGCCAGAATAAATAGTTATAATTACAGTTAACCAGATTAAGCCCTCAGTTAAAAGCATCGGTAAATCAAAAATTAGTGGATTTATAATTAAGGCAATAGCTGTTATCATCTGAATAGTAGTTTTAGTTTTACCCCAGATATTAGCAGGAATTACTGAACCCTGATTAGCTGCAACTACTCTTAATCCTGTAACAGCAAGCTCTCTTGCCACAATAATCAGTAAGGGCCAGGTAGAAAGTACACCTATTTCTACAAAGGCTGTAAAAACACCAATAATTAATAGTTTATCTGCCAGCGGGTCAAGTATTTTACCCAGAGTAGTAATTAAATTATGTTTCCTGGCATAATGACCATCATATTTATCAGTTAAAGCAGCTGAGACAAAAACAACAAGAGCAGCAATACTGGTAGTTAAGGAATTAATCAAAATTAAATAAATAATAATTGGAACCAGTAAAATTCTTAGAACTGATAGTTTATTTGGTAAATTCATCCTCAATCTCTCCTATTAAATCATAATGGAAGGCTTCTTTTATTACAGCCTGATAAATTTCTCCAATTTCAAGATTGTGATCTTTAATTGGAAGATAAATCTGATTATCAATTTCCGGTGAATCATAACGAGATCTTGCCAGATAATTTTCCGGATTCTGATCCTCAATTATCAGCTCAATCTTACGTCCAACTAACTCTTTATTTTTAGCCAGGGAAATTTCCTGCTGCAGCTGCATAATTTCTTCTTTTCTTTCTGATTTAATCTTTTCTGAAACTCTCTGATCTAAATTATAGGCTGCAGTTCCTTCTTCTCTGGAAAATTCAAAAACACCCAGTCTATCAAATTCATATTTTTTAACAAATTCTTTTAAATTTTTAAAGTCCTGCTCATTTTCACCTGGAAAACCAGTAATTAAAGAAGTTCTTATTTTTGCATCAGGAATTTTATTTCTTATCTTATTAATAATATTAGCGATATCTTGTTCATTTCCTTTACGGTTCATTAACTTTCTTATCTTTGCAGAAGAATGTTGAATTGGCAGATCAAAATAATTACATATTTTTTCCTTTTCTGCAAAAACTTCAATTATTTCATCACTTATAAATTCTGGATAGCTATATAAAACTCTAATCCATTTAACACCTTCTACTTCCGCCAGCTTTCTTAAAAGTGGAGCCAGCGCAGAATGCCCATAAATATCAACCCCATACTGAGTTGTATCCTGAGCAATAATTATTAACTCTTTAATTCCACTCTCAGCAATTCTTTTGGCTTCTGCTGTGATATCAGCAATTGATCTGCTTTTAACTGTACCTCTAATCTGCGGAATACTGCAGTAAGTGCAATTATTATTACAGCCCTCGGCAATCTTTAAATAAGCATAAACTTCATTATCTAATTCTCGAGGCAGGGAAGAACTATAATCAAAACCTGCTGCTTCTACTCCACCTGTCTTTTTACCTTTCAGACTTTTTCTTATAACTTCGGCTATTTTGTCAAAATTTGAAGTACCAAGCACTGCATCAATTTCCGGAATATCTGCCTCTAATTCCTCACTATAGCGCTGGGTTAAACAACCAGTAACTATCACCGATTTACAGTTATACTGCTTTTTATATTCAAGTGCTGCTAAAATTGTCTCTATCGACTCTTCTTTTGCATCCTGAATAAAACCACAGGTATTAATAATAATCACTTCTGCTTTTTCAAACTTATCTGTATATTGAAATTCTTTTTCTCCTCTTAAAAAACCATTCATATGCTGACTGTCAACTTCATTTTTGGGACAGCCCAGGGTCATTAAAGAATATCTTATCATTTTTACTCCTTTATAGTGTCATAATTTTTAAATAAAATCATATAATTCCAAATTTCAAAGCTCCATAACTACAAAAAAGCCCATTAAGGGCCTGATTACTAAAATGGTCGGGCTATCCGGATTTGAACCGGAGACCTCTACACCCCCAGTGTAGCGCGCTACCAAGCTGCGCCATAGCCCGTTGTCAACAAGAAATATTATATATAAATTAAGTCTTTTTGTCAAATAATTTTTTGGTTATTTATTTTATATAATCCAATTTTTTTAAATATTCCATTGTCTGATCAGGATAATCTGTAACTACAAATACTTCCTGTAAAGATGAGCTGTTTTTTGCAATTAATTTTATCCCACTTCTAGTGTTATATTTAAGCTGGATATAGGCAGGGGTACCACTACCTTTTCTTCTATTAATCCGGCCTGGAATAATGCTCTTAACTAACTTAGAAAGCGCTATATCTTCTAACATGGGTAGTATATCTTCGATTATTGTATGTTCCTGTTTAACTTTATTATGCCTGTATTTATTTGCCATTTAAATCACTTCCTCAATTAATTGTAACATCAATAGATTACTGCCGCAAATTACCGGCTGAATTAGATATATGTAATCAATTAAATAAATAAGTATAAAAAAAAGAAAGTCGAAATCGACTTTCTAATAAATTCAATGGAGCTGATGACCAGACTTGAACTGGTAACCTGCTCATTACAAGTGAGCTGCTCTACCAATTGAGCTACATCAGCATATATTAAACTAAAATAAAATGGCAGGGGAGACAGGAATTGAACCTGCAGCCAATGGATTTGGAGTCCACTACTCTGCCAGTTGAGCTACTCCCCTAAAAAATGGAGCTGATGACCAGACTTGAACTGGTAACCTGCTCATTACAAGTGAGCTGCTCTACCAATTGAGCTACATCAGCATATATTAAACTAAAATAAAATGGCAGGGGAGACAGGAATTGAACCTGCAGCCAATGGATTTGGAGTCCACTACTCTGCCAGTTGAGCTACTCCCCTAAAAA
>Ga0247721_100068_pt1 | contig 54077 bp, 43 predicted proteins | sample MSEWel2017_08_16_FD_189089 | JGI IMG/M metagenome (GOLD analysis project Ga0247721, IMG submission 189089) | Subsurface sediment microbial communities from gas well in West Virginia, United States - MSEEL Well Study Marcellus 3H_2017_08_16 | ecosystem: Environmental > Terrestrial > Deep...
CTTTCAATCGTACCTGTTTCCAGCATAATCGTGAGTGCTAATGTTTTACCTACACCGGGGATAGTCTGCAATTTGATAAATGAACTGTGAAGCTCCATCGAGTTTTCTACTTTCTTTTCTATCTGCCGTATTTGATTTGACAGATGATCTATGCTTTCTTTACTAATAACTCCTGAAAGCGACAGAGACTCATCAGAATTAAGCATTTCAAATAAAGGGTTGTCCTCTTTTCCGGAGTAACTCCCGTATTGGACGTTGTTTCTTTGGATAAATGTAACCTTCGGGTAAAATGTTCAGCTTTAAAAGATGAGCAAGCCAAAATGCATCATCATTGTCATCACTGTGCTTTAATCCCTCGTATTTTTTAACAGCGGAAGGATTTGCCAGATGTGTTTTAAAATCATTGTCCATCAAAAGATCTATAAGCCGGTACCAGTTGAAAGTAGATTCAACAACGACACCTTTAAGCTCATTTTGGTACGGCTTTAATGTTGAAATAATTAAATCAGGATCATTGTCCAGCTTCTTTTTGAGAATACGTTTGTCATTCTCATCAATAATTGCTAAATAATTATTGCTTGAATGCAAGTCAAAACCTCCGTATAGTGCCATAGGGTACCTCCTTTAACTTTTATGTTTGGTTCCTTACCAATAGCATAGCACTTTATATGCATAAGTGAAGGAGGTGCCTACTTCATCTCAACTTGTTTATGATTATCAGGTAAATAATGATTAAAGATCGGATTTATAAACTTTTATATATACAACTTGCCATAACCCATCGCAGGTGATGATCTAAAAAGCCGGGCGGTACACGGGATTCGGGGAATTCGGGGGACATGATACTTATTTTTAACCAAACATTCAAACGGACGCAGAAACAGCGGTTTCCTGTAAAACCATCCCCCTACCGCCGCGCCGGTTAATTTTCCGTTATGCAGTTAAAAATTTAATTTTTGATTTGACACTGATTTACGTGACAAGTTATAATAATTCATAAAAAAATACAGAGATACGTAATATATTGTTGATCCTGTTGTTTTGTGTCCGGATTAACGCGTTGCTAATAATTCTATTTCTTGTTTGGCGTGAGGAGCTTCACTACAAAGGGATTCAGTAGAGAATCCCTTTGGTAAACAAATTTGTATAGGGTTTGCCGAAGGGATTTGCAAAGTGTTAGCTGCCAGCAGTAAAAAACATATTATAACAGTTTATTCCTTTACAGGGAGCTTGAATTATCTTAGTAAAATAAAAGGGAAATAAAAATGAATAGAAAAACTAAGCATAAGATTGTTATTGGTGATAGTCGTCAAATGATAGGGGTGCCAGATAATTCAGTACAATTAATAGTTACTTCACCGCCTTATTGGCAATTAAAAGACTATGGTGTAACCAATCAAATCGGCTATAATCATAGTTATGAAGAATACATCAATAACTTAAATCTTGTATGGAATGAATGTTATAGGGTTCTTGATAATGGTTGTAGGCTTTGTGTAAATATTGGTGACCAATTTGCTCGTTCAGTTTACTACGGCAGATATAAGGTTATACCAATAAGAACCGAAATAATCAAATTTTGTGAAGCAATAGGATTTGATTATATGGGGGCCATTATTTGGCAGAAAAAAACTACTTCAAATACTACTGGCGGAGCTTCGTTGATGGGTAGTTACCCTACACCGAGAAATGGCATACTATCCATTGACTATGAATTTATTTTAATTTTTAAAAAACTTGGAACACCGAAAAAACCAAGTAAAGAAATAAAGGAATTGTCAAAAATGACCAAAGAAGAATGGAAAACATATTTCTCCGGTCATTGGAATTTTAGCGGTGTAAAACAAGATGGACATATTGCTGTGTTTCCGGAAGAATTACCCAAAAGACTAATTAAAATGTTTGCTTTTGTTGGTGATACTGTTCTTGACCCATTTCTTGGTAGTGCTACTACTTCACTTGCTGCCAAAAAATTTGGAAGAAACTCAATTGGCTATGAAATCAATGAAGATTTTTTACCCTACATTAAGCAAAAGTTGAATATTGGTAAAGATACTTTCAACGAATACCAAATTGTGAAAGAAAAACCAACGATTGATTTTAATGAAGAAATAAAAAAATTTCCTTACATTTTTAAAGACTTTCATAAATTCGATAAGAAGACAGACCCGAAAAAACTTCAATTTGGCTCTAAAATTGATAAAGACAGTTCTACAAAAAGAGAAGAATATTTTTCAGTAAAAGAGATTATCAGTCCTGAACTTATAAAACTAAGTAATGATTTAATTGTCCGTTTAATCGGAATAAAAGAAAAAAAGGAAGTTAACGGAAAAGCTGTGAATTTTTTAAGACTAAAAACAAAAGGACAAAAAGTATTTATGAAATTTGATAAAATCAAATATGATAAGGAAAATAATTTAATGGCATATGTGTATTTGAAAAATAAAACTTTTTTAAATGCTCATTTAATCAAAAACGGATTAGCAGACATTGACTTATCGTATCCTTTTGAAAATAAAGAACGATTTATTAAATATAAAAATCAAGGGCAAGATAATGGCAAAAGAATGGATACTAAATAATGCAATGAATAGATTTCAACTAAATTTTAAAAGAAATGTTGGACCTACTTCAGAATCAATTAGAAAGTGTGCTCCAAAAACATTAGAAGAATGGATGGATTATTATTTTAAAAATGTTTGCTCAAAGGAACATATTGAAGAATTAGGAAGAAAACTATATGTAAAAATAACAGAGGTTATTCAAGCCGAAGTTGAAGAAATCACAGAAGAAGATTGTATTAATTATATTTTTCAAATGGTTATAAATAGAACATTTGATGGTTATATGACGGAAATAAAAACAATTTATGGTCAACTTCAGTCTATACTTCAAAAAAATTTTTCTGAGATTACAATAAAACCAGCATCAGATGAATGGGATAGGCTTTACAATGTTGACTTTTACATTTTAATAAACGGTAAATACATAGGAATACAAATTAAACCGGTAAGTAATGATGTTCAATTAAGCCAAATCTTTAAAGAGCGTGGATTTCAACAACAAACTCATGAAAAGTTTTATAAGGAATTTGGTGGTAAGGTTTTTTACATTTTTTCAATCAAAGATAATGGAAAAAAAAGGATTGCAAATGTAGATGTGATTGAAGAATTACAACAAGAAATAGAAAGGCTGAAAAAAGATAGTAACTAACAAAGGCTATAATTGATACGACAAAAAATCTAAAAGAGAAATGGAGACAGCGAAATAATGCATCCATGTTCGTTTTTACGAATCAGTACGGAGAACCTTATGCCACATCATATCATTTGGGGATAAAATACTGGAGACCCGTTCTTGAAAAGCTTGGTATCAGGTACAGGGTGATATATCAGGCCAGACACACATTTGCCACATTGTCATTGTTAAACACAGCGGACATCAATTACGTTGCAAGACAGCTTGGTCATTCCAGCCATCAGATGATATTCAAGACATACGGTAGGATAATCAAACAGATCAACGGTGAAAAGAACGAACTGGACAAATTTATATACGCATAAAAACCGTTTTAGCACAATTTTAGCACAGTGGGTTTTTGGAAAAAATTAACTTCTTGGTAACACAGAAGAAAAGAAACGGAGAGGGAGGGATTCGAACCCTCGGTACGCGTTAACGTACACACGAGTTCCAGTCGTGCTCCTTCGGCCAACTCGGACACCTCTCCGGAATTGCCAAGAAAATCTTATATCAACTTAATAATAAATTGTAAAGTATAAAAATCCTTGCAACCCTCCATTTTTTAAGAGCCATGGCAGTAACAGGCACTGCCACATAGCAAATAAATTTCCATACTTTTTGTTAATAACCGTATCACTCAAGACTTTCAATGTAAGGCGAGTCCTTTGAATAACTCAGGAAGCCCGGCTTTAGCCGGGCAAACATTTTTTTGAAACTCATCATTCACAGGCCTGCGGGACTAAAGTAATGTATTCCACATATTTACCAGCCTCCGGCTGGTGCTACCCACTTCCGAAAACATGGAAAGGCAAATTATTCAAAGATTTCAAGGCTGCATAAATATTTGGAAAAGAGGCTTAATACCCCACGACTCCGCTCGGGGTGACATAATATTCTGTTATTTATTGTGGCTGGGAAACGCTAATAAAAACCCGGCATCCTATTAAATACTACGGGTGGTTATAGCCAACCTTTCTTTTTGAATATAAATATAGGCAGTATCGCAGAAGCAAGCATCAGGCCTAAGGAAAACGGATAACCGAATATCCAGTCCAGTTCCGGCATAAACTCGAAGTTCATTCCGTAAATACTTGCTATGAGGGTAGGGGGCAGGAAGATAACTGAAACCACCGTAAATATTTTTACCACTTTATTTTGCTCTATTCCCAGAAGTCCCAGAAAAATATTGTGAATATAGTCGAGCCGGTCAAAGTTGTATTTTGTATATTCAATCAGAGAATTGACGTCTTTTATCATTATTTTCAGATTATTTTGTAAGGACTGGGGGACTTTCGGAGATTTTAGCATGGAAGATATTATACGCTGTTTATCGATCAAACTGTCTCTTATCATAGTGTTCATATCTTCAAAACGGGAGATTATCTCTAAGATATCTTCATTATCCGTCTCGTCGGAGAAAAGCTGTTTTCTGAGTGTAGTAACTGATTTGGACAAATTTTCAATAATATCTGCATCTATATCGATTCTCGATTCAAGGATGTAACCGAATACGTCATAACCGCTGATGAATAAGTTCGGTGCAGATAAAAGCTTTTTTTCGCAGTCGTTAAATGTTTTGAATTCCCTGTATCTGATTGTAATAAGCATATGGTCCTTCAAGATAAAACTGATACTTTCATTATAGGAATGTTTATCTTCCGAAATCATAAAGAAACTGTTTATTGTAATATCATCTTCATCTTCCCAAAAGCGGGAACTTACCTCAATTTCTTGGGATTCCTGCCGGGTTGGAAATTCAAGATTGTACTCACTTTCTATTACCTTGAAATCGTTCTGGGAAGGGAATGTTATATCTATCCACAGTATCTCTTCTTTGGCCGGGAGTGTTTCAAAAGAGTCCTGAGTATACAGACTTATTCTGCCCTTTTTCTTAAGATAAAATTTGATCATATTCCCCTTCCAATGTTTAATTAAACTATTCTTTATAACTAATTCCAGAGTCATTAAAAGTCAATGAGTTTGTATTTTTTTTATGTAAAGATATTTTCAGAAATTATCTCTATTTTTATGATATAATAAGATATTACCCCGCTTGACATTTGTACAAAATATGATAAGTTTAAATTTACATTAGAAAATATTCATGTTGAAAAAAGTTATATGGAAGTTATTAGTGTTTAGTAAAACAAAATTTATAGTTGGAGCTGATATGGACGACAAAGTTAAGATTAAAATTAAAAACGTTTCTAAAATTTTTGGTGATCATCCTGAAGAAGCTCTGAAATTGCTGGATGATGGCTATGCCAAAGATGAAATAATGGAAAAAACAAAACAGGCCGTTGGTGTGGCTAAAGCTTCATTTAATGTTTATGAGGGTGAAATTGTTGTTGTTATGGGGCTGTCGGGCAGTGGAAAGTCAACACTGGTAAGATGCATAAACAGGCTTATTGAACCCACAGCCGGCGAAATCAATGTTGATGGTGTTGATGTTTTAAAGCTCAATGAAAAAGAGCTGAGAGAGTTCAGACAGAAATATACCGGCATGGTATTCCAGCATTTTGCTCTTTTCCCGCACTGGACGGTGCTGAGGAATACGTCATACGGTCTTGAGATTCAGGATGTTGACAAAGCCGAGATGGAAGAAAAGGCAATGAAGGCTCTTGAATTGGTTGGCCTGAAAGGGTGGGAAGACAACCTCCCTGCTCAACTCTCAGGCGGTATGCAGCAGAGAGTTGGCTTGGCCAGAGCATTGGCTCTTGACCCTGAAGTGCTTCTTATGGATGAAGCATTCAGTGCTCTCGATCCTTTGATCAGAAGTGACATGCAGGATGAGCTTATTAACCTGCAGGAGAAGATGAAGAAAACCATTCTTTTTATCAGTCATGATCTTGATGAGGCTTTGAGACTCGGAGACAGAATCGTACTTATGAAAGACGGCGTTGTTGTACAGATTGGGACTCCTGAAGAGATACTTACCAATCCTGCCAATGATTATGTCAGAAGATTTGTAGAGGATGTCGATTCTACAAAAGTTTTAACGGCTGAATCCGTCATGAAAAAAACAGAAGCCGTTGCTTATCTGAAAAGTGACGGTCCGAAAGCTGCTCTGCGAAAAATGCGGAAAAGCAATATTGCAAGTCTTTTTGTTGTCGATGAGGAACATAAAGTTGTTGGTATTGTGAATGTCGGTGACGTTGCCAAAAATGTAAACAAAGGTATGGATACTATACGTGATGTTCTTGACAGAGATATTATCAAGGTAAAACTCGATACACCTGCCCATGACTTATTCAACCTTATTCAAACATCTAAATATCCGCTTGCAGTGGTCAATGACAATGATCATATACAAGGAGTGGTGGTCAGAGGCTCGCTCATATCGATGTTGTCCAAGGAGGAGGTAATTGATGAGTAATATTCCAAGAGTACCCTTAGGTGATTGGATTGAAGCTTTTATAAATTTTTTAGTTGATAATTTGTCTGTACTTACACAGGCTTTCTCAACCGTAACTGAACAGGGGCTCGACTGGCTGGAATCTGCATTTTTATTTCTCCCGCCATGGCTGTTTATAATTGTAGTTGCTGCCCTTACTTACTGGACGACAAAAAGAAAAGGCGTTACACTTTTTGCACTGTTGGGGCTTTTGCTAATATGGAACTTGGACTTGTGGCGCGCATCTATAAGTACTTTGTCACTTGTTATCGTTGCTACATTTTTTTCAATATTTGCAGGAGTACCTATAGGTATTTTGGCAGCACTTTATCAAAAAGTATATAAAACAGTTACTCCGATTCTTGATTTTATGCAGACATTGCCTGCTTTCGTATATCTTATTCCTGCTATTTCTTTTTTCGGTTTAGGTAAAGTTCCGGCTATATTTGCTACAGTAATATTTTCCATTCCGCCTACGATACGTTTGACTGCTTTGGGAATCCGACAGGTTCCGAAAGATCTTGTTGAATGTTCCGAAGCTTTCGGTTCTAATAAGAAGCAGCGTTTGGTTCAATTGCAGCTTCCTATTGCCAAAACGACAATAATGGCCGGAGTCAACCAAACGATTATGCTCGCTCTTTCAATGGTTGTTATTGCAGCTATGATTGGTGCAGCCGGACTTGGTGGCGAAGTTTGGCGTGGTATTCAGAGACTTTGGGTAGGCAGAAGCTTTGAAGCCGGTATAGGTATTGTTATTATTGCTATAATACTCGATCGTATCACACAAAGTGTGACGAAATAGAGGCAAACAAAAATAAAAAGGAGGTCAAAATGAAAAAATTGACTAAGATTATTGCTGTAATGATGACAATGCTTATTTTGTCTGCAACTGCAGCTATGGCTAAGCAAGAGAAAGTTACCATCCCTTACGTTGAATGGGCAAGATGTGTGGCAATCACGCATGTTGCAGGTGGTATCCTTGAGGATATGCTGGGCTATGAAACACAGCTCAGATCCGTTGCAAACGCTGCAATGTGGGCATCAGTCAACAGTGGCAATTCCGATGCACTGATGTGCGCATGGCTGCCTCTTACACACGGCGATCTTTATAAGAAATATAAAGATGGTATTGAAAAAGCCCAGACGAACTACAAGGGAGCAGTTACAGGTCTTGTAGTGCCATCATATGTTAAAGCAGACAGTATTTCAGAGCTGGCCAAGTACAAAGAAAAATTCGATGGTGAAATCATAGGTATCGATCCTGGTGCCGGTATGTCCAAGGCAATTGACAAAGCAATTAAAAATAATATCTCAAACCTTGGCGAATTTAAATATGTGACCGGCAGCGGCGCCATCATGATGGCAAGCCTAGACAGAGCAATCAAGAACAACGAATGGATTGTTGTGCCGCTTTGGAAACCCCATTGGGCATTCGGAGCTTATGATCTGAAAGTTCTGAAAGACAAAAACGGTATTTTCAGTGAAGCTGAAACAATTGATACTATTGTACGCAAAGGTCTGAAAAAAGATGACAAGCTTCTTTATAGCTTTTTCAGCAACTTTGACTGGACAAAGTTAGATCTTAGCCCCGTACTTGTTAATAACAAGAACCAGATGGCTCCTGAAAAGAGTGCCCAGAAATTCATCAATAATAACAAAGAGAAGATTAAAAAGCTGTTAGAACCTGTTAAAGAAGCAGCCAAGTAAGTAATATTAACCCTGCCACTAAAAGTTAGCGGCAGGGTTTTTTATTTCCTGTTTTTCTGTCATAATATACAAACAAATAACCTATACAACATCTACAACCCTTACGACCTCAACTACCTCTACTACCTCCCTATCTCCCTATCTCCCCATCTCCCTACCTCTCCATCTCATAAGTTCTACATTTACAAAAGCGGGTGATGGCATTTGTAGTTAATGCCTCCATTTATTTCAGGTTTTCTGGTTTCACATATATTTGTCGTATAATTGCACCGGTCGTGAAAAACACAACGGTTGTCATCTTCTTCAGTATTGGTCTTAATTGTCCCCGGAATGGAAAAAAGAAAATCTTCTTTTTTGTTAATATCGGGGATACAGCTTTTTAAAGCATAAGTATATGGATGTTTGATTATGTCTGCTTTAAGATCAGAAGCACTTATCTTTTCCATTAACTCACCGGCATACAAGATTAAAATATTGTCACATGTTGTTTGCAGAAGGGATAAATCATGCGAGATAAATATAATTGAAATTGATTTCTGTCTGTTGAGTTTAAGAAGCAAATCTACTATCTGAGCCTGAATTGTAACATCCAAAGCGGTTGTGGGCTCGTCTGCAATAAGAACTTCGGGGTTTGTGGAAAGGGCAAGTGCTATCATAACTCTTTGATTCATACCGCCGCTTAAATTATGCGGATAACTTTTCATGCGTTCCTTCGGATGGTCTATTTCAACTTCCGAAAGTAATTTTACAGCCTCTTTTTCAGCTTCTTTTTTATTCATCCCCTTATTGAATGTCATAAGTGTTTCAATAAGTTGATAACCTACTGTAAATACCGGATTGAGTGAAGCGGAAGGGTTCTGGAATATCATGGAGAAAAAACTGCCGCGATATTTTTTTAAATGTGAAAGTTTGGAATATTTTTCACCTTTTATGCAGATTGTTCCATCAGTTTTTATCAGTGGATCTTTTATCAACCCCATCAGTGTTTTTGAAAGGACAGTTTTCCCCGATCCCGATTCTCCGGCAATTCCAAGGATTTCACCTTTTTTAAGCTCCAGTGAAATATTTCTTAAAATATAAGTTCTTGGTAGGGAATGCTTTAGTTCTACAAAGAGATTATTTAGCTGAATCATGGAAAAATAATATTTGAAAAATTTTGCTTTGTCTATAAAATTATATAAAGGAGCTTTCAGTAATTCAGAAAGCAAGGAATAATATTCGGTGATTTTCATATAATATGCAAAAATTAATTTTTTTGAACGACTGGTTCTTTAATGAAAAACTGCTGTATGATAGTTTTGAGCCGCTGACAAACCGTTTTGATGTGGAGATATCGAAATCTTTTGATTTGTTGAATATCGGAGAAAATGATATCATTATAGGATGGGGCAGCGGTTGCCTGGATATTCTCGAAGCTATGAATAGTAGTGATTTTAAAAATACTAAAATATTAATTTCTCCTTATCTTGATTACGACTATTTTGTTTATAGCAGTGGCGAGAAATCCGGAGAATTTGAAATGGAGTATCAAAAAAAGACGGGAATACATGATGACAAATATATTGATCCTGAGAGGGATATAACCAAAAATCGCGGCAGAGTTGTATATCCTGATAAAAACCACTGGTTTACAAATACATATATTTTTGTTGGAGATTGTGACTCGCTTGTCCCTTTTAAGTATCATCTGTATTTTGCTGAAATGTATAATGGCTGTTCTTTTCATATGATTGAAAATGCCGGCTTTGCTCCTTTTTATAAAAAAGGTGATTTCCTCGATATTTTGGAGGCTAATGCACCCTTATGACTAGATCAGAAGGTTTACTTGAAGAAATTTTGGAAAGGGTGGATATAGCTGAGTATATTTCTCAATATGTTGATTTAAAGAAAACTGGCAACAGTTTTAAAGGATTATGCCCTTTTCATGATGAAAGAACTCCTTCCTTTTCAGTAACCCCTGAGAAAAAACTCTATCACTGTTTTGGATGTGGTGCGGCCGGAAACGTTGTTGGATTTGCAATGAAGTACCATAACCTGGATTTTGTAGATGCGATGAAAATGCTGTGTGAGCGTTACAATATCGTATTTGAACAGCGTGAGCGCCCGAGACAATACAATGAGATGCTGGAAATTCATAAAGAGCTTCTTGTACGTTCTAAGCAGGATTTATTCGGCAGTACCGGCAAACATGCTTTGGAGTATATGCAGAAAAGAGGTTTTGACAGGCGGATACTGGATGAGTTTGATATCGGTTTTTTCCCGGATAATTTTGACATATCGTTTTTGAGAAAAAAATATTCCAAAAGCTCACTTGTTGCTACGGGGCTCTTTTACGAATATTCGGGCCGACTGAATTTTAAATTTGCGGGCAGGCTGAGTTTTCCCATTAAAGATACGATGGGGAATGTTATTGCTTTCAGCGGACGGGCACTCACGGATGATGTAAAGCCGAAATATATAAATTCGCCTACGACAGATGTTTTTGAAAAGCGCAAATTTCTTTACAATATGGACGGTGCTAAGTCTGAGATGAAAAAAGAAAAAACGGGGATTGTTGTTGAAGGCTATGTTGATGTTATGCGATGCAGTCAGGCAGGGATCAAGAACACAGTTTCTCCCATGGGGACCTCTTTTACTAAAGAGCAGGCGGCTCTACTGAAGCGCTACTGTGATGATGTTATCCTTGTGTTTGACGGAGATATTGCAGGCAAAAAAGCAGCTTACAGATCACTGGAAACATTTATAGAAATAAATTTCTTTCCCCAGGTTGTATTTTTACCGGAGGATGACGACCCTGACTCATTGATAAGGGAAAAAGGTACTTCCGCTTTTTTAGAAAGACTTGAAAGAAGAAAGGACTTATTTGTCACTTATATAAACAATTTGTCAAAATATGCTGATTCCTATCAGAAAAAGCTCAAAATTATAGAAAGGATAAAATCCCTTCTTATTAAGGTTAAAAATCCATATTTGAAAGATGAGTATTTTGCTCAGACCGCAAAAATTTTTGGTTTAAATGAAGAAACATTACGCAAAGATATTGAATTTTCTTCACATAAGAATACTTTTAATACAATCAAAAAAAGGGGAGGTAAATTAAATTATTTTTGTGAGGAAAATTTTCTCGCCGCCTTGTTCAGTCTTTCAGAAGACGTTATCGATTCTTTACTGGAAGATATGAATGATGAATATTTCAGTGATGAAAATTTTAGAAAAATTTATAAAAAAGTCATTGAAGTTTTGCAAAATGGTGATATTATGCATATTCTGCTCAATGATGAAGAGATAGGGGAGATTGCCTCGAACATCTTAATCACGGACTTTGGGGATGAAGATCCTTACGCCGTGGCTCTCAAAAACAAAAATAAGTTAAGGTTTAATTATCTGGAAAGGATGAAAAAAATTAAAATCAATGAACTTAGTCAGTTCAAAAATGATCCTGTTAAATCTGAAGAAATATTGGGAAAGCTTAACAGAATATTAACCGAAATTAAAGAACTCAAATCATCGGTTTTGGAGGTTTAAGCGTCTATGCCTAAGAAAATAAAAATACCCGAAGTAAAACAGCTTATTTCAATGGGCAAAGAAAAAGGCTTTGTTACTTTTGACGAGATAAACGAGCTTTTGTCCGAAGATATTATTTCAACGGAACTTATCGATGATGTACTGATGCTTCTTGCTCAGTTGAAAATCGATGTTCTTGACAACAGCAACAAAAAGAACTCTTTACTGTCTCACAGCAATATTGAAGAAGAAAGTTCTGAAAGCAGCGAAGAAGAGGTTAGTGTTGAAGCTGCTATCAGTACCGATGACCCGGTAAGACTTTATCTGCGTGAAATGGGTAATATTCCGCTTTTGAGCAGGGAAGAAGAAATCCATGTGGCCAAAGAAATAGAAGAGGGGCAGCGGAAGGTTATTAAAAGTGTGCTTTCATTTCCCACAACGGCCAGGCAGATTATGGAAATAGCTGAAAATATAAAAATGGGCGATATGAAGATAAAGGATATTATCGATGTTGACGATGACCTGGATACTGGATCTGACGAAATCGTCGATTATGAAGAGCTGGATGAAGAAGAGATAAAGGTATTAAAAGATGAAAGGGAAATCAAAATAAAAGAGGATTTTTTAGACGTTCTGGAAGATATTGTTGCCCAGCTCAAAGATAACATTGCACTGACTAAAAAGATTAAACAAAGTGATATGAGTATAGACAATATTCTCACTTATAAGCAGCAGATACAGGATTCTGTTTCCGATATTGCCGAAAAGTTTCTGGAGATAAAGGTTAATTATAACAGTATCTGTAAAATAGCTCAAAATATCAAGAAAATGTATGAAGATATTTCCAATGCCGAGGAAGATTTGGTTAAAATATTTAAAATTGTAAAGCTTGACACTTCAGAACTGCATTACGATCCCGAACGGGATATGGTATTGGTAAATGAAAAAATAGAAAACACGGGGCTTCCTGCTAAAGACAAAAATATGCTCAACAAAAAATTCACGAATGCTTATGACAAAATTTGCAACCAGTATCATAAAATCGGCCTGGATAAGAGTGAAATGCAGCTGGTGTACGAGGGCCTCCTTGAGGGTGAGTATGAAACGGAGCTTGCCAAATCAAAGCTTATTGAAGCCAATCTGAGATTGGTAGTGAGTATTGCTAAAAAGTACACTAACCGCGGTCTGCAATTTCTGGATCTTATTCAGGAGGGCAATATAGGGCTTATGAAAGCCGTTGAGAAGTTTGAATATCAGAGAGGCTATAAATTTTCAACTTATGCCACATGGTGGATAAGACAGGCTATAACACGTGCAATTGCCGACCAGGCTAAGACCATTAGGATCCCTGTGCATATGATAGAAACGATAAATAAGATGATAAAAATGTCCAGACAATTGCAGGTTGAAACGGGTAGAGAACCCACACCTGATGAGATTTCCCAAAAAATGGACATACCTGTTGAAAAGGTGAAGAAAGTTCTCAAAATTGCAAAAGAACCCGTTTCTCTTGAAACACCCATAGGTGAGGATGAAGACAGCAACTTAGGGGATTTTATAGAGGACAAAAAAGCTCATAATCCCACAGATGAAGTTACTTATTTAAAATTGTGTGAACATACCCAACATATTTTGGATACTCTATCACCCAGGGAAGCCAGTGTTCTGAGATTAAGATTCGGCATAGACTGTGCCTCGGACCATACTCTCGAAGAAGTGGGGAAAAAGTTCAACGTTACCAGAGAGCGTATCAGACAAATTGAAGCAAAAGCTCTCAGAAAGCTGAGACATCCAACCAGAAGCAGAATTCTCAGAACTTTTTCTGAATAGATAAAAAATCCGCCATTTGGCGGATTTTTTTTGTTATGAGAGTCTTGTGTTTTTAAATATTGATTTGGTTAAAGAAGTGAAGTAGGTAGAGGTAGAGGTAGAGGTAGAGGAAGTTCATAAAGTTGGGAGGGTTGCAACAGAAAAGTTCTTGAAAATTAGGGTAGAAATTTGCTAATTTAAAAACTTAGTGTATCGAGACCTTTGCATAACTCAATTTGGTCATGCTGAATTTATTTCAGCATCTCGTATTATCAATATTTTACGAGACCCTGAAACAAGTTCAGGGTGACGTAAGACAATGATTCAAAGGTCTCGTATCCTTGTCATATTTTTTTTAATGATTGTTTTATAACACTAATAGTTGCATGTTAAAACACTTATAAAAGGGGAAAAATTTGAATACCGATATTATTGTTGCGCTTGATTTTTCGGATTTTTCAAAAGCTGCAGATCTTGTAACGGACCTGTCGGACACAGTGGATTTTTATAAAGTCGGGCTGGAAGCATTTATAAGCTGCGGAGAAAAGCTGATACATTTTCTGAAGTCTAATGATAAAAAGGTTTTTCTTGATCTTAAATTTCATGATATACCTAACACCGTTGCTTCGGCAAGTCTTGCATGCCTTAAATATGATATTGATATGCTTAATGTTCATGCTCAGGGGGGCAGTCAGATGATGAGTACCGTTAGTACTGAAATAAACCAACATTGCAGTAAGTATAATTTGCAAAAACCTTATCTGATAGCAGTGACACTTTTAACATCATTAAATGACGATCATCTGAAAGAATATAAAATTAATGCAAAAAACACGCTGGAGTATGTGGTTGATCTGGCGAAAATTACTCAGAAAAGCGGCTTTGACGGTGTTGTTGCTTCAGCCAGAGAGGTTTCCGCTATAAAAAATACTCTCGGGGATGATTTTTTAACGGTTACCCCCGGAATAAGGCCGGCCTGGTCAGTGAAAAACGATCAGCAGCGCGTTGTAAGGCCTTCTGAAGCAAGTAAACTTAATTGTGATTACATAGTTATAGGAAGACCGATTACTGCAAACAGCAAACCTTATGAAGCTGCAGAAAAAATATTGGAGGAGTTGAATGACTGACAAGGAAATTATCGAGATTTATAAGAAGCATGATGCACTGCTAAAAGGGCATTTCTTGCTTTCATCCGGATTGCACAGTGATATGTATCTGCAGTCGGCGCTTGTAATGCAGTATCCGATTATTGCCGAAAGCATAATAAGTGAATTGGTTAAAAAAGTTTATCATATGAATTTTACAACGGTTGTAAGCCCCGCTATCGGCGGAATAAGATTCGGCTATGAGCTGGCAAGATTATTGAAAAAACGCTCTGTTTTTACTGAAAGGACAAATGGGGAAATGAGTTTCAGAAGAGGTTTTTCATTGCAGGAAGGTGAAACAGTGCTTTTGGCCGAAGATGTTGTTACGACCGGAAAATCCACAAAGGAGTGCATGAAGGTTGTTGAAGATACCGGAGCAAAAGTTGTGGGAGTTACTTCGTTAATTGACAGAAGCGGCGGAGGTATTGATTTTGGGGTTCCTTTTATCCCGTTAATAACAGTGGAAGTCAACACTTACGAGCCGGAAAGTTGCCCTTTATGTAGAGAGGGGATTCCTTTGACAAAACCGGGAAGCAGAGAAGTTGTCTGATTTTGAAAAACATCATTCATCTGTTACTTAAGCTGTTTTTATGTTATATTTAAGTGTTGAGGTTGATTTTGAGGTTAAGGTTAAGGCAAAGGTATAGGTATAGGTATAGGTATAGGTATAGGTAAAGATTGAGAAGGAAATTAATGAAACAGCCCATTATTCAAAGGACTGTATTTGAAATTTTAATTTTGTGAATAAAAGGATACGTTAATGTACAGAATTCTTTATGCTGAAGATAATTTTGAGAATTACAAGCTTGTGGAGTTTGTCCTTAATAAGAACGGATTCGATGTGAAAAACGCAGTCGACGGTTTGGATGTTATAGATAAAATTGAGAGTTATAAACCCCACCTGATTATTATGGATATAGATATTCCCAATCTTAATGGGTATGAAGTTACATCCTGGTTGAAATCGAAAGAAGCATATAAAGATATCCCTGTAGTTGCTCTTACAGCGGATTATAACGATAATTTTGAAATTATTTCAAAGATGTCCGGATGTGTTGCATATTATTCCAAACCGGTTGACTCCTTTTCTTTTGGCAGAGAGATCAAAAAACTGATAGAAACACGCCAGGAAAATTGTGGCACAGATACTTTATCCGATCAGATATCAAAATCTCTTGTGGACAAAGCCCGGCAAGTCCCTCATTTTAATAAAAAATTAAAGGAATATGAAAACAAATTTTCAGGCATTCTGTCTAAACTTTCGGATATTATTATAATTACCGACAGAGACTTTGGTATTACTTATTACAACAGCAGTGCTATCGAAAAGGAAGTCTTTAGAAACCGTTATATTTCCGGTATGAATTTCTTTGAATTATTTAATTGTGTCGACATGAATGCTGAAGAAATAAAAAAGAGACTGGAAGAAAGTAAAAAACTGACAAATATTGATATAGAACTTGAATCTTTGAGCGGAACAAGCAATTTTTTTCTGGGGAATTTTGATGTTACGGAGGAAGATGAAATCTTAATTTCACTAAGGGAAGTGAGCGGGGATGTGGAAAATTTTAACACAATGGATCAAGTGGACAAAATGGCGGGTTTAGGGGTAATTACATCCGGCATCATACATGAGATAAATAACCCTCTGACAGCGATTAAAACCTACCTGGAAGTTTTAAAAATGAAAGTAAGCGATGATACATTAAAAAATGTAGTTGATAAAATTGATTCGGGTTTTCAAACGATAGAGAAACTGACGAATAGTCTTTTGGGCTTTGCGAAACCTTCCAGAGAAAAAAATTATCCCATCAATATTAATAATATTGTTAAAGAGGTTATGAGTTTCAGTGAATATGAAATCAGACGCGGTAATGTTAAAATAAATTTTGATATGCAGGATGATATTCCTGTTTTTAACGGTATAAAATCTCAAATAGAGCAGGTTGTTTTGAATTTACTTATAAATGCCAATCATGCGGTCTCAGAAACTGAAAATCCTGAAATCGATATTAAAACATATGGGAAGGAAGGGTATATGATTCTTGAGATTGCAGATAACGGTCCCGGAGTCAGTGAAGATTTGCGAGATAAGATTTTTGAACCCTTTTTTACCACAAAAACCAAAGACAAAGCAACCGGCCTCGGTTTAACGATGGTAAAACAGATAGTGGAAAGACATAATGGAATTCTTATCTTTACTTCTGACAATGGGGGAACTAAATTTATTGTAAAATTCGGAATGGAATAGTCCGATTAATTGCAAAGGATTATAATGCCATTTTTATCTCTGAAAAATTTCTTTTAAATAACAATTTTTTGATTTCGATTTTTATCAATGAACTTTGTTCATCAAAACCGCCTTTGATTGTGATTTCAGAAAATTGCTTTTTTCTACCGGATTTAATCAGTGTGAGGAAAAGCGATTTACCGAAAGTCCTCCACAGCTTTACTGAAGAATTTCTTGAGCCTGTCAATCATGATGAGACTGATGTTTTTAAGAATGTAGTGATTTTTCGGATGGACACTAATTACGACATCATTTATAAAATGAGTGACAATGCAATGTATGAAGTCAAAAGGCTGGGAAAAAACAATTTGGTGGTTTGTGAATTATGATATATCTGGATGATTTTAGTAAACAGGAACTTGAGTATGCGATGACAGAGTTAGGAGAAAAACCCTTCAGAGGTAGACAGCTTTACAAGTGGATGTATTCCAAGGGGGTTTTTGATTTTTATGAAATGACCGATCTGTCAAAACAGCTTCGCCAGAAGCTCGAACAGCAATATAACTTTCGTAACATGGAAGTTATTGAAAAGAATCAATCAGCAAAAGACGGATCAACAAAACTTCTTTTGGAGCTTGAGGACAAAAATCGTGTGGAAGCTGTAATTTTGCAAGACGGCGAAAGACTTACCGGATGTGTATCCACCCAGGTGGGATGCAGAATGGGATGCTCATTTTGCAGTACCGCAAAAATAGGGCTCATAAGAAATTTAAAAATAGGCGAGATTGTAAGGCAGATAATTTTTATGAATAAAATACTTTCTGAAAAGGGTGAAAAGCTTTCAAATATTGTATTTATGGGGATGGGAGAGCCTCTTGATAATCTTGAAAATCTCAATGAGTCCATAAAAATCATACTTGATGAAAATGGATTAAATTTTTCCCACAGAAAAGTAACTGTTTCAACATGCGGTATGACAGATGAACTGAATAAAATGTATGAAGAGCTGGATTCTCCGGTAAATCTGGCTGTTTCACTGAATTTTACGGACAATGAAATGCGGCAAAAATATATGCCGGTCAGCAAAAAATATCCAGTCGAGTCTTTGATTTCCACCTTAAAAAATCTTCCTCTGCAAAAAAGAAAACGTATAACCATTGAGTATGTATTGCTGAAGGGTATCAATGATACTCAGAAAGATGCGAAATACCTTGCTAAAATGTTAAAAGGCCTTCCGGTTAAAATAAATCTCATCGTGTATAACGATTCCGATATAGGCTTTGACTCTGCGACAGAGGAAAATGTGCTAATCTTCCAGGAAATTCTCCAGAACAAGGGTTTTTCCGCTTTTATAAGAAAAAGCCTCGGAAGTGATATTGAAGGTGCCTGTGGACAGTTATACGCCAAATATAACCAAAAAAATTAAGATTTTAATCCTATTTTGTCATGCTGCAACATCCGCCTATGAGCAGATGATCCGTGAAGTGGAGGAAATGAAAGTAGTTAAAGGTATTTGATGTACTTGAGGTATTTAAGGCATTAGGGGTGCTGACTGAGTTCACCAATAACAAATATACCACTCAACAAATTACAATATCACTATCTCCCCATTTCACTATAACAACGTCCTACTATGGCTCTTTAAAAAAGAGGGTGGCAGTAATCCAAAGGCTTAAAATATTGTAATTCAATTCTGGTCAGTGTTTTAAAATATTAAGTATTTCCTCTAATTCGGATCTGAGTTCATGGGTAAAATTGTCTTCTACCGGGGTATGCTTTTTTGACTGTGTATCCTGCTCCAGCTTCCTTTTAGCTCCCTCAATTGTCATTTTTTCAGTATAAAGCAGCTCTTTTATCTGCTGTAAAGTCTTAAGGTGATCTTTAGTGTAGTATCTGTGATTTGAACCGAATTTAACCGGTCTAAGTTGTCTGAATTCCTTTTCCCAAAAACGGACTATAGACGGTTTCAGACCGGTGATTTCGCAGATTTCGCCAATTTTATAATAAAGCTTGGCTTTATGCATTTACCTCTTCTTTAAATATCTGACTGGGTCTGAATACAACGACCGTTCTTGGCTCAATAACTGTTTCTACACCGGTTTTGGGATTTCGTCCGATTCTTCTGCCTCTTACTTTGACATCAAAATTTCCGAAACCTGAAATCTTAACGTTGTTTTCGTCCAGAATCTCATCTTTCATAATTTCAAAAACACTGTCTACAACATCAGATATGTCTTTTTTCGTTATACCCAAAGATTCGTAGATGTTTTCAACTATATCGGCTTTTGTCATAATACACCCCCTGCTTATTTTAATTTTATCCAAATATTTCTTTATCGTCAATAGCTTTCACTAGTCAAGCTTTATTAAATATATAAAATTTTATTTTCCGGTAATTTTTTTCAAAAACAGCCGGAATTATGCATTACTAATCTATATTTCTATTTTATCTTTTCTGCAAATTCTTTAGCTTTATTTATACTTTCAAAACCTTCGATTTTAACGTTATATTCTTTATATGTAACATTTTCTTTTTTTATAAAAAATCTACCTTCTCTGTTTTCGGCAAAATTCACCGCCTTACTTTTATCTTTAAATGTAGCAATTATTTTGACTTTAATATCACCTATAAGTGTATTGGAATATTCATCCGGTGTATATACATGCCACAATTCCTTCATTTCCTGTAAGTTCAAAGTTTTTGATATTTTCACTCCGTATGTTTCACTTAATTTTTGCATATTATCTATTTCATTTTTATCCAACCCTTTTACTATGATAACATAAGATTTTTTATTTTGTCGTTCTTTTTTGTTATTTTCATTTTTTGTCTGTTTGATTGCTGGTTGCGGCATATTTGTTTTGGTATCGTTTTTTAATGAATCATTCTTTTTTGCTACTGTCCTTTGCTTTTCTGTGTTTTCAATATCTGTGTCAGTTTTTTGTTCTGTATTGTTCATTTTCCGTGTATCATTATCAATGGTAACCGGGATAACCTCTTTTTCTGAAACATTTTTTTTAACTGTTAGGCTTTCTTTTGCTGTGTTTGTTTTTTCATTCATTTGACTTCTGTTATTCATTTCAGATATTGTTGTCCATAGATTATAAGATGTATACGCAAACAAAATCAGCAAAAAGATCAATATGGGAAGGTAAACATTCTTGCTGGTTGAGAGAGCGATAAAGATATTTTTTAATAGAGCTTTTTTATCTGAGATTTCTGTCTCATGTTCAATCTTGTATATCTCGGAAAAACTTTTATCAAAATATTTCAGCAGATTTATATTAATCATAGTTATACTCGCCTCTGTATAGGAAAATTATACAGAGGCGAGTATAATTATCGCTGCTCAATTTTCGACTGCTCTTTAACTTTTTCCACCACGTGTGACGGTGCCTCTTCATAATGAGAAAACTCAATTGTAAACATTCCTCTGCCTCCGGTCATGCTTCGCAGATCAGGAGCATATTTCAATATTTCACCCATGGGTACCCGGGCTGTGATGTGCTGACCAGTGGTCTGTGGTTCAACATTCTGGACACGCCCCCTTCGGGAGTTAAGATCGCCGATTACTGTACCCACGGTTTCTTCCGGAACAAAAATATCCATATTTACGATAGGTTCCAGAAGTACGGGTTTAGCTTCCATTGCGACCTTTTTGAATGCCATTGAGGCGGCAATCTTAAAAGCCATCTCTGAAGAATCCACTGAATGATATGAACCATCGTACAATGTTACCTTGAAGTCTATGAGAGGGTATCCTGCCAGTACACCTTCCATTGCGGCATCTCTGATACCTTTTTCAACAGCCGGGATGTAGCCTTTTGGAATAACACCACCCACAATTTTATCAATAAATTCAATACCGCCGCCTTTTTCATTGGGCTCCATTTCAATCCAGACATCACCGTATTGTCCGCGTCCTCCGGATTGTTTCTTGTATCTTCCCTGTCCTTTGGCATTTATTTTTATGGTTTCTTTGTAGGGGACTTTAGGGGTTTTCAAGTCCACATCAACGTTAAATTTTTTCTTGAGTTTTTCTGCAACAACTTCGATGTGCATCTGCCCCATACCACTTAGAATCTGTTCCCCGGTTTGTTCGTCTCTGGTTACTCTGATACCTAAATCCTCTTCCATCAGCCTGTGTAAACCTGTACTGACTTTTTCTTCGTCTTCTTTGGATTTTGGTACAAGGGAAAAGGATAGAACGGGCTCTGCCATAGGCACCGGATCTATGATACAACTCTCTTTCTTATTGGAACAAAGCGTATCAAACGTTTCCGTAAATTTCAGTTTGTTCACCATTGCAATCTGTCCGGCCACTACTTTATCTGTTTTTACAAAGTTTTTTCCCTGAAGCAAATAAAGCTGTGTGATTTTTTCCACCTCATCCTTGCTTGCATTGTACACATCAGTATCATTGGTTATTTCGCCTGAATAAACCCTGAAGATAGACAATTTGCCGGAAAAAGGGTCGATAAAAGTTTTAAACACATATGCCACAAAATCTTTACCTTCGGGATCCAGCATTATTTCCTCACCGGTTTTTTGGTTTTTGGCAATTTTTTGCTCTCTTTCGAGGGGCGAGGGCATAAAATTTATTATCGATTCCAACAGAAATTTGCTTCCTACATTTTTAACTGCAGAGCCGCAGATAACCGGTATAAACCTTTTGGCTATCGTAGCTTCACGTATTCCTTTTAAAATTTCTTCCTCGGAGAATTCCTCACCTTCCAGGTATTTTTCAATCAGTTCATCGTCTGTTTCACTAATAGCTTCCAGAAGTTTATTCCTGTGACTTTCTACGGTTTCATTCATTTCGGCCGGAATATCTATTTCTTTAAATTCTGCGCTTGGTTCACTGGGATATTCGTAGGCTTTTTGTTTAACAAGATCGACAATGCCACGGAAAGATTCTTCTTTTCCAATTGGCAGATAAAGAGGGACAGGGCTTATTCCGAAAGATTGTTCAATATCCCCCAATGTACGGTAAAAATCCGCTCTATCTTTATCCATTTTGTTGATAAAAATTATTTTGGCAAGGTCAAAATCATCTGCAAAATTCCAGACACGCTCTGTCTCGGCTTTAATGCCGCTTATTGCACTGGCGATTACAACAGCTCCTCCGACCGATGAGAGGGCTGCTTTTGTTTCATGAAGAAAATTACCGTATCCAGGAGTATCGACGAGATTAAGGAGATGTTTGCTCCATTCAATTGTGCATAATTTAGGATTTATAGTAATTTTCCTGTTTATTTCCACCGGATCAAAATCCATTACGCTTGTTCCGTTATCTACACTGCCGATTCTTTTGGTGGCTTTTGCATTAAACAGGATTGCTTCAATTAAACTTGTTTTTCCCGCTCCCCCGTGCGAAATAAAAGCTACATTTCTGATGTTTTTCACTTCGTCAACCTGCATAAATTACCTCCCGATAGTTTTGGAGCTTTTTTATGATTATAAAAGCTCTAAGTTTGTTTTACCAATACTTTACTATAAAACTTTTTTATATACTTTACCAAACAATTTTATAACCTTCAATATTTTTGAATGGAAATTATCATTAATTTCAACTTTAAGCAGTCCGCATCATAAACTATTTCACAGCACTTAAATGTCATTACTTAAATGTCATTTAAAAAATATGGTAATAAAAACAGTTGTATCTTAAACCATGATTGATTTTGTTGGTATACTCCTATATGATCGATTACAAATTATGGAGGTACTATATGAGTGAAGAAAAAGATCCGTGGGGAATGGATAAGTATAAATTTAACATTCCTAATCTCCCCAAGTTTAAATTTAGAAAATCACTAATTCTTCCGATACTTCTTGTTATCATCGTAATCTGGATGTTGACGGGAATCTATCTGGTAGACACCAATCAACAGGCTGTAGTAAAACAATTTGGTAAAGTAGTCAAAGTCGTAGGACCCGGCCCGCATTATCATTTTCCTTATCCTATTGAAACGGTGAATAAAGCCAATGTCACAGATGTTCACAGAATGGAAATAGGCTATAGAAGCTATAAAAATGGTGAATCAAGGCTTATTGAAGATGAAGCACAAATGCTCACCGGGGATGAAAACATTGTCAACCTGGATGTAATAGTACAATACAGGATCGGTGATATTGTTAAATATTTGTATAATATAAAGGGGGTTATTTCTACAATTAAACAGGTGGCTGAATCAAGTATGAGAGAAATTGTGGGTAAACAGAAAATCGATTATATTCTTACCACCGGTAAGCAGGAGATCCAGATAAAAGCTATGGAAATGATACAAAATATACTCAGAAAATACAATGCCGGTATCCAGATTGTAGCTGTTCAGCTGCAGAATGTGAATCCTCCTGATGAAGTGGTAGCCGCTTTCAGGGATGTTGCCAGCGCCAGAGAAGACAAAAGCAGGCTTATTAATGAAGCTGAGGCGTATGCAAATCAGGTGATCCCCAAGGCCAGAGGTAATGCCGCTTCAATGATTCTTGATGCCGAAGCTTACAGGGAAGAGAAAGTAAAAAGAGCGGAAGGGGATGCCGGAAGGTTTAAGGAGATTCTTAAAAACTACGAACAGGCCCCGCAGTTAACGAGAAAGAGGCTTTATCTTGACAAAATGGAAGAAGTTATAGGCAAAAGTAATTTTCATGTTTTTGATTCTCAAATATCTAACATTAATACTTTTATAGGCCTTGAGAATCTTAAAGGGAGTGTGAATAAATGAAAAAGATAATTTCAATTGCAGGTGTTCTGCTAATACTTGTTATAATGTTGGTTGGCGGTACTTTTTATGTTGTGAACGTTGATCAGCAGGTAGTTGTTACTTATCTGGGTAAACCGGTTAAAAATGTAACTGAACCGGGCTTGTATGTGAAAATTCCTTTTCTGCAACAAGCTACATATTTTTCCAAGAAAGTACTTGATTATGACGCTGATCCGAGGATAGTGATAACAGAAGACAAAAAAAATCTGCTTCTGGATAATTATTGCAAATGGCGTATTGCAGAGCCTTTGAAATTTTTTCAGGCTGTGAGAACAACGAATGGTGCTATGTCAAGACTTGATGACATTATTTACTCTGAAATAAGGGTCGAGCTGGGAAATCATACTTTAACGGAAGTCATTGCAGCCAACAGAGCCGAAATTATGAAAAATGTAACAGCAGCTTCTAAGAAAAAAGCAGAAGAGTACGGAATCGAAATTATGGATGTTCGTATCAAAAGGGCGGATTTGCCACCTGAAAATGAAAAGGCGGTATTTGCAAGAATGGTATCAGAAAGGGAAAGAATTGCAAAAAGATATAGATCCGAAGGACAGGAGGAAGCGAAAAAACTCCGTGCAAAAGCCGATAAGAGAAAGCGTATAATCCTTGCAGAAGCATATAAGAAAGTCCAGCAGATTAAAGGTGAGACGGATTCCAAAACGATAAAAATATATGCCGATGCATATAGTGCTAATGAATCGTTTTATGCATTTAATAAAAAGCTTGAGATTTTTAATTCACTGAGTGAAAATAATAAATATTTCTTGACGACACAGTCGGATATTTTCCAGTTGCTTGAAAATGGAGTGAAATAAAAGAGAAAATTAAAACGGTAAAATATCATCTTAAACAGTTTATTTTACGGCTCACCGCTTGACTTTAAACAGGCGAAATAGTAATATCCCAACTTATATTTTTCAGGAGGTTTCCAAGTGAAAAAGAGCATTAATGTTGGAATTATCGGTTACGGCACAGTGGGCAGAGGCACACTGGAAGTACTTTTGGATAACAAAGAAGTTATTAAGGACAAAACGGGTTTCACTCTTAATGTTAAAACTGTGGCCGATTTAAAAATAGAGGAAATTGAGGATGATTATCTGGAAAACGTTCCCAATAAAACAACTGATGCTTATGACGTTATAAATGATAAGGAAATAGATATTGTTATAGAGTTGATCGGAGGATACAGTCCTGCAAAGACTTTTATCATGGACTCTATTGCCAATAAAAAGCATGTTGTTACGGCAAACAAAGCTCTGCTCGCAGTGGACGGACAGGATATATTTCAGGCTGCAGAAGAAAACAATGTGTGCCTCGGTTTCGAAGGGAGTGTTGGCGGCGGAATTCCGGTTATCAGGGTGTTGAAAGAAGACCTGGCTGCCAATAATGTTAAAGAGATTTACGGCATTATAAATGGAACGGCAAATTACATCCTTACCAAAATGGAGGAAGAGGAGAAGGAATTTGCCGATGTGCTAATAGATGCCCAGAGCCTGGGGTATGCGGAAGCTGACCCCTCTTTTGATGTGGAAGGAGCGGATACGGCACACAAAATTTCTATTCTTTCATCAATAGCATTCAATACGGTGGTGCCTTTTGAAAATGTTTTTGTGGAGGGTATTACTAATATTAAGTGTGTGGATGTGGAATTTGCCAAAAAGCTGGGATGTAAGATAAAACTGCTGGCAATTGCAAAAAAGAACGATGATGATATTGAAGTTAGGGTTCATCCAACAATAATTCCCGATAACTACATTTTATCCAAGGTTCAGGATGTATTTAACGCGGTTTATTTCGTATCTGATAAACTTGACAGAACAATACACTACGGACGCGGGGCGGGCAGTCTTCCCACCGGTAGCGCTGTTGCATCTGATATCATAACAATTGCCAGGGATATGAAATGCAAATGCCCATCAAGGGTTCCTGTTCTGGGTTTTACAAAGGAATATAAGTCATATTTTCCTGTTAAGGATATAAACGATATCGAGTCGGCATTTTATCTGAGGTTCAGTGCTGAAGACAAACCCGGTGTTTTATCGAAAATAGCCGGAGTGCTTGGAAAATATAATATCAGTATCAATTCAGCTATACAACCGTCCCAAACTTCCCCGGGAGAGATTGTTCCTCTGGTTTTTATGACTTATGAAACAATTGGCAGAAATATAAAAAATGCGGTAGATGAGCTTGATAATTCCGATTTTGTGAGAGACAAAACTGTTGTTATCAGAGTGGAAGGCATATAATATATTAACAAGGTGTTTGAATGAAATATTTCGTTTTACTTTGTGACGGGATGGCTGATTACAGAATACCTCCGTTAGGCAACCGTACAATTATTGAATATGCAAATAACCCTAATATGAATTATTTGGCAAAAAATGGTTCTTGCGGCAAAATACATACTGTTCCTAATGGTATGTATCCCGGCAGCGATATCTGTAACCTCAGCGTCTTTGGTTACGACCCCCGTAAATACTACACCGGCAGGAGCCCTCTGGAAGCAGCAAGTAAAGGAATTGAACTGAATGATAATGATATGTCATTTCGCTGCAACATTGTTACTTATTCCGATGATTATTCGAAAATGCATAATTTCAGCGGAGAACACGTTTCCCAGGAGACTGCTGACAGTATTATCGAAAGACTGAACAGAGAGTTCCAAAGTGATGGGTTTGAGTTTTACAGCGGTGTTGGTTACAGGAATCTAATGGTAGTAAGAAACTGTGACTATAAAATAACATCCACCCCACCACATGATATAATGGGTAAATATATTGAGGAATATCTTCCCGTAGGCAAGGGTGCTGATAGATTAAAAACTGTTATGAAAAAAGCTAATGAGATAATAGCAGAAATGGAATCGGAAAATGCAAACGGTATATGGCTTTGGGGTGAAGGTAGAAAACCGCTAATGGATTTATTTCAAAAATTATACGGAGTGAGCGGATCTGTAGTAGCAGCTGTGGATTTGATCAAAGGAATAGGTAAATATGCCGGGCTTGATGTGATCGATGTACCCGGTGCCACCGGTTTTATCGATACGAATTTTGAAGGTAAAGCAAAATATGCTGTAGAATCACTTAAAAACAAGGATTATGTTTTTGTTCATGTGGAAGCACCGGATGAAGCCGGACATATGGGAAGTATAGAAGAGAAAGTTAAAGCAGTAGAGAATATAGATAAACTTATGCTGCCTGTTATAATGGATGGACTGGATAATTTTGAAGATTTCAGGATTCTTCTTACCCCTGATCATCCCACACCTATTTCCCTTAAAACACATGTTGCCGATCCCGTACCGGCTATAATTTACGGTAGCAACGTTGAAAAAGATGCAAACATGTCATATTCCGAATTTATAACCCCTTCTTTTAACATGAATGACGGTTATAAAATCGCCGATTATTTTATTAATAAATCAATAATTTAACCCAGGAGGTATATAATGAGCTTGGTGGTTATGAAATTCGGAGGAACCAGCGTCGGCTCAGTAGAGCGGATTAAGAATGTAGCAAAAAGAATCGCCAAACGTAAAGATGAAGGGCACGACATTGTGGTTACCTGCTCTGCAATGGGTGGCGAAACCGACAGACTTATAAATTTGCTTACAGAAATCAGCCCCAAATACGATCCGAGAGAATACGATATGCTTGTTTCAACAGGTGAACAGGCGAGTATATCGCTGGTTACCCAGGCACTGAAAGAAATGGGATATGATGCAATATCTTTCACAGGTCCGCAAATTGGTATGGTTACCGACGGTGCACATTCCAAGGCCCGAATAACGGAAATCAGCGCCGAGCGGTTAAAAGAGGCGATAAGTAAAGGCAGAATCTGTATCGTTGCAGGTTTTCAGGGGATTTTTCCGGAAACCGGAGATATAACCACACTCGGCAGAGGCGGATCTGATACTACAGCTGTAGCAATAGCTGCGGCGATAAATGCGGATGTATGCGAAATATACACAGACGTTGATGGTATTTATACGGCGGATCCGCGTGTTGTCAGAGGGGCAAGAAAACTTAATAAAGTATCATATGAAGAAATGCTTGAACTTTCATCACTCGGGGCAAAAGTCCTTCAGTCAAGAAGTGTGGAGTTGGCCATGAAATATGGTGTTGATATAATGGTGCTCTCATCTTTGGAAGAAAAACCCGGTACATTAGTAACCAAGGAGGATATAGATATGGAAAAAGTTATTGTTTCAGGTGTTACAGCAGATAAAAATCAGGCAAAAATTACTATAAGGGGAGTTCCGGACAGACCGGGAATTGCAGCAGAAATTTTTGGCAGACTTTCCGAAAACCATATAAATGTTGATATGATTATCCAGAACGTAAGTGTTGAGCTCAAAACAGATCTTTCTTTTACAGTGGCAAAAACCGATCTTTTAAGGGCAATGGATGTGTGCAACAAGGTTGCTAACGATATAGAAGCTAAGGATGTTGTTAGCGATGAAAAGATTGCCAAAATATCGGTTGTAGGGGTTGGTATGAAAAGTCATGCCGGCGTTGCTGCGGATATGTTCAAAACACTGCAGGAGAATAATATCAATATACAGATGATCTCCACCAGTGAGATAAAAATATCAGCTGTTATTGAAGAAAAATATTCGGAGCTGGCTGTTAGGGTATTGCATGAAAAATTATTACCGGAGGGAGAAGATGCCTCATGAAGATAAAACCTTAGTACTTTATGACACGTTGCTCAGAGACGGAACTCAGTCGGAAGATGTCAATTTTACCGTTCAGGATAAAGTCAGAATTGCCGAAGAACTGGATGATTTCGGTATTGACTTTATAGAAGGCGGTTGGCCGGGGTCTAATCCCAGGGATATCGATTTTTTTAACGAAGTTAAGAAATCCAAAGTTAATCCGGCAAAAGTATGTGCGTTTGGCAGCACAAGAAGGGCTAAGAAAAGCTGTGAGAATGATGAAAGTATTCAGGCTCTTTTGCAAAGCGGAGCTGCTAACATAACAATTTTCGGCAAAACATGGGATTTGCATGTTACCGAAGCCTTAAAAATATCTCTGGAAAATAATTTGGAACTTATCAATGATACAATTGCATATCTGAAAAAGAAGGTCAGCAATGTATTTTATGATGCGGAACACTTTTTTGATGGCTACAAAGCCAATCCGGAATATGCGCTAAAGACGCTGAAAGCTGCTATGGATGCAAAGGCGGATTGCCTCGTTTTATGTGATACAAACGGCGGGACTATGCCCGATGAATTGGTTGATATAATAAAAAAAGTAAGAGAAGTTACCGATGACTATCCTTTGGGTATTCACTGCCATAATGACAGCGAATGTGCGGTTGCCAATTCTGTTTTGTCTGTACGCAATGGTATAACTCACATCCAGGGGACGATAAACGGATATGGAGAAAGATGCGGTAATGCGAATCTCTGCTCAATTATACCGAATCTTCAATTAAAATATGGTTACGATTGTATAGAAGATGAAAAACTGCAAAAACTGTGGTCTCTCTCCAGACTTGTTAATGAACTCGGCAATCTCAAACACAATATTCACCAGCCTTATGTCGGCAGAGCTGCTTTTGCTCACAAAGGCGGTGTTCATGTAAGCGCTATTTTAAAAAATGCCAGAACTTACGAACATATTAAACCTGAGCTTGTCGGGAATACTCAGCGGGTACTTGTTTCCGACCTTTCAGGTAAGAGTAACCTTATGTACAAGGCTAAGGATTTTGGTCTTGAGCTTGACAGCAATGATCCAAAAATGAACAGTCTGTTGGAAAAACTGAAAGAACTTGAGAATAAAGGATTTCAGTTTGAAGGCGCCGAGGCTTCTTTTGAGCTTCTGATTCGTAAAGCTATCGGTAACTTTACTAAATTTTTCGATTTGTTGAGTTTTCGCGTTATAGATGAAAAACGAAGTGCCATTGAACCTCCTTTTGCAGAGGCTACAGTGATGCTGAGAGTCGGAGGGGATATAGAGCACACAGCAGCCATAGGAAACGGGCCGGTTAATGCCCTTGATAATTCTCTGAGAAAAGCTCTGGAAAAATTCTATCCAAGCTTAAAGACTATGGATCTTGTGGATTACAAAGTACGCATTCTTACCGGCAAAAATGGTACAAAAGCCATAACCAGGGTTCTGATAGAATCCAAAGATGAAACGGATGCCTGGGGCACCGTTGGCGTTGCACACAACATTATTGATGCAAGTTATCAGGCTATGGTGGATTCTATCGAATACAAACTGTTTAAGGATGCGTATAAGTAGAGGTGGTTAGAGGTAGTAGAGGTTATAAAAGTAGTAGGGGCAGTAAGGGTATTAGGGGTTGTATGGGTAGTTTAGCTTGGAACATTGAACGTTGAACCCTGTTAAATGCCGTAGGCAATCAGCGTAGCTGATATTTAACAGGGTGAACTAAACAGGAGCGGCAGTGACAATAGGTATTTTTGATTCCGGAGTAGGGGGGCTTACTGTTTTTAAAAGTATTGCCGAAAATTTCCCTGAAACAGACTTATATTATCTGGGAGATACGGCGAGGGTTCCTTACGGCAATAAATCACCTTCTACAATAAAACGGTACAGTGAAGAATGTGCATCTTTTCTCACTTCTAATTTTAGCGTAGATGCCCTTGTAATAGCCTGTAATACAGCCTCATCTTATGCAATCGATTTTATTCGGGAAAAATTTGGTATACCCGTAATTGGTGTTGTAGTACCTGGCTCATTTCAGGCGGTTAAAACAAGTATTAATAAAAAGATCGGTATTATAGGAACAAATGGAACAGTGAAAAGCCGCGCTTACTACAACACAATAAAAAAAATGTGTGCTGATATTGATGTATATCAGAAAGCCTGTCCGCTCTTTGTCCCCCTTGTTGAGGAAGGACGGATAAATCACGAAATAACGGATATGGCAATAAAGGAATATATTGGAAAGCTTCACAGTAAAGGGATAGATACATTAATACTGGGTTGTACGCACTACCCGCTATTAAAGGAGCGGATAAAATCAATTTTTCCGGAACTGAGTATTGTTGATTCTGCAGAAGCTATATTAGACGACATAAAAAATCTTGACATTACATTTAAAGAGAGCGGCAAAAGAGAAATATTTGTAACCGATGACGCTTGTTCCTTTGAAAAGTTTGCCGAACAAATATTGGGAAAAACAAAAATATCGGAAGTTAATATCGAAAAATAAGAAACGGCTTCAGGCTGAAAATCAGCCTGAGCCGTTCGTTTTGATCTGTTTTAAAATTCTATCAAGAGCAGTGTGAGTAACCGCAAGAGTAACATACGTCACACCCTTCGACGTGTTGAATTGGACCTCCGCATTCAGGACAGGCACCATTTTTCACTGTTGGTGCGGCTGCTTTCTCATCGACTTTATTTTCGCCTTCATCAGCTTCTTCAAGAAGTTTATCTACTGTGACTTTCTCCTGATTTATTACACTAATTTCTATCGGGTTACTTACTGCTTTTTCAATCGCTTTGCCCACTGCATCCGCACAACTTAAAACCTGGTTAGGTCCGAAACCGTATCTCATATGGCAGGATATCCCTTTCAGCTGCTTTATAGTGGTCTCCGGCTCTCCTCCGCTTCTTAAAACGAGTGAGATAAGTCTGCCCATTGCCTCACACTGGCTTTGGGCACATCCGCCCGCTTTACCCATACTGGTAAAGACTTCAAAAGGCTCTCCGTCTTCGTCATAATTGATTGTTACATATAATTTGCCGCAGCCTGTCATCATTTCAATGGTTCTTCCCATAAGCATTTTCGGTCTGGGTTTGGGAGCGAAAGAACCTCGTACTTCCAGAAATTTTTCTTCATCTTTTTCTTTTTCTTTATTCTCGGAGGTGCCTACATTTAAAACCTGACCGGTTCTGGATCCGTCTCTGTATATTGTAATGCCTTTGCAACCTTCTTTATAAGCCAGTTCATATACCTCTCTTACATCATCCGAGGTGGCTTCATTGGAAAAGTTTACAGTTTTGCTCACAGCGTTATCAGTATATTTCTGGAATGCCGATTGCATCCTGACATGCCAGTTTGGAGATATTTCGTGAGCAGTGACAAAAATTTTCTTGTATTTTTCAGGCACGACCGTGCTTTCTTTTACCGTACCTTTTTCAGCAATGTACTCAAAAAGCTCCGAACTGAAAAATCCTTCCTTTTTTGATATTTTCCGAAAAGTAGGGCAAACTTCCACAAGTTTGTCATTGTCCATAACATTTCTGTAAAAAGCTATTGCAAAGTAAGGCTCCACTCCGCTGGAGCTTCCGGCTATTATGGATATTGTTCCTGTGGGAGCAATGGTGGTGATGGTGGCATTTCTCATGTGGTCAAAACCAAGTTCCGGATAAATACTTCCATCAAAGTTAGGGAAATTGCCCCTTATTTTTGCAATTTCCGAGGATGCTTCCCTGCCTTTATCCCTTATAAATTTCATAAGATCTTCAGCCAGCTTTAAAGCTTCATCAGAATTATAAGGAATACCCAGCCTTGCAAGCATATCAGCCCACCCCATTATGCCCAGGCCTATTTTTCTGTTTCTTTTTGTCATATCCTCTATCTGTTTTATAGGGTATTTGTTCATGTCGATAACATTGTCCAGGAAGTGCGTTGCTGTTTTCACTGTGTTTTGCAAATCTTCCCACATGATTTTCCCGTCATCAACAAACCTGCTCACATTTATGGATCCGAGGTTGCAGGATTCATAAGGCAGCAGCGGCTGTTCGCCGCAGGGATTTGTGCTTTCAATCTCTCCAACCTGTGGAGTAGGATTGTCTCTGTTGATTCTGTCAAGAAAAATTATTCCGGGGTCACCGCCTTCCCAGGCAAGGGTTACCATTTCATCAAAAACTTCTCTGGCATTTAATTTTTTTAGTGTTTTAGTATTTTTTGGGTTGATAAGTGTATATTCCCGATTTTCGTCGACGGCTTTCATAAACTCTTCCGTTATACCCACAGAAAGGTTGAAGTTGGTAAGGCAGGATTTATCCCTTTTGGCATAAATAAAATCCATGATATCCGGATGATCGACACGTAAGATGCCCATATTGGCACCCCGCCTTGTGCCGCCCTGTTTTATAGTCTCTGTTGCTGAGTCAAAAACACTCATAAAGGAAACCGGTCCGCTTGAAACGCCTTTTGTAGTTTTCACCACGTCATCTTTGGGGCGCAGTCTTGAAAAGGAGAAGCCCGTTCCCCCTCCTGATTTATGTATAAGTGCGGTATGTTTTACAGATTCAAAAATTTCTTCCAGAGAATCTTCCACAGGCAGAACGAAGCATGCAGAAAGTTGCTGCAGCTCTTTCCCTGCGTTCATAAGTGTAGGTGAATTGGGCAAAAATTTAAGAGATGCCATTTCATCATAAAAATCTTCTGCAGTTTTGCTTATGTCACACTCTTTATCATATAACAGTTCTGCCTGGGCGATATTAATGGCAACACGCTGAAACATTTCCTTAGGGGACTCAATGACATTGCCTTCTTCATCTTTCTTAAGATAACGTCTTCTGAGTACTGTTACTGCATTGGCAGAGAGCTGGGGTTCTTCTTTTAATTTATTTTTTATTTCCTGATAATTAATGTTTGAGCTATTTTTCCTTTTGTTGCTTTTGTTTTCCTGCTTTTTGTCCTCCATTGAAGCACAACCTCCTTTAAAATAAGCGTTAAAACGTAAAATCTTTGTTAACAAAAGATAATTAAAAAAATATAAGTGGTAATTTCTAAATAATCAAGTATAGATTTTTAATATCGTTCTAAGTAATTAGCAGTATTAGAATAAAAAATTCATTGTTTAAAAAGTTATACAATATCAAATAATTAGGAGATATTTTCAATTGGTTAACAGAGCGGATAAGTGTATAATCCGCTCTGCCTATAATTTATGAGCCGTTTTTGCCGGAGAAAGAAAAAATTACTTATTTTTCGGTTTTAACTCTCTGTTAATTTTGAAAAGTGTAAACCCTATAATCCCCAACACTGCAAGCAGCAGAAGAAGGAATATTGCAAAAATTCCCCATTGGGGGTTAGTTTCCATGTTATAGATATTTACATATTTGCTGAAATAACCGTTTTCTATTACTCTGCGGATAAGTACCATAAAAATTATTATTGCGACTCCGATACCTGTAAGCAAATAGATATTGTCTTTTTTTAGCATAATTACCACAAGTGCTGATATTGCTGCAACTAAAGCAATAATAAAAGAAATTGTTCCCAAAAGACTTCCTCCCATTAAAAGCATCATTATTTCCTTTTCATGTGAAAGCAGAAGCCAGATTCCCACCGGTATTTGAGCCAGTGTCACGATAAAGAAAGATTTTTTCCCGAAACTGTACATTTTTTCTTTCAATTCTTTGGAAAATGATTTTTTCATCCTGGAGTAAACCATGAGAAAAAGTCCGGCAAAAGCAGTAGCTGCAAACACAAAATGTATATACCTTGGCAAGAGTGTCGGAAGGTCAAAGAAAGCTCTTTTATTCAGATATACTTCTTTCCAGGCTTCAGGGTGCGTTGAAAGAACTGTGTTGCTAACAAGCATAAATGCAACATATAGAAAGAGCAGTGCGGCAAAAACAATAAAAATGATTCCTTTGCCTCCTGAATATCTTATATACAGAGGTTTCATTTTGTACAGATAATAGAAATAATAGGCAAAAATAACTGCAGCCAGCACAAAAAGCCATTTGAAGGACAGCAGAACGGAAGAAGTATAAAAGAAGTTCCCGTAAATTGTCTGTATGAACAGTAAAGGAGCGACACCTGTTGTTACAGTCAGTGATATATTGAAGGTGTTTAAATATCCTAATTCCTCGGCAATCATATTATAGTTATTATCGCCATACACCTTTGAGATGTATTTGGATGTGAGCAGCAAAAGACTTCCGCCCAAAGTGAGATTAACAAAAATTATATGCAGAAAAAACGTGAAAGTCAGGAAGAACACAAACAGAGCAGGAGGAGATGAGATTCCTATAGGGAGAAAAGAAGGGATTAAATTTATACTTTCCATTATGAGCCTCCATTGATTTCTTTGTTTAGGTATGCTGCCAGAGCTTTTCTCTCTGTCTCTGTTCCGACAAAAGGAGGCATCAAGGGGTTGGAGTCAAGCATTGTGAGAAAAAAAGCGATATCCTGTTCTCCCATCCCCTGCATTTTCGGTGTCAATGCGTTGTAGCCTTTGATTTTGTGGCAGCTTACACATTCTGCTTCAAAGACAGCTCTGCCTTTACCTATTTTTGTATCCGGTTTGCCTAATTCAGTCCAACCGGTTTTTGAAAGTATACCATCTTTGTTTAGCTTACTGACTTCACTTGTCAGTATACCGTTGGCATACATATAATTCATGATAATATAAGGTTTTCTGGCTCTTTCCCTGGCAAATTCATAATAACCGAAACTGTAAAGTCCTGTTACCATTAAAATAACAGCTACCACGATGTTTATTTTCTTAGGAATTACAAAGGTAAAGAAAAGAGAAACTATTGCCAGACCGAGTGCTGTAAAAGATGCATATCTGAAGAAGTTGGTCAGTATAACATTGCCGCCGGAAAGAAGCCCCTGTATATTCTGAGGCAGTGAAAGTTCCCACCAGTAAAACCCGCCGAATGTTAATATAAATCCTACAGCAGCAAATATTCCGGAAAAATGCCCCGCAGTTTTTTTAACTCTCTCATTTTTTGTGAAAGAGAGCACAAGTGTGGAATAAACAGCTGCTAAAATCAGACTGATTCCAAATCTGCCTACAACCTGGGGCAGATAGCTGGCATTGAAGAATCCACTCCAGAAAGTCCTGTCTGTATTCCATGTCCCGGGAGTAAGCTGAAAGGCTATGATTCCTGCGATGATAACAAGACTGAAAAATGCTCCTATGAAATACAGCCAACCTATGAAGATATGTGTTCTCTGGCTGATTTTATCCCATGTGTAATAGTACATGAGCAGTGCAGATATCTCCAGAACAAAAAATACCCATTCGCTGGCCCAGCCCCATACAAAAATAGAAATTAAAGAGCCTGTCCCGGCCGGTGATACCAGTGCTATGCTGAACCATATGCCGACACCTGTCAGAGCACCTAAAATAGCTGATATAAAAAGGATTAGCGAACTGTTTGTTTTTACAAAATTCAGCAGTTCCCAGTCTTCATTCTTCACAGCTTTTTGTTCCGCCATTACTACATATAAGCCCATTCCAACTGCAAAGTGGGAAATAAAAACATGCAGTATTGCTATGGAGGCAATAAGCTGCCCCCCTGCGATATCAGGATGAATCCAAAAAGGAAATTCCATTGTTGCCTCCTTGCTAATAAATCTTTAGCATTTCAAAGACTATGAAATCTATATTCAGCTTTCTTGCTGCAAAAAAAACAATAACAAAAAACTCTTTGCAGTTTCATAGTTTGAGACTTTTGAACAGATGTGACATTGTCACCCTGAACTTGTTTCAGGGTCTCATAAATTATTAATATCATTAGATGCTGAAATAAATGGTTGCCAATGGCAAATTTATCTGTCTTTTGACAGATGTTACAGCATGACAAAATAGAGTTATTCAAAAGTCTCAGTTTGTGTTTCATAGTTTTAATTATATCTTATCACATGGTTAATACACAAGAACTAATTATGTAAAAAATGTTAAGATGAGAATTCAGGAGATTGATTCTTGCATAACTGCTTAAGGATGTTCACGTAAAAGCTTACTGGTACCCTCTCGTTTTGTGTGGTGATTTTTTTGAGTAGTGTATTGGTTTAGTGGTATATTTGTTATTGGTGGACTCAGTCAGCATTTCCACTGCCTTAAATACCTCAAGTACATCAAATACCTTTAACTACCTCTAATTAGTTTCCATCCGAAAAGTCGCTACATTCTTAAAAACGAGATGCTGAACCAAGTGATTGGCTTCGCCAAATTTAGCAACTTTGTTGCTGCTATAGCATGACAATTTATCAGTGATTTACTATAGCTGTCACCCTGAACTTGATTCAGGGTCTCATAATTTTCGGATGGGAACTAATTACATCATGTATTACGGGTCACGCATTACTCATCACTCATCCCGGCACTTTCAGCAACAATTCCTGAATTATTCAAGTTTATTTTATTGTTGTTTAAAGTACGTTCTCAGCAAAACTTGTTGTTGATTTTTAGTGAGTTTTGAATATTATTGAAGCTTATGTTTGAATACGATTTACATACACATACAATATTCAGTGACGGTGGACTAATCCCGGCGGAATCGGCCAGAAGGGCCGAGGCTTCCGGTTACAAAGGGATTGCTTTAACTGACCATGCCGATATTACTAATTTTAAATTTATAATTGAAAATCAGCTCCGGATAAAATCGAAAATAAACTCAAAAAATCCGGATTTTAAGATACTGGTGGGCGTCGAGTTTACTCATGTGCAGCCGGATGAAATTTATGAGCTGAAGAATATGGCAACAGAAAGCGGAGCCGATATAATAATTGTGCACGGAGAGACAATTGTCGAGCCTGTAAAAGCTGGCACCAACAGAGCCGCTATTGAAGCCGGCGTTGATATCCTTGCACACCCGGGACTGATTAGTGTGGAAGATGCTTCAATGGCCGCTGATAACAATGTTTTTCTTGAAATAACCACAAGAAAAGGGCACAGTCTCACCAACGGACATGTAGCAAAAACTGCACTTGAAACGGGTGCAAGTCTCGTTATCAATAATGATTTTCATGAGCCGGGAGACGCCGTTATCTCTGAGATGGCGGTTAAAATTTTAAAAGGCTGTGGACTGAGCGATGAAGAAATAAAAAAAACTTTTGCAAACAATAAATTTATTTTCAATTCCAAACTGGAGGTTTAAATGGCCAAGAAAAAGCAGCATAAGAGCGAAGAGGTACCGGTTGATAAAGTAGAGGCATTCCTTGAAAAAAACTTTAGAAAGATAATAATATCCATCGGAGGACTAATCCTTGCTATCATAGTTATTTACGGTGTTTTTACCGTTATACAAAGTAATAAACAGCAGAAAATCAGCAGATTAGGTCAGTATGAACAAATGTTTCAAACGGATAATCTCACCAACCGGCAGGTTGAAAGTTTTCTTAAAGTAGGCACGGAAGTGGACGAGGTGGCATCTTATACCAGATACAGAGCCGCAAACCTCTATCTGAACACCGGAAATCTCGCAAAAGCAAAGGAGCTTCTCAATAAAACCGGCGGTTCATACAAAGAATTGGCTGATAGTCTCCTTTATGACCTTGGAGAAGATATAAATGTGGCCCAATACACCGACGGGTCTTACCTGGAAAGGTTATGGGACTACAGAGAGCTTTTAAAATCAGGCTATACACAAAAAGAATTGGATCAATTTGCTAAAAATTATTCTGACAGCAGATTGTTGGAACTGTTAAAAAACTGGGAGTAAAAATTAATGAATAAGCGTGTACTGAGCGGCAATGCTGCAATAGCCAGAGGTGCTTATGAGGCAGGAATCGGTGTTGTAAGTTCTTACCCGGGAACACCAAGCAGCGAAATTACCGACAATATAAAATATTATGATGAGATATATTCCGAATGGGCTACAAATGAGAAAGTGGCTTTGGAAGTTGCAATCGGTTCAAGTCTTGCAGGAACCCGCTCAATGACATGTATGAAACATGTCGGACTGAATGTAGCTTCGGATCCTTTGATGACTTTGAGTTATACAGGTGTGAATGCAGGTGTGGTTGTAGTGGTAGCAGATGATCCCAATATGTTCAGCTCACAGAATGAACAGGACAGCCGTCATTATGCAAGGTTTGCAAAAATACCTATGCTGGAGCCTGCTGACAGCAGTGAAGCCAAGAATTTTGTTCAGAAAGCGATGGAAATATCGGAAAAATACTCCACTCCGGTTCTGCTTAGATCGGTTACGAGACTTTCCCACAGTATGTCTGTTGTTGAACTTGGCAGCAGAAAGGAAATTGAAAAGAGGGAGCTGGAATTCAATGTTCCCAAGTGGGTGATGGTACCGGCCAATGCACGCAAAAGACATTATTTTGTGGAAGACAGACTTAAACAGTTGCAAGGTGACTTGAACCACAGTTTAAGTGATTTTATACATGAGGAAATAAACGATACAGACATAGGGATAGTTTCCTCCGGGATTGCTTATCAATATGTTAAAGAGGCTTTGCCGGAAGCTTCTGTTCTTAAGTTTGATATGGTTTATCCTCTTGCCCTGGAACGGATAAAACAGTTTGCCGGTAAAGTTGAAAAACTTTTTGTGGTGGAAGAACTTGACCCATTTATAGAAAATGAACTGAAGGCTCACGGTATTAAAGTGGAAAACCTGAACAGGTCAATTATGGGTGAGCTGTCGGTGGAGCGTGTAAATGAGATATTTTCGAAAAACGGGTATTGCAATAAAGATTATAAATCCGCCTATGAAGATATAAATGATAAGCTGCCTCAGCGTCCCCCGAATATGTGCCCGGGCTGTTCTCACAGGGGGATTTTCCACGCAATAAACAAGCTTAAACTGTTTGCTGCAGGCGATATAGGATGTTACACACTTGGTCTGCTGCCTCCGCTGTCAGCTATGCACTCAACAATCTGTATGGGTGCCAGTATATCCATGGCACACGGCATCGATAAAGGATCACAGGGAGAATATGCCAGAAAATCTGTAGCGGTAATCGGCGATTCCACTTTTTTACATACAGGTATTAACGGACTCATAAATTCTTTTTACAATTCCGGTACTTCCACTGTAATCATTCTTGATAACAGGATAACGGGAATGACTGGGCATCAGCCTAACCCGGCAACGGGGATTTCACTAAAAGGCTCTCCGGCACCTAAAGTGAATATAGAGGTGTTGTGCAGGGGCATGGGGATCAGTCACGTGAAAGTGGTGGATCCTTTTAATGTTGAAGAATGCCTGAGCACGCTCAAGGAAGAAGTAGCCAGAGAAGAATTGAGTGTCATAATTACAAACAGACCGTGTATTTTTGCAGATAAAAGCGTCGTTTCAAGCCCGTATTACATTCTTGAAGATAAGTGCACAGGTTGTAAAGCGTGCGTAAGACTTGGTTGTCCGGCTATTCTATGGGACAGCGAAAAAAGACTTGCCTTCATAGATGAAACACTGTGCACTGGATGCGGACTTTGTCCGAAAGTGTGTAAATTCGATGCTATAAAAAAACGCGGTGAATAAACAGTGGCAGAATTCAAGGAGTTTTCATGAAGCTTGATATATTAATGGTTGGTGTTGGTGGTCAGGGAACAGTTTTAGCCAGCGATATCGTTTGTGATGTGGCTTTGTCTGCAGGCTATGACGTTAAAAAAAGTGAAATACACGGAATGGCTCAGAGGGGTGGAAGTGTTGTCAGTCATGTCAGAATTGGTGAGAAAATAGCTTCTCCCGTTATTCCGGTGGGATGTGTGGATATACTGGTATCTTTTGAAAGGATGGAGTTTCTGAGATATCTTGAATATATAAATAAAAGCACCAGTTTGATACTTAACAGCGGCAGGATTCATGCACCGGGTACCGCAGGCGGTGAGGAAGAATATCCGGAAGGTTATGTGGAAGATAATATAAAAAAATTTAACAAGAATTATATGATAGATGCCTTTGATTTGGCAGAGCAGGCACTTAACAGAAAAGTAACAAGCACTGTGGTTCTGGGTAAACTTGCAACTCTGCTCCCCTTTGAAAGAGAAGTTTGGGAGAATATCATAAGCGAAAAAGTTCCTCCAAAAACTGTTGAATACAATTTAAAGGCTTTTGACCTGGGGTTTAATGCCTGATATATGATAATTGATCTGCATATCCACTCTGACTGTTCATCCGACGGTGAATACACACCCGAAGAAATACTGAAATACGTCAAACAGAAAAATATAGAATATTTTGCAATAGCCGACCATAATACCATTAGCGGATACAACAAGCTAAAAGGCTTCAACATGGGCATTGGTACCGTTATGATACCCTCTGCAGAATTTTCAACTTACTACGGTGAGCATGAGGTGCATGTTCTGGCTTATGGTATAAATTCTGAAGATGAGGCTCTTCATAGTGTATTTGACATAATAAATGAAAATAAATTAAAACAGGCTCATGCAAGGGTAAATGCCCTTAAACAATTGGGTTTTGAAATAAATTTTGATGATTTAATGACTTATGCGGTGGGTAATGTACCTTCAGGAGTAACATTCCTCGACACGCTGTTAAAAAGTGAATATAATAAAAAGATACTTTCAGAATATGTCGACAGGAAAAAATCATATTCACCTTATACCAGCTTCTATTTTGATTATTTTGCAAAGGGCGGCAAAGCTCATGTTCACGTGCCTTTGATTGATATCGGTGAATTTTTTGACAAAATGGACGGCAGGGCTGTGTTTTCAATGGCACACCCTGCGCTTAATCCGGATAATATAATGACTGATCTGTTTGAATACCCTTTTGACGCTGTTGAAGTGTTTTCCAGTTATCACGATTCTGAGGAAATAAAATATTTTCAGAGAGTTGCCGATGAATATAAATGTTTTTATACTGCAGGCAGTGATTATCACGGTCCCAATGTTAAACCCAATATTTTTATGGGGGTGGACTGCAGCTTAAATCCGGTTATAATGGAAAAATTACTTAACACAATAGAGCGGAAAAACCTTTATCTTTACAGTCTTTAATTTGTATAACAGGCAGGCAGATTATGACAAAATACTCTGAATTCTCTGTTGCAATACTTGCCGGCGGTCAGAGCAGACGTTTTGGACGTGACAAAACACTGGTATCTATTAACGGCAGAAGTATGACTTCTATCCTGGCTGACAGCATCTCTGCATTGTCCGATGATATAATGGTCATATGCAAAAATCCCGGCAAATTCAGCGATGTAAAAAATGTGCGATTACTTGCCGATGCTTACGATAAACAGTGTCCTTTGGTGGGAATTATTACAGCACTGGTAAATGCAGCGTATGAAAGGGTTTTTGTTGTTTCGGCTGATACTCCCTTTGTTCAGAAGAAGCTTGTAAAACATATGTCGTTAAAAGAGGGGTATGCTGTTCTTCCGGAAACAGATAATAAGATACATACATTGACGGGATTTTACAGTAAAAACCTGTTGATTAATTTGGAAAAACAATATTTTAAAGGTAATTACCGCATTATTGATGTAATGGATGAAATTGATGTCAAATACGTGAATGAAGAAGAATGCAGACAGTATGACGAAAATCTGCTGAGTTTTATCAATATAAATACACAGAAGGATTACAAAGATGCAATGGAAATTCTCAAAAAAGTTGGTTACACGATGCAAGACAATCAAATATGACGGCACTTTTACTGAAAAAGAATTCTTAACTGTCAAAGAGATAAAACATAATATTCATGTAAACGGAGAGTTTTTTGCCTCTGTTATGCTTATTCCCGAGCAGCAGAAGGAATTTACCTACGGGTTTCTTTTTACTTCCGGGATAATAAACGGAGCGGACGATGTGGTTAATTACAGGATGTGTGAAAATTACAACATATATGTTTATCTGAAAGATCCGAAACCTTTGGGTAACAACTCCACGTGGACCATTACATCCGGCTGCGGCGGCGGCAAGGTTCTGGATAAAACATATGATGATATCAAAGCAATTGACTCAAAATTTAAAATCAGTGCAGCCGATATTTTGGATCATTTCAAGATCATGGAAAGAGAATCTGATTTACACAGTGCAACCAGGTGTGCCCATAAAGCTTATTTTGCCGGCTCTGAGGGTAACCGTATTACATCAGATGATATCGGCAGACACAATACGATAGACAAAGTTATAGGTGGTATTGTTTTAAACGTTTTATCAAGTGACGGCATTCTGATCTCAACAGGCAGATTAACCTCCGAAATGATACTGAAATGCAGCCGTGCAGAGATTCCGGTCGTTGTTTCACGCACGGCTCCGTCTAAGCTGGGGATCGATTTGGCTGAAAAATCTAACATGACATTGGCCGGATTAACCAGTAAAAAAAGTTTTACAGTTTTCAATGATCCGGGAAGAATTGAATGATTTTTGATTTGGTATCGGACTACCAGCCCACCGGTGATCAGCCGGAGGCAATTTCACAGCTTGTCAAAAATTACCGTAATGACATTAAAAGAGAAGTGCTTTTGGGGGTCACGGGCTCAGGCAAAACATTCACCATGGCAAATGTCATACAACAGCTTGAAGTTCCGACACTGATTATTGCTCACAATAAAACATTGGCTGCCCAGCTTTACGGGGAATTTAAAAGATTTTTTCCCGATAACGCAGTGGAATATTTTGTCAGTTATTATGATTATTACCAGCCTGAGGCTTATGTTCCTCAATCGGACACTTATATAGAAAAGGATTCATCCATTAATGACAATATAGATAAAATGCGCCATTCAGCTACGAGAAGTCTGCTTGAACGCAGAGATGTTATAATCGTTGCAAGCGTATCATGCATTTACGGATTAGGTTCTCCGGAGGCTTATTACGGTATGCTGGTTACACTTGAGACCGGCGATGACCGAAGTATGGAAGATGTGTTGCAGAAACTGGTTGATATACAGTATGACAGGAATGATTATGATTTTCACAGGGGCGTTTTTCGAGTTAAAGGTGACACTGTTGAAGTTTTTCCATCACATGAGGACAGTTTAGCATACAGAATAGAATTTTTCGGTGATGAGGTGGAAAGGCTCTCCGAATTTGACCCTATAACGGGAAAAACAATAAAGGAAAGACCGAAAATCGCAGTTTATCCCAATACGCACTATGTGACATCTGCAGTCAGCGTAGATAAAATTATAAAGCAAATTAAAACCGATCTTTTGGAGCGTACGGCCTTACTTGAAAAGGAAAACAAACTTGTTGAAGCCCAGAGGCTCACACAAAGGACAATGTACGATATAGAGATGATGGAGGAAACAGGGTACTGCAACGGTATTGAAAATTATTCAAGATATTTTGACGGTCGTAAACCCGGTGATACACCGCCGACACTGCTCAGTTATTTGCCCGAGGATTCTCTCGTAATTGTGGACGAGTCACATATGACAATTCCTCAGGTCAGAGGGATGTTCAAGGGGGACAGGTCCAGAAAATCCACACTTGTGGAATTTGGATTTAGGTTGCCTTCGGCTCTCGACAACAGACCGCTTAGGTTTGATGAGTTCAACAAAAAACTGGACAAGGTGTTATATGTCAGTGCAACTCCTGCTAATTTTGAAATTGAAGACTCAGATAATACCGTTATCGAACAGATAATCAGACCTACAGGCCTTATGGACCCTGTAATAGAGGTCAGATCAGCTAAAAACCAGGTGGACAATTTATACAGTGAGATTCATGAGATTGTAGAGAATGGAGAAAGAGTACTTGTAACAACCCTAACAAAACGTATGGCTGAAGATCTGACAAGGTATTATAAAGAAATGGGTTTAAGAGTTGAATATTTGCATTCTGAAATCGATACTTTGGAAAGAATAAAAATCATCAGGGAACTGAGACTTGGAAAATTCGATGTTCTGGTAGGTATAAACCTTTTGAGGGAAGGGCTGGATATTCCTGAAGTGAGCCTTGTTGCAATACTTGATGCTGATAAAGAAGGTTTTCTGCGTTCTGACAGATCTCTTATTCAGACAATCGGCCGTGCCGCTCGGAATATAAACGGCAGAGCTATATTTTATGCAGATAAAATGACAAAATCTATGAAGTTCGCAATTGATGAGACGAACAGAAGAAGAAAAAGACAGCAGATATACAATGAAAAGCACGGAATCACTCCGGAAACGATAAGAAGTGAAATAACAAATATTCTGGACAGTATTTATGAAAAAGACTACGTAACAGTAGAGGTTGAAGAAGATGCCGTTGAGAGACTTTTGACCGGTGACAGGAAAAAAGACATTGAAGTTATGGAAAAAGAAATGTATAAAGCTTCAGAGGAACTTGACTATGAAAAAGCAGCAAAAATCAGAGATATGCTGTTTGAATACAAGGCAAAAAAATAAATAGAATGAAAAAATTTCTTTTATATACCGGCATACTGCTTGTTGTCTTAATTTTATCGGTAACGATAGGGGTCGGTGCTTATTTCTTTAAGCTCAACAGTGAACTGCCATCCATTACACAGCTGAAAGATTTCGAATATAAACAGGCCACTATTTTATATGATAGAGATAATAAAACTATTGCAGAGCTTGGCAGCAAAAGAAGATATCCCGTTAGTCTTGAGAAAATTCCTGACAAACTTGAAAAGGCTTTAATTGCAGTTGAAGACAGCCGTTTTTATGAACACGAGGGGATAGACTTTAAGGGGATCGTCAGGGCATTTTTTGTAAATCTTAAAGCAGGACGTATTGTGGAGGGAGGAAGTACATTAACTCAGCAGCTGGTTAAAGTTATATACTTAACCCCGGAAAGAAAACTCAAAAGAAAGGTGAAAGAAGCTATACTGGCCTACAAAATAGACAATTATCTAACCAAAGACAAAATTTTGGAATTGTATCTGAATCAGGTGTATTTCGGCAGGGGTGCATACGGTGTAGAGGCTGCAGCACGCTTTTATTTCGGCAAACATGTATCCAATCTTACTTTGGCCGAATGTGCAATGATAGCAGGACTTCCGAAAGCACCAGGATATTATGCTCCTCATATTAATCCGGACGAAGCCAAAGAAAGAAGAAATCATGTGCTTTACAGGATGTACGAAGAGGGTTTTATTACAGAAGATGAATATAATCAGGCATCGCAAACCAATATAAATATTATTGAAAACAGGCCGAAAAAAAGAAGAACGGCCAGTTATTTTGTGGATTATGTCGTCAAAAAACTTGAAAAAGAATTAAATATCAATGACTTGGGAAGCAGAGGCTATGAAATTCATACAACCTTGAATTTAAAATTTCAAAATGTCGCTGAGAGTGCGGTAAAAAAGAATTTAGCTGATGTGACAAACAGACAGGGCTATTTCGGCCCTATAGGCAATGAAAGCGAAAGTGATATTGATAAAAAACTTAAAAGTATTTCTTATATAACAGATACGGTTAACTACATTATTGCTAAAGTGTCTGATGTGGGCAGATATAAGGCTGGAATAAAAATTGATAACAAAACTGCAAGCATTTTTCTGAGAGACTGCAGATGGGCACATCCTTATAAAGGAGACAGCAATAGACTGGATGACTTGAGAACAATTGTAAAAGAGGGAGACTATATACTTGTAAAAAATACAGGCAGTGATGATGATCCTTACTATGAACTTACTCAGGAGCCCCAGGTTGAAGGCTCGTTTATGGTAATAAATCCTAAGACAGGTGCAATTCTGGCTATGGTAGGCGGGTATGATTACGAAAAATCCATGTTCAACAGGGCGGTGGATGCAAGAAGGCAGGTGGGGAGCCTATTCAAACCGGTAGTTTATTCCGCTGCTATGGAAAATGGATATAACCCCATGTCTCTGGTATTTGACGCGCCTATTATAAAAACTATGGAGAATAAGAAGAAATTCTGGCGTCCTGAAAATTTTGAGAAGAAATTCTACGGTTTTACGACATTGAAGAAGGCTCTTACTAAATCCAGAAACGTTGTCACTATCAAACTGGCTGATCAGATAGGTGTTTCCACAATAAAAAATTATGCCAAAAAATTTGGTATAACTTCAGAATTTAAAAATAATCTTTCCATAAGTATTGGTTCCGGTTCAATTTCTCTAAAAGAGATGGTTTATGCGTATTCAGTTTTCCCCAATATGGGAGAAAGAATGGAGCCGTTGTATGCTACAAAGGTTGTAAACAGAAGCGGTGAAATAATCTATGAACAAAAGCCGGTAATTGCAGAAAGAACATTGAAGCCTGAAACTGCCCAGATTATGACGGATATACTGATAAATGTCATTGAAAACGGAACCGGGCGCGGGGCGAGTCATATACACAGGGTTATGGGAGGCAAAACCGGCACTACGGATGATTATATTGATGCCTGGTTTGTCGGTTTTACACCTAATCTAACCATCGGAAGCTGGACGGGCTTTGATGACTACAAAACTATCGGGAATATGGAGACCGGTGCTAGAGCTGCATTGCCGGCCTGGATTGATTTTACCGAAGAAGCGGTCAAATATACTGATTATGAAGTGATGCCTTCGACAGATAAAGTTTATTACTATAAAGTGGATAAAGAAACGCATAAGATTACGGACAGCTACTCCGATCAATATTCATTTGAGCCGTTTTACCGGAACCCGGAAGAACAAAAAGTTGTTAAGTAATTTATGAGCAATGTAAAAAATAACTTATTCGACCACTTTGATCTTTTGGGAATGCCGCTTGTAGCAATCGAAAATAATAAAATTGCCCAATATAACAACAGTGCTGAAAATCTTTTACCAAAATTCATCAAGTCAGGCATTCATGATATACCTTTATTTATCAGTAATAAATTAGCGGGAAATGAAAAGCTAATACATATAAATCAGGAAAAGTTTTTTATTAAGTCCACGCAGTGGGAAAAGGCAGTTTATGTGATATTATTTCCTATAGATGAAATTTTTGCCGAATATGACAGTTTTTTTGATATAAGCTCTTTTTTGCACGAAATAAAAAACCCTCTGACAGTTATCAATGGAACGGTTCAGCTATTAAAAAATAAAAGTAAAGATAATTACACACTTAAATGTACTGAGATAATAGATAATGAATGCAGCCGGTTGGAGAGTTTTGTGGATGAGTTCGGCTTTATACTGGATATAAATCTTAACTGTAAAGAATTTTACATACTGGAATTTTTTGAGGAAATGCTCGCCTCCCTACAGATTTTATTTAAAAATGTCACTTTTTCTACTGAGATATCAACCGATTTAAAAACAATAAACGGCGACAGAGATAAACTGTACAGAGCATTTTATAATATTATAAAAAACGCCTGTGAAGCAAAGCCTGACGGGAAAATCAAAATATTTTACACGATAGATACCACAATCAAGTACAGAGATTCCAATAAAAAACGATTGTCATCTATGGCAAAATTTACTATTATTGATGAGGCCGGAGGGATTCCTGAAGATGCCCGCAATAAAATTTTTACACCTTTCTTTACGACTAAAAGCAAGGGAAGGGGATTGGGACTGATTATAGCCAGAGAAATTATTGAAAAACATAAAGGCCGGTTGAGTTTTGACTCCCAAAATAATATAGGAACAGTTTTTACGGTGTTGTTGCCGATATGAATGAGTTTTTAAAAGTACTGGTAATCGATGACGAAGATAATATTTTGTGGCTTCTTAAAGAAGGCCTGGAAAATGATTTTATTGAGGTTCTGACGACCACTAAGATTGAGAAAGCGGCAAATATCCTCGAACGTGAACACATTGATGTCTGCCTTGTGGATATATTTCTGGATAATGCCAATGGTATCGAAGTAGTTGAAAAGTGGAAGGAAATTTATTCCGGAGTAAATTTTATTATTATGACAGCACAAAATACCAGCTCCAATGTTATTAATTCAATCAATGCCGGCGCACTGGATTTTTTCCAAAAACCTTTTGATCTGGAAAAGCTGCAGAATAAAATTCTTGAAATATGCAAAAGTACAGAAGCTGAGATACCTGTGGACAAAGAATTCGTTTACGATTTCCAAACTTCCAGTCAGAAAATGCTTGATATCTATAAGTTAATCGGGAAAATTGCCAAAACAAACATAAATGTTCTGATCCAGGGGGAAACGGGCACAGGTAAAGAAGTTATGGCAAGAATGATTTATGAAAAAAGTAACAGATCCGACAAACCATTTGTAGCTATAAATATGCCTGCAATTCCGGATGAACTGATGGAAAGTGAATTGTTCGGGCATGTTAAAGGCGCTTTTACCGGAGCGGTTAGTGATAAAATGGGGAAATTTGAGCAGGCGAACGGGGGCACAATCTTTTTGGACGAGATTTCCGAGCTCAACTACTCTTTGCAGTCAAAACTGCTGAGGATACTGCAGGAAAGAGAACTTAACAGACTGGGATCAAATAAAACCATTAAGCTGGATCTTAGAATTATTGCAGCCACTAACAAAAATCTGGAAAACCTTATAAAGCAGGAGAAGTTCCGCGAAGACCTTTACTACAGACTCAATGTGGTTTCAATGGATATCCCTCCGTTAAGGGAGCGCAAAGAAGATATTCCCTTTCTTGTTAATCATTTTCTAAAAAAATACAAGGATTTGAAAGGTGAAGTGCTCACAATCGGTGAAGCTGCCATTGAGAGAATAAAAAAATACACCTGGCCTGGTAATATCAGAGAGCTGGAAAATGTTATACAAAGCTCCATAATGCAGGCATCAGGAAGTGTCATTACCGTTGATGACCTTCCACAGAAAATTTCCAAAAATAACGTACTGAACGGTTACAGTGATTCCCTGTTTTCTCAGCTTTATAAGTTGGCACAGGACATTATTGATGCAGAAAATCTTTCCCAGAAGAATATGGCATTCGACGAGTTCTGCCGTATAACATCAAAACCTCTTTTTGAAGCAATATTGATGAAAACAGACGGAAACAAGTCCCTTGCGGCACAAATCTTAGGTATTAACAGAAATACACTAAGAAAAAAAATAAAAGAGTTGAATATTGAGTAAAACAAAAGAAAACATTTTAGAAAAACTGAAAAGCCTGGGCAGACCTCTTAACTTAGACGAGCTGCACCAGGAATTGTCAATTGAAAAGAAAAATCTCCGTAAAGTCTTAAGATCCATGATCATTTCCGGAGATATAGTCAAACTGAAATCCGGAAAGTATGCCATAACGGATGATCTTAATTTACATACGGGGCATGTGGACGGACATCCCGACGGATATGCTTTCTTTGTGCCTGAAAAGGAAGATATGCAGGATCTGTTTATTCCTCCCAAAAGATTAAACGGTGCTGTACACAAAGACAGGGTGGCAATTAAAATTGAGAAATTTAAGGGCAGAGAAGAAGCCCATGTGGTAAAAATTCTTGAACGTGGATTTAAGCGGATAGTGGGGAGAGTGGAAAAATCCAAGTACTTTGCTTATGTGGTACCTCTTGTGAAAAAGTTTTATGGTGATATCTATATCCCCAACAGATTTTCCAAAAAATTAAAAACAGATGATGTAGTAGTTGTCGAGATTATACACTACCCTGAAAAAGGGAAAAACGCAGAAGGAAAAATTGCTAAAAAACTCGGTGCCCTTTCTGATCAGGGTATTGAGAATAAAATTGTAATGGAGAAAAACGAATATAATAGGAAGTTCCCTAAAGATGTAACCAAGGAGCTTCATGAAAATTCAAAAGCGCTGTTTGAAAATCCCGGCGAAAGAAAGGATTTAACAGGATTATTTACTGTAACTATAGACGGTGAAAGTGCCAGAGATTTCGATGATGCTGTTTCAATTCAGAACAATGAAAATGGTGGATATAAGCTTTACGTGCATATAGCCGATGTTGCTCATTTTGTTCAGCCGGACACAAATCTGGATAAAGAGGCATACAACAGGGCCACAAGCGTTTATTTTCCGGAATTTGCCATACCGATGCTTCCCGAAAAACTTTCAAACGATCTCTGCAGTCTGAAACCGAGAGTAAAGAGACTTACACTCACAGCGGAAATCGACTATGATTCCTTCGGCAACAGAATTTCATCTGATATATATCAGTCGGTTATCAGAAGTAATTACAGGCTTACTTATGATATTGCTTATAAATATATAACAAAAGAAGAAATTCCCAAAAATAAAAAGCTGTCAAAACTGCTCGACGAATCGGCAGCTTTGGCAGAGCTGTTGATTAAGAGAAGGAGAAAGCAGGGGACAATAGACTTTGATCTGCCTGAGGTTGAGTTTCTCTTTGACGATAACGGGGATTTATATGATCTCAAACCTTTGGAGAGAAACGTTTCTCACAGACTTATAGAGCATTTTATGATAGAGGCAAATGAGGCTGTTTCCGAGTTTCTGGAGAAAAAACTTGATATTTCTATATTCAGGGTTCACGACAGTCCTGACCCGGCAAAAATTGACGAGTTTGTCCAGACGTGTAAAAGGTTTGGTGTTGACGTAAAAACACCTGATGATATAACACCGAAAAATATTCAGAGGATATCAAGCTTAATTGAAAACTCACGTTTTAGTTATATTCTGAGCTCACTTCTTGTCCGGACGATGCAAAAGGCTGTTTATTCCACAGAGAATATAGGGCACTTCGGTCTTGCCTCAGAATCATATACACATTTTACCAGTCCTATCAGACGGTATCCGGACATGATTGTCCACAGACTTTTGAAAATGTTATTGTATAACTATAATTTTAAACCTACAAAGAGTTTTATGAACGATGCAGCGGAACATAGCTCTGTCATGGAAAAGCAGGAAGAAGATGCTGAAAGGGAAATACGCCAGTATAAAAAGCTGCGTTTTCTTGAAACACATGTTGATGATGTATTCGACTGCCACATAAACAGGGTGGCATCCTCCGGTATTTTTGTATTCCTGCCTAAGATGCTTCTCACCGGCTTCCTGCCGATATCAGGTATCGATGATGATTATTACGTTTTTGACCCTGAAAAAGAGTATCTTGTTGGTAAAAATTCGAAAAAAATGTATAGAATAGGGGACGTTCTGCAGGTTTCTGTTGACAAAATAAACTATGACTATTTAGAAGTGGATTTCAAGCTGGCATAGCTCAGTCGGTAGAGCGATGAACTCGTAATTCATAGGTCGCCGGTTCGATTCCGGCTGCCAGCTTCTTTATTATCAAAAAGTTACAAAGCTAAAAAATAATAAGAGAAAACCTTTGTTGTTGCTTGTAAGCAAATAGTAACCAATCGTTGTTTTTTATCGGATAATTTTCTGGTGATTTATTTTGTGGAATAACTTTAAAATGTACTTGTTTTGTCCAGAAAATTAAGCTGAGCTACAAGTTTTGATGCTTGGCTATACAATAACCCTTGCTAAAACCTTCCGTGCCTTCTGTGCATTCATTGTAACTTTGACAACTTGCTTGCACTGCTAACCTTATACCAATTTGCATTTGTTTGAATAATATCTGAAGATTTACAACAACACAGGAAGCACGGCTTCAGCCGTGCCAGAGTAGTTTTGCAAAATTGCCATTGTATTCTTGGCGGCGCTGAAGCGCCACTTCCAAAAGATGAATATGCTTTTTTGGGTTTATTACTTTCTTGACTGCAACTTGGTATTAAAAGTATAAGAGACTTATATTATAAGACCTTTGAATAATACATTCTTGAGACCTTTGAATCATTGTCTTACGTCACCCTGTAGCCTCTGAACGTAGTGAAGATAAATTTGCCAAAGGCAACCACTTGTTTCAGGGTCTCGTAAAATATTGATAATACGAGATGCTGAAATAAATTCAGCATGACCAAATTGAGTTATGCAAAGGTCTCATTATATGAAGGCTATAAATTGAAAATTGAGTCAACTATATTTAATTATATCAGTTTCAACATATAAAATTACAGTTATTAATCAAGTTTCGCACTTGCACCTTAGCAAGTCTTTGCTCGCCCTGTTAAATGCTGCACTGCAGCCCGGCTAGCACCAGCTGAGGGCTGGTAAATATGTGGAACACATTAAAACCGGATTTAACAGAGGCGACCGAAGTGGAGAGGTCTCATTGTCAAACAGTTATTTTCATACCACCCCCAGTTGAATAAATGGCTACACCATTTGCCTACGGCATTCAACGGGGCAAGCCCTGATCCCTCCTATCTTAGAATGAGGTACTTTCTGGATGAATGGACTGAACAGATATAATTGATAAACGGGGAACCTTGAACGTTGAACATTGAACTAAAACTTGGGGGAGATAAAGAGGGGGTACTTTTTGTCAAACAACGTCAGAGATTTCTCCGCTCCACCGAGCACTGTCATCCTACACTTACGAAGTGTAGGATTGGGTTATTTGACTATCAAATCACTGTCATATTGAGATTTGTGAAGGACACCTTCGCTTTCATAATCAAGGAAAACATCTTCTGGCATAAGCTTTATTAATGGCATATTCTCTCTTTTGGAAATCATCATAACTTCAGCCATATGCATCAATGTGTAATATTGATCAATATTAGAAAGTATTATTTACTTGGCTCCATTCCCTTTGTAATGTTTTTTTGCATTTTATCTAAAAGATTTTTTTTATCTTCTTCGGATGGGAGAAAACTCTCAAATGGCCTCCCAGTTACCTCAGAAGCTTTTTTCATGTTTGCATAATGTAACAGCGTCCATGACTTCTCATAATCAGGTTTTAAATCAATCCCCTTTTTGATTCTATCAACAATGTCATCATAATCAGATAGAAAGTTATCCGTACTATAAATCATATTCCATGCCTTTGAATACATTGTTAAGAACGATTTATTAAACTCAATTGCATCATTGACATTATCGCTTAACATTATGGCTAATTTTTTGTTTTTATTATATGTAGCCCAATATACAAAGTCTTCATTGGCATAAGAATATATAAAATCATTTTTATTTTTTACATCATCAATATCTTCAATAAAGTTTTCGGTAACACCAAATTTTTCCACCAAATGTAGTTCATTGCTATATTCCACATCATATAAATAGTTTTTTACTACAAAAAACAAAGCAATTATTAAAAAAACTGAAACTAAAACATTTGGAATAACTGAACAATACATTTTATTATCATTGTCAGATATCAATAAATACACCAAAACCATAGCAAATATTATTAACAATGGAATATAGTGCAGCTGCCATGAAAAGCACGAGGATAAGAAAATAACAAGAATAATTAAATAATATTTCAACTTAGAAGAATCATAGTTTTTATATAACTTATAACAAATTAATAAAAAAATTAATAAAAATAATATCCCATATTCTGATGAAAATTGAAGAAAATCGTTATGTGCCCAGTATGTATTTCTAATGTTATTATATACCATATTTAATTTTTCTACTACTATTGGCTGAACTAAAGCATCCTCTGTATTAAAATTTCCGGCTCCAATTCCTGTTAACGGGTTTTTGATAAAGAGTATTATTGCCGTTAACCATAATACTATTCTGGAAGAAACTCCTATACCTTCTTCTCCAGTAAAAACACTGCGCCCTCCGCCAAAAAAATCAAATGTAGAAATGCTTATATATTTGAATAAAAAGAAAATGATGAAAAATATAAAAATAGTTTTATACTTTTCACCACCAATTCTTCCTTTATAAAGTAATAGTATCAAACTCAACAAACTTATAATAAATACAAGTTCACCGGCTCTTGATTTAGTATAAACAAGAAC
>Ga0247721_100069_pt1 | contig 53121 bp, 44 predicted proteins | sample MSEWel2017_08_16_FD_189089 | JGI IMG/M metagenome (GOLD analysis project Ga0247721, IMG submission 189089) | Subsurface sediment microbial communities from gas well in West Virginia, United States - MSEEL Well Study Marcellus 3H_2017_08_16 | ecosystem: Environmental > Terrestrial > Deep...
ATACCGAAACATTGAAGAAGCACGAGAATGTTCGGGGTAAAGATTACTATGAACAACAGGAGGAAATATGACAGTTAACGATTTAATGAGAGAAATGGGATTTAGTGGGATGGAGTCAGCTTTATCCTAAATTATTACCTTTGTCGGCTGATTTCACATCCTCTGCCGATGAAAAATAGTCGTCAAACGCCGGGAGAAAAACGGAGAATGTGGAACCTCCATTTTCTTCAGAACTCAAAACCACTTTGCCTCCATGATTTACGATAATATTTTTGGCATGAAAAAGACCTAGTCCGTTATTATTTTTACTGGCTGTAAAATAAGGTTCGAAAATCTTTTCCCTTATGTCTCTGGGGACACCGGTGCCGTTATCAGTAATATCGACACACAGATACTTGCCTTCTTTTAAGTCGTATTCGTTGAATTTATTCATGAAAACGTTACTGATTTTTATATCAACCCTGCCGGCAGCTTTATCTTTTATAGACTCTTTGGCATTTAAAAAGATGCTGTTAAGTACCTGACTTATCTTAACCTTATCAATTTCAACATCCCATAGGTCATTGCTTTTATCGATATTAACAGCAATCTGTGAATCAGTAAAAACAACGTCCGATATATCTTTTGCAATTTCATAAATGTTTGCTGTATTTTTACGCAGACTTCCCGCCTGGGTATATTGCAGAAGATTGTTCGTTGTTTTCGTAGCCTGGGAAACTGCCTGCTCAATCTTTGTTATAAACTCAGCAGCCCTATCATTTTCACAAAGCTGCTTTGCAAGATAAGTGTTGGTAAGGATACCTGTCAGAATATTGTTAAACTCATGAGCCATGCTCCCTGTAAATACCGCTATGGACTGCAGGCTTTCAAATTTGGACTTTTTCTGCTGGAAAATAACATTATCCGTAACATCTCTCAAAACAACAACAACACCTGTTAATCTCTCCCCGTCCTGGCATATTGGGGTTATAACTTTCGACACAATCCACTCAACTCCCTGCTTGTCGATAATTTTAAGTCCGTTGAGATTGGAGTAACTTTTACCGGAATGTAAAACATTTTTTGTGCTGAAAATTTCGGCTTTCCCCGAATTAAGCTCATAGAAGGAAAGCAGATTATCAAAATTTTTACCGAGAACCTCATCTCCGCTCAGACCGGTAATTTTTGTAAAAGCGTTGTTTGTATAAACAACGTTGCAGTCTAAATCCACAATAATCACAGCATCCTTTATACTTTCAAGCATAGCGGATAATTTATTTTTCTCATAAGCAAGAGCTTTTTCAGCCTGCACCCGTTTTGTGATGTCCCGCCATGTACAGAGTATAAAGTTTTGCGGTTCAATAAAAGCCAGAACAGTTGAAGTATGCACCGGCGTTCCGTCGGATTTCAAATGGACCCACTCGAATTTCCTTGAGCCGTTTTTTCTGTAAATTTCGTCAATAATTTCATTATAACTCTCGAAGGAATCCCTGCCGTCAGGCTGCTTATCAGGGGAAATAAAAACGGGATGTTTCAGTATTTCTCTTTTGGATTTGTATCCTAAAAAATCAACTGCTGACAAATTACAATCGATTATTCCGTCTTTATTAATTATAAGCATTGGTTCAGCGGATTTTTCAAAGAGGGATGTAAATTGCCTTTCTTTTTCTTTTGCAATTCTGTTAAAAAGATGTTTTTCGCCGAGGGTTGTATTAAAAGACTTTATCAGGGAACTGAGCTCACTCATTTTTGTAATGTTTTCAGGAATCAGCCGGTCGTCTTTTAATGACACATCAAAAGCATCGGCCACCAGATCGATATCTTTTCCCAGCCTACCGGCCAAATTTCTGGTAAGCAGATATATGACCACGTAAGCTAACAAAAGAGTAAAAAGAATTACTAAACTGTTGCTGAAAGTTATATTTTTGTACTCCTCCTGCAGTTTCTTAAAAGAGGAGCTGATTTCATCGATATAGACGCCGGTTCCGTAAAACAGACCAAGTTGATCAATCCCCTGAATATAGCCTATCTTTTTAGTACTTTTATTGTCAGAAAGGGATTTGTAATGCCACGTCATGTAACCGCCACCGTTTTTTGCAATCTCCTGCGCATTCTTTATTACAGGAGTTCCTCTACTGTTAGTGTAGTTGATCATGTTTGTCTGCTCTTTATTTCGTTCAGGCGGAAGATTAAGGCATTCCCCGGAATAATTATATGCGAAGAAATATCCGTTTTCATCATATCTTCTGCTGTCTATAATATTGATGACATGCTTTTTAAGTTCCTTTATATTACCATATGCGTAATCACCGGTTCCGATTATCCAGTTAAATGGTTCAAAGAGTTTTACAAAAGAAATCTTATTATAGGAGGCTTTTGAGGAAACCAATCTGTTCTCCGGGATATAAGTTTTATATTTCACATATCCCTCATAATTATTCTGAACGGTTTCAATAAAAGTTTTTACAACCGCTTTTCCCTCAACATCTGCAAGACTAAGATAAGACTTGCCCTCCTCAGAGGGGCGGACGGGATACATGATGACTTCACCCTCAACTGAATCTATAAAATAATACCCCCTTCCGTTGAAAAATCGAATGTCCCTGAGAGCGGTGATGACCAAATTTTTTATTTCATCAGGACTTTTTTCATTTTTGTATCTGTTGAAAATCGACCATGCTATATCATATGCTTCATAAACTCTTCTTCTGATCGCTTTCTTAACATCCTGCTTATTTTTTTCCATTTCATAACGGATAATGCTGTACAACTGCTCAACTTCACGACGGACTTTCTCTTTATTGTTTTTAATTTCCTGCTGATATGCCAGTCTGGTGGAATCTTTATAATACTGGTATTGAGAAAACAGAAGGAAGGCCACGAGAATTATCAGCTGAATAAGAAACGCCAGACCTATAATAAAAATAAACTGCTTCTTTATACTTATGTTTTTCATAATTATTTGGATTTTAACCAAATTATTATCATAACTTTACACAATAGTTAAGATATTTTTATAATAAATCAATTTTTTTGGTATGAATTCAACGGTTAGTTCAGATTTCATTTATATTTGACAGCATAACAGAAAAATTTTTTATCAAGGCTTCAGGAGAGTTTAGAAACTATCCCGTTATCTCAAAAAACAATCTGAATACGAATATAAAAGAAACGAGAAAAAGAATAACAGGGGCTATTGACTGCCACGTCTTTTTTGCCGGAGCTGCCATAAAGCTTTTCCAGTCGCCGTTGTTTACAAATAAACCAGTGAGCTTGATAAGTCTTTTCCAGAAAGGAGAAACCACAAAAACCCTGGCCGGCATATCACTGTTTTTTGTTTGAACTTTCACCACTTTCTCTTCATAACATGTCAACAACGAACCCACACCCTCATACCGTCTTAGCTCTTTCATCAAATTTTCGTCGACGCTGTAAAGTTCACCGGTTATCTCTCCGCCGTTTTTCCTGTCGTATATAACTGCCGGGTATCCGGATCCGGTATGGTACATGACTCCTTTTAATGAGCCTCCCGATATATAATTACCCTTACACATATATTTTTTATACCCGTCAAAACCTTTCAGTAAAGTTCCGTATACAAAAACATTATAACGTTTGCCCACAATTGCTCCTCAGGCAGTTTTGTCCGTTACAATCGACCTGTTAAAAAAGAAAAGTTCTTTTATTTTTTCTATAATATGTTCTTTATAATGCTCAGGCAGAGCAGGTTCTTCGTTTAGCCCCTTTCTGATAAGCTCAAACATATCATTCGGATTTAATGCAGGCACATAAGGTTCTTTACCCCACTGCCTGAGCTTATTTGTATAAGGAAAAATATCCGAAAACGCAAACAAACTTTTATATGTGAGCATTAACATAAGACCTTTGAATTATTCCATAATTATCACCCTGTAGCATCAGAGCATAGCGAAGATAAATTGGATGTTTAGCAACTTCAGTTGCTGCTACAGCATGACCAAATAGGCTTATTCAGTCTTAGTATACAAATTAACAAATATACTAATACACCACTCAACAAATTATTACTTCTCCATCTCACTATCTCCCCAACAAAATCACGCTTATGAAAAACTTTACTGGCTTCTGTTAGCCAAAAAGCCTTTCAGTAAGCTTCAGCAGACTGTCTTTTTCAGTCAGCCCATCTATAAACCTCCCGGGAATGCCATCTATCCCCACCTGGGCGCCAACCAAAGCACCAGTAAGCATAGCTCTTGCCATATTCTGTCCGCCGCTGTTCACAGCGTGCAGTACCGCTGATTCAAAATCATTTTTGAAACGTGCCGCAAGATAATAAACAGAGGGCAGAATATGATATATTGCGCAGGGCATACCATAGACAAGAGAAACCTTCCATGCGGGTTCAATTGAAATGCCGGGATCTTCTGCAGCCCTGGCAACAAAAGAAGGAGTCAAAAGCGCATCAGGAGATGCAAAACGCCCAAGTCGGGAAGGTTCAGAATCGCCTTTTTTGGGAGGTGCCAAATCATCTCCCGTAACAGCATGAAATGGAAGCGTCTTATTTTTAACCTCTTTCATTAATCTGCCGGAAATTTTTTCATCCAGAGGATAACCGTTTATGAGCATCCATAGTACGGCATTGAAAGCGACTGTCATAGAAGAAACAAGTTCATCACTTTGAGTCAAAATAGTGTTTGAGTAAACGTTTTTGCTGGCTTCCTTCAAATCACCGGCGAAATAAGCCGTTATCCCCAACGTCCGCTCTATGGCTTCCGTTGTATCTGCATGGCTTTCGAATTCACCCCATTGCAGCTTGTTAACAATCCGATTACGATAAGCATCCCTTATAGACTGACTGGTATAATTTCCAGGCCCGCTGACAGGTGTTCCGTCTATTTTAGGAAAAAGGTCATTATCCATTCTGCTGCAAAAATCATTTTCGTCGTAACCCGTATTTTCCACTATGCTTTCAAGCAGCATTTTCAGGATATATCCTGACTGGGATAAATCTCCGGCATTAAGCCCTTCATGGTATCTTCCCTTTTTCGGAGCGGTATAATCATCAACACACTCTCCGTAATCTTCACGAAATTTCTCAAGGTCATAATACCAGTGCGGACCCAAAGCAAGAGCATCACCAATGAATGCTCCCATTACAGCCCCTGCAGCTCTCTTTTTTACATTTTCAGACATATTTACTCCTTTTTTATAATTATAATATTTCGTATAAGTTATAATTCAACAGGTAAATACAATTAGAGACCTTTGCATAACTCAATTTGGTCATGCTGAATTTATTTCAGCATCTCGTATTATCAATATTTTACGAGACCCTGAAACAAGTTCAGGGTGACGTAAGACAATGATTCAAAGGTCTCAATTAATAAATATTTACACATAACAACTCAAGTTTCGCACTTCGCTATGTCATTGCGAAACCCTGTGAAAACAGGGTTGTGGCAATCTCAAAATAATAATAAAAAAGAGATTGCTTCGTCGTTATCACTCCCTGCCCCGTTAAATGCTGCCGAAGGCAGCCCATCTAACACCAGCTGAGGGCTGGTAAATATGTGGAACACATTAAAGATGGATTTAACAGGGCGAGCAAAGACTTGCAATAGGTACAAGTGCGAAACTTGAAATAACAATAAGAACGATCCACTCTGTTTTCCAAAACCTATAATCCGCCAATAGGCTTGAAATTTAAAACAATTTAAATTATGCTCTCATCAAAACCAATACTTTTCCAAACAGGAGCGTCAAATGAAAGTTTCATGCAGAAAAAAGATAGCACTTAATTCCAAAAAAGAAGCTATTGTTATTCCCGTTTACAAAAATATGAGTTCTATCAAACAACTTACAGGCAAACGAATAGACGACGAAATTCAACGCATAATTTCATCGGATTACTTTAACTACAAAGAAAAGGAAATAAAAAGTTTTTACATGGAAATAAACAAAAAACTGAAAAAAATATATCTTGTCAATGTCCCCAAAGAACTTGAAGAGTACCGTTATTATATGGAGCTGGGAAGTAAATTCGCAAAAATCTGTAAACAGGATTTGATTTATTCTTTTTCGATACTTTCTTTTGAGGATATCGCCGGCGAGAAAAAAGATTTTGATCATATCAAAAGCTTTATCGAAGGCATTTATTTCGGTCTCTATGAATTCAGCTATTACAAATCAAAAAAGGAAAACTACGAACTTGAAGAAATTGAAGTTATCACCTCTTCAAATAAACTGAAAAAATACATGGACACCTATTCGGAAGAGATAAAAACACTCTTTGGATATGTTTACAGGGCTAAAGACCTGATAAACTATTCTGCCGGAGAAATAGTGCCGGAAACCTTCTGCAGATATTTAGAAAAAAACCTGCCGGCAAATGTAAAACTAACTGAGTATAATCATGATGAGTTAAAAGCAAAAAACTTCAATCTCATATATACCGTAGGTAAAGGGAGTGAAAATAAACCTAAACTTGCAATATTGGAATATAAAGGTGATCCTGAAAATGAAAAATCTATCGCTTTGGTCGGTAAAGGTGTCACGTTTGACAGCGGAGGGACAAATCTTAAGCCTACAGGAAGCATAGAAACGATGAAAACGGATATGGCAGGTGCAGCCACAATTTTTGCAGTGGTTTCCGCTTTAGCTGAAAACAGAGAAAAGGTAAATGTCTACGCCTATCTCCCGCTTGCTGAAAACACCATTGGTGGGTCAGCGTACAAACCGGGGGACATTATCAAATCATACAGCGGTAAAACTGTGGAAATCCTGAACACGGACGCTGAAGGACGTCTCATTATGGCGGACGCCTTAAGTTTTGCTTTGGAAAAAGATCCGGAAATTGTTATCGATATAGCCACTTTGACAGGCGCTTGTGTAATTGCACTCGGAAGTCACTGCGCAGGATTGATTTCCAACAGAAAATTTTTGGCCAAAAATATATCCGATATCTCTTACGATATTTCTGAAGATATATGGGAACTTCCTCTATACGAAGGCTATAAAGACCGTATAAAGGGGAAAATAGCAGACCTGCAAAATATCAGCTCAAAGAAAAGGGAAGCCGGAACAACGATTGCCGGGCTCTTTCTCAGAGAATTCCTTGACAACTACCCCTGGATCCATCTGGATATAGCAGGAACAGCTTTTCTCGAGGATGAGCATCCGATATTTGGGAACAATGCCAGCGGCTTCGGGGTGAGGCTGCTGTACCATTTCATAAAAAAATACTATACTTCCGGATAACACCTTTTAAGTGTACTCCGGGTTTTTTATCCATTACCTCTTTTACAATTTACAGTTTGCCATTGATTTTATCAATATTATGTTCTAACTTACTTTTTAGTATATTTGTGCAAATAAAATTACTTGTAATGCAAAGCCTTTTGTGGATAGTAACAAGGAGCTTGTGCAAAACTTATATTTATAAAAAATTTATCGCCCGGAGGCTTTAATGGATTTCAAACAGGTAGAAGCATTCGTTTTTGTGGCAAAATATAAATCTTTTTCCAGAGCTGCTGAGAAATTGCTGCTTAGTCAGCCGACCGTCTCAACCCATATAAATACACTGGAGGACAACTTGGGTGTCAAACTTTTTGACAGACTTTCCAAGGAAGTTGTCTTAACCGAAGCCGGTCAATTGTTTTTTCCTTATGCGGTAGATATGATGGATTTAAGAGAAAGATCACACGAATCCATTAAAGAATTTCTTAACGAAATAAGCGGAAACCTGCGAATAGGAACCAGTACAATAATTGCCGAATATATTCTGCCTGAAGTCATTAAAATTTTCAAAGAATCATACGCCAAAACATATTTTAATTTTACTGTAAACAACTCCCAGACGGTAATTCAGAGAATAGCAGACGGAATACTCGATCTGGCAATCGTAACACGAAAAATACCAAAGAAGGATCTGGAATATAAACTTTTCATGAAAGACAGAATTGTTCTTGCCGTTTATCCGGGCCACCCGCTTTACAAACGGGATAATGTCTTTGTGGAAGAAATACTTAAAGAAGATTTTATTATCCGCGAAATAGGCTCCGGAACAAGAGCAGCAGTTGAACACTCCCTTAAGCAGAAAGGCTACGATTTTGACAGCCTTAACTCATCAGCCACTTTTGCCACAACACACGCGGTTATTCAGGCGGTCAAAAGCGGCCTCGGCATTGCATTTGCCAGTGAAACAGCAGTGGATAATAAAAGCAGTGCAAGCGAAGTCAAAAGTGTCCCGATAACAGACCTCGTGGTGGAAAAAAACATTTATATCGTATACAATAAAAGAAAGAGTACAAAGAAACTTCTCAAACAATTTCTGGGCACACTCATGGCATACGAAAAATAAATGGAGCATTATTTAGAAGTCGATATAGAAACAATTATCACAAAAGGTCTGAGTAATTATAATATCGTGGATGTAAGATCCGAATCGGAGTTTCTCCACGACCATATCCCCGGCGCAGTTAATGTACCCCTTTTAAACGATGAAGAGAGAAAAATTGTCGGTACTCTTTACAAACAAAAGGGACCGAAAACGGCAAGATTAAAAGGTGTTGATATTGTTTCTCCTAAATTACCCGCTTTCATAAAGACCATTTCAGCACACAGCAGCAAAAAAAATACCGTTGTTTACTGCTGGAGAGGCGGATTGAGAAGTGAAGCATCGGTAAATTTTCTCAAACTTGCAGGTATAGATAAAGTTTTTAAGCTGCGCGGAGGATATAAACATTTCAGAAAACATATAAACGACTTTTTTGCCGGTTTTCCGGACGACTTGAATATCATCACACTTTACGGTCCCACAGGTTGTGCAAAAACGGAAATTATTGAAAAACTTTCCTCCAAAATACCAGTAATTAATCTCGAAAAGCATGCCTGTCATAAAGGATCCACATTCGGTGAAATCGGTGAGCGATTCTATCCTGATGTTACTCAGAAAAACTTTGAAACCAATCTTTGGTATACATTGTACAAAAATAATTTCAAAGGTCCTTTCATCACAGAAGGTGAAAGCAAAAGAATAGGCAAGGTCAGCATACCGGAGCGTCTTTATTCCGGCATGAAAAACGGAGTCTCGATTCTGATGAAAACTCCCATGGATTTCAGAATCGAATACACTATAAAAACTTATAATCCTGATAACTACATCGATAATATAAAAACTTCTCTGGCAAGAATTAAAAAATTTCTGGGTGGCACAAAAACCGCACATTTGGAACAACTTCTGGACAAAAAGGATTTTCAGACCTTTACCGAAATACTTTTAAAAGATTATTATGATCCACTCTATAACAAATCCATCCCTTCTTGCCCTGATTACGAAATATGCTATAGTTCGGTTGAAGAAGCTGTTGAAAAGATGGAGCTGCTCTATGAAAAAATTATTTCTGCTTAGCATATCAATACTTATGCTAATTTCATGCGGAACCAAAGTCCAGCAGACACCACCATCTGCTGATTACGAAGATGTATCTTACGGGCAGCCATACATAATACGCGGGGTAAAATATTACCCCATGTCGTATGTTTCCGATTTCGAGCAGATAGGCTACGCTTCCTGGTACGGCACTGAAGAGTACGGTACGCCTACAGCCAACGGCGAAACTTATGACATGTATGCAAACACTGCCGCACATAAAACACTCCCTTTGGGAAGTATGGTTCATGTTGAAAATCTGGAAAACGGCAGGACAACGGTAGTGAGAATTAATGACAGAGGGCCTTTTATAAGAGGGAGAATAATAGACTTATCCTACACAGGAGCTAAAAAAATCGGCATTGTGGGCAAAGGTGTAGCAAAAGTCAAAATAACGCTCCTGTCAGAAGCAAGAAACAGGCTGGTGGTGGACGGCCATGATGTGAATCTTGAGGAAAGAAAGTTTGCCGTACAAATCGGTTCTTTCACAGTTTACAATAACGCAAAAAGACTTGCAGGCAGACATAGCAGTGCTGGAATCACCAAATTCAGGAAAAACGGCAGGACATTTTATCGTGTCCGTATAAGAAACTTTAACAGCCGTGATGAAGCGGAAAATTTTATTGATGAATACAGTAATAGGTATCCCAATGCATTTATTGTTGCGCAGGATTAATTCAAGCAGTTATCTCCTGATTAAAAGCTTTGAATAAAATTAAGCACTTTTTCACAAACACTGAGCGGGATACTGCATTTTTTTGCCATCTCCGAAGCTGTTAACTCAGTATTTGAATAAATATCCGGAAATTCTGTCAGAAGAATTTTCAGTCTCTTCTCTCCAACTCCATCTATCTGAAGTAGCGGCGATTTTTTATAATTTTTCAATGCCTTTTGCCTTAAAGCGGTAATGACAAACCTGTGGGCTTCGTCCCGCATTTTTGCAGTTAGCAGTAACGCCTTATCATTTCTCTTCAGGTGTATAGAATTTTTTCTACCGGGAACGTGGATCTCTTCAATCGATTCTGCCTTGTCAAATTTTTCACATAACCTGCTTCTTCCCTTTGAAATGGAACAGACATTAACATTCATACCGTTTTCCCCAAAAGCTTTCACAGCTGCATTAAGCTGTGCAATCCCGCCGTCAATAATATAAATATCGCTGCCTTCCTCACTGCCCTCTGCTATATTCTCCGCTTTCCTTCTCACAAGCTGATATACAGCTTCCACGTCGTTGTTTGACAGATCTCTTAGATTATATTTGCGGTAATTATTTTTCACAAACCCTTTGTCTTTATCCCAGAATATTGAGGCACCCACAGTCATTTCACCTGAAAGATGAGATATATCCATACACTGTATTGTTTTTATCTTATCGAGATGCAGTATATTTTTTAATCGTTCCGTCATTTGGGAAACGGTGTCTTTATTTTCGATGTACTTTTCAACAAAATTAATACCGTTATTTTGGGCAACCGAAACAAGATTGCCCAGCCCCCGCTGCCTTATAACTATTTTTTTGCCGGAAAGTTTATTGAGAGCTCTGCTGAGTATCCTGCTGTCATTTTTGGAAAGAAGAGGGTAAGCAAACAATTCTTCCGGAAACTGCCTGAGTGTACTGTAAAACTGGGTAATGTAAGATATCTCATCCCCAAAGTATTCACGATCTTCAATAATTTTAGTATTCAATCCGATCAGTTTACCGCTTCTGATAAAACATTGCGTCACATAATCGATCTCTTTGTGCCGCCCGAAAACAAAGCTGTCTATATGCTTGTCATTTTCCAGAACAACTTTCTGACTAGTAAACAATTTTCCCAGAGACTGCATCCTGTCTCTGACCTCTGCGGCTTCTTCAAACATCAGCTTTTCAGCATATCTCCCCATCTCATACTTCAAAGCATTTCGAAGTTTATCTATATCACCTCTGAAAAAATCCCTTATTTCAGAAACGATTTTGTTATATTCCGTTTTTGATATTAACCCTTCACAAGGGCCTTTGCATAGTTTTATCTGATAGTTGATGCACGTTTTCCCCTGTCTGAATCTTGTGTCTGTGCATGAGCGCAGCGGAAAAACCTTCAGCAGGCTTCTGAGTATTCCTCTTAGATTCTGAGCCTGAACAAAGGGGCCGAAGTAATCTGCATTTTCATCCGAGGTATTTCTGGTAAACAGGACGCGCGGAAACTTTTCCCTGGTAACTTTAATATATGGGTACCCTTTGGAATCTTTCAACAGAATATTATATCGCGGCTTTTCCGTTTTGATCATGTTGGCTTCAAGCAGCAAAGCTTCAACTTCGTTACTGGTAATAATATAGTCCAGCGCTGCCGCTCTTTTAAGCATTCTCTCGGTCTTTACAGGTTTAGGAGAATTGTCAAAATATGAAGTCAGACGTTTCCTGAGTGAAAGAGCTTTGCCCACATAAATAATCTGTCCATTTCGATCTTTGAAAAGATAAACCCCCGATTTATCCGGAATCGCATTCATATCAGGTTTTTTCAATACCACCTCCGATTCAGTTATTATATGTTACAATCAAATTATTTTAAATCTTAAATATTTGGCCTGAAATAGTGAAATTGGGAGGTAGTTAGAATATTTGAAGTGGCAGAAGTAGTCCTGCCCTCAACTTTACGGATGGAGTCAACTAATTACCACTTCTCTATTTCCCAACCTCCCTATCTCACTATTTCCCCATTTCACTATTTCATCAACAACGTTACGCTATTGGCCTTGTTTTGAGTTTGTACTCCAGTAATATCTATAATTTACAGCGCTTCAGATAGTAGATATTATGGAATTATTGTTAAGCTTCACGAAACTTTTTTGATATTTATCTAAAAACGCAACAGAATCTGTTTTCATTTTGTATTTGGCAAATCCTTCCGCTTCAATTAACTTAATTGGCTAAAATATGATTATAATACAATGTTTTTCATATCAATGAAATTATAATTAGATATAAATAACTTATAAAATCAAAACCAAAACAAAAAACCTTTTTACTCTTATTGACATTTGACTTCATTTAACATAATATTAAATACTAATAGTCAAAAGGAGGAAATATGAGAAAATTAGTATTACTGTCACTTGTGTTAAGTTTCTCCCTGGTATTCAGTTTGCCTGTATTTTCGAAAACGTTTGTAACGATCGGAACAGGCGGTGTTACCGGCGTGTACTACCCCACAGGCGGAGCAATCTCCAAGATGGTTAACAGCAAATCGGATGAATACGGCATCAAAGCCACCGTTGAATCAACAGGCGGCTCCGTTTATAACATCAACGCCGTACTTGCCGGTAACCTGGCATTCGGGATATGCCAGTCAGACAGACAGTTTCAAGCTGTAAATGGCTTGGCTGAATGGAAAAACAGCGGACCGCAAAAAGATCTCAGATCCGTATTCTCAATTCACCCTGAATCGGTAACTCTTGTAGCTTCTGTTGAAAGCGGAATTAAATCTCCTGCAGACCTTAAGGGTAAAAGGGTTAACCTTGGAAATCCGGGATCCGGACAGCTACAGAACTCCAAAGATGTTTTGTCAGCTTTCGGAATGACTCCGGATGATGTTCAGGCAGCATATGTAAAGGCAGTTGAAGCACCCGGTCTTCTGCAGGATGAAAGACTTGATGCATTTTTCTACACAGTGGGACACCCTGCAGGAAACATTAAAGAAGCAACCTCAGGCAGAATCAAAGTCAGAATCGTTTCTGTAGACGGCGCACCTATCGAAAAGCTTATTGAGAAAAAACCGTATTATGCAATCGGTAAAATCGATATGGCCAACTATCCCATGGCAGCAAACGCAGATGCCGGAATGGTTCCATCTCTCGGTGTAAAAGCAACGTTCGTTACACGTGCAAGCCTAGATGAAGAAATCGTTTACGCTATTACAAAAGAAGTTTTCGAAAACTTCGAGCAGTTTAAAAGCTTACACCCGGCGTATTCCGTCCTGAGCAAAAAAGATATGCTTCAGGGACTTTCTGCTCCACTGCATAAGGGGGCAGTAAAGTATTACAAAGAAGCCGGACTTCTGCAATATGTAAACCCTGACCTTTATTAAAAAGGATTTACTAATTTAAAATTTGGTATATAATCAAGGCTCCTCTTTCAAAAGGGGAGCCTTTCACTTAATGCAATAGCAAAATTGTTTAAGGGGAATACCTATGGCTAAAAACAAACACAAATCTGCAGAAGACTATCTCAAGGAAGAATCCGGAGAATTCAGGGAACTAAAAAAGTTTGAAAAAATATTAATAAATATCATAGCACTCGCATGGACAATATTCCAGCTACTTTTACCAAGTTTTCTTATGATAAACAGCACATGGGTCAGATGCATACATCTGGCTTTTGCCCTAACTTTGGCATACCTGATGCTCCCGATGTTTAAATACCCGAAAAATATATTTAGCAAATTTTTATCCCCCCTTAACAAAATAGGTTATCTTGACTATATTCTAGCAATCATTGCTCCTGTTGTGGCAACTTATATGATATGGGAATGGCAGGATTTGATGTTTCGTGCCGGACTTCCCAATTTACAGGATGTAATATTCGGTCTTGCTCTTGTCATTCTCCTGCTGGAAGCAACACGAAGATCAATAGGTACACCTCTGTCGGTAATCGCTTTAGTTTTTTCACTATATGGTTTTTTTGCAGAAAGTATGCCCAGTGTATTAGCTTTCAAGAACGTAAGCATTGAAAAATATGTCAGCCAAATATCCCTTTCCACAGAGGGCATTTTAGGCATTCCTATAGGGGTATCAGCCACCATTGTTTTTCTCTTTGTTCTTTTGGGAGCTATGCTGGACAGAGCGGGAGCAGGGCAGTATTTTATAGACCTAGCTGTGTCCCTGTTGGGGAGGTTTAGAGGGGGTCCTGCAAAAGCCTCTGTTGTAGCGAGCGGCCTGAGCGGGATGGTTTCCGGTTCCAGTATTGCCAATGTCGTCACAACAGGTACTTTTACAATACCACTGATGAAAAAAGTCGGCTATCCCCCCAAGAAAGCCGCAGCTATTGAAGTTGCTGCGAGTACAAACGGACAGCTTATGCCCCCTATTATGGGAGCAGCAGCTTTTATTATAGCTGAATACTGCAATGTTTCTTATATTGAGGTCATCAAAGCGGCTGCTGTGCCGGCTTTTGCTTCATACGCAGCCCTTTTTTACATAACACATCTTGAAGCATGCAAACTTGGCATCAGAGGAATGACAAAAGAAGAACTGCCTGAGTTTAAAAAAACCTTTCTTTCCGGACTGCACTATCTTGTGCCTGTCATCTGGCTAATCTATGAATTGGTGGTTATCAGACATTCCCCTCAGTTGGCTGCTTACAATACAGTTTTATTATTAATCGCTATAATCTTTTATCAAGAGATGAAAAATGCAATTACCGAAAAAACAGGTTTTATCAACGGAATCAAGAACAGTATATATCTTGTCGGAAGCGGTTTTATAACAGGTGCCAAAAATATGGTAGGTGTGGCTCTAGCAACAGCGTCAGCAGGCATAGTAGTAGGTGTTGTTTCTCTCGGACTTGGTGGAATGATCACTCAAATTGTCGATGTACTTGCACAGGGGAACATATATCTACTGCTTTTAATTACCGCTGTGGCCAGTCTGCTCCTAGGGATGGGTCTTCCCACAACAGCCAACTACATCGTCATGGCATCTCTTACTGCCCCTATCATCGTACAGGTTGGAGCTGATTACGGATTTGTAGTCCCTCTGCTCGCTGCGCATCTTTTCGTATTTTTCTTTGGTATTCTTGCAGACGACACGCCACCGGTGGGGCTGGCAGCTTATGCCGCAGCTGCAATTGCTGACTCGCCCCCTATCGCCACCGGTGTCCAGGGATTCGCATACGACATACGGACAGCAATTATACCTTTTATGTTTATCTTTAACCATGACCTGATACTGGACGGAATAAATTCGTGGCCATTCGGATTATTCATATTTGCCATGACAGTGATAGCCTCTTTGATTTTCTCAAGTGCCGTGCAGGGATGGTTTCTGACAAAAAACAGATTTTTTGAGCTGCCTATACTTCTTGCATCCAGTTTGCTGTTTTACAGGCCGGGTATCGTGACGGATATTTTCAATTTGAACGATGACTGGAAATATTACTTTTACGGACTTGCATTCGCTATTCTTTTAATTGTTGTTGCAACACAGAAATTCAGAATAAGCAGAGGCGCTCCGACCTAACAGAGTGAAGTAGTTAAGTAGTGGAATAGAGAAGTGGTGACTTGTTGAGTGGTGTATTAGTGCTAAGTGTTAAGGGTTAATTCCCACGAATGTTAAAAAAACCAATGCAAATCATAACATGGTAACCCCTGTTAAATCCATCTCTGCAATGTTGCAAAGCAACATTTATTGTTACTCTCCCAAAAACTACACATTTATAAAGTTTAACAATATGTTAGATTGATAGAAGGATTCTCACGAATGAAGAGATCGATGTCTAATGTATTCTACATATTTACCAGTCTTTCAGACTGGTGCTAGAGGAACGTACTGCCAGTTACCGATCACACTCTGTGAATAAACTTTTTAACTGAGTAGGTATTTACTAATAAAATCAATTATGAGAGGAGGGGGTAGGCGGTTACTGGCAGTAGTTACGAGTTCCGATCTCGTATATGAGGGAAAATCCTTCTATTGCCATAGCTAAAAAGAGGGATGGCGCCAAAACATTTAAACTTGAACTTTATCTGCTTTACTGAGCAGGAATTTTTGTAACATGAACACTTATGGCGGACTTTTTAAGAATTTTCTCAGCAGTACTCCCCATAACAAATTTTTTCAGGCCGTTTTTACCATGGGAACCTATTACAACAAGATCGCAATCACCTTTACTGATTTCCAGCAAGCACTCTTCGGCAGGGATACCGCGCCTTAATATCTTTTTATAATCGACACCGGTAATTTCGGGGATTCTGTCTTCCATCTTTTCATAAAGCTCGGTAGTTTCTTTATCAATTTTCTTCTTAATAGTATCATATATCCGGCTCGAGATGTACGTATTAAGTTTGCTCTCATCATGAATAACATGCAGGATAAAAAGCTTTGCTCCAAGTTTTTTTGCCATAATTCCGGCAGTCTTTACTGCATTATCTGAGTCAATTGAAAAATCGGTCATAACGAGAATGTTTTTATATACACTCATATTACACCTCTGCTTTTTATATTATAACATATAGGCATAATACTTTTAAATGTAAATATGTATATCTTTTATTTCACTTATATTTCTGTAAAAGTATTCTAACTCGTCCGAATTTTCAATTACAGTAGTGAGCCTGAAGCTTATATAATTTTCACTTTTACTGCATGCTTCACTTTGCTCCCACTCCCTGTCATCAGTTTTTATATTTTGAACATCCTTTTTAAATGCAGCAGAATTTTTCCCGATAATTTTAAAAGTGTATATAGAGGGAAACTCCATCAGTTCGTCAAATCTGTTAGCCAACGCTGCCTCCTCTGTTTTCTTTTGCTGCCACAAGAGTCATATTGTCATAATTTGTTATGACTACATCCTCGTTTTCCTCAAGCTCTTCATCGGATAAGAAATTCCAAATCTCACCGTTCACAAAAACTTTACCTTTGCCGTTCTCAAAAGCCATTACACGCCCTTTCATACCTACAAGGTTATCCATTCCGGCAGCAGGCTTTCTCTTAAAATCCTTCAATATAAGCCTTCCTATAACAGCAGCAACGGCCACCACGCCAAGAACAAGCAATAAAATCAACCATATTGAGACATGAATTCCCATATTCCCCTGCCTGTCAAACATTAAATATAAACCAAAGACCATACTCACAATGGAAGCCAGTGTTAAAAGCCCGAAACTGGGTATAAACATTTCGGCGACTAAAAGGCCGAAACCTGCAATTACCAATAGTAAGCTTAAAAAATTTATCGGAATAATATTGATCCCGAACAGAAACAATACTATCGCCACTGCCCCGACTCCAGCAAAAATAAATGTTCCGGGCAGATTGAATTCCAAAATTATAGCTAAAACCCCTATCATTAACAGCAAAACAAGCACATTCGGATCACTCAGAAAGAAGGCTGTCTTCTGCAGTGTGGTTGGCTTCAACTGTTTAATTTTTGCATTTTCAGAGATATTCAGCTTATCCGCCGCTTTTTTTAAAAGCAATTCTTCGGAATTAACAACACTGTCAACAATATTTTTTTCCAAAGCCTGAGAAGCTGTGAGACTCAGTGATTCTGTCACCATTTTTGCAGCCACTTTGGCATTACGGTTTCGCTTCTCTGCTATAGACTTTATAAATGCCACCGTGTCATTAACAACCTTTTCAGCCATCTCCCCTTTAATATCCCCACCTGTAAAACTGACCGGATGAGCTGCTCCTATATTGCTCCCTTCAGACATTGCGGCATAATGAGAGGCAAGTACGATAAAACTGCCGGCAGAACCTGCCCTGGCTCCCTGTGGTGAAACATATGTTATCACAGGAGTCGTCTCAGACTCAAGAATTGTTTGAACGATACTCCTTGTGGCTCCCAGAAGCCCTCCGGGAGTGTCCAGTTTAATGATAAGTACTCCATTATTCTTTTTCGCCTTATCCAGCGCCAGTGAAATATATTTGTGGGTATAGCCGGTAATGACACCGTCTATTTTAATGGAAAAAGCTTTATCATAGGTTTCGGCATAAGAAATTGCTGAAGAAAAAACAAAAAAGGATAATAAAAACAAAAATATTTTTCTCATAAATTTAAAACTTCTTCATTTTGAAAAAAAACACATTACCCGGCTGTGCAAACTTTCTGTAATACTTAGTAGGGTAATAATCAATCAGCTCATTGATGTAAACACTTTTAAATGCTGAAGTCAAATCATCCACAGGGATAAGATTTGTCATAATTTCCTTTGCATAATTCTCATGATCGGTAACCATATAGAGGGTACCATTATTTTTAAGTTTTCTGGCTAAAAGCTTTAAAAACGGGGCTTTCAGCAGCCGTCTTTTATGGTGCTTCTTTTTGGGCCACGGATCCGGAAAATTTATGTAAAAGTTACTTACGCTTTCATCCGGAAACAGGTTCATAAAAAAACTTCCGTCATAATGAACAAGCCTCACATTTTCCAGCTGGTTTCTCTGAACACGTGCAATTGCTTTTTTAAAAACTCTCTTCACAACCTCAAAACCTAAAAAATTCTCGTCAGGATGATTTGCCGCCAAATGTACAAGAAATTCACCGTTGCCGATACCTATCTCCACATTTAGATCACTGTCATCCGTAAAAATTTCCGTCAGATTAATCATTTCGTAATCGGTAAAGGGGAGCAGTTGATCTTTGATGCTATCAGAAAAAATATACAAATTTTCTTCAAAATTCAGTTTAAGTTTTAGAAGTCGTCTTTCGCTCAATCTAGTTTGCATAATGTGATAATATTACTTTTTTTCTATTTTTTTCAACTCTTTCAGCACTTCGTTCACATCAAGGCCGTGCATCGTGCAGCCCTTTTCAAGAGTTTCATTTTGAACGCCCAGGCAGCTCACACATCCCATATTAAACTTCTCAAAAACTTCCACGCTTCCCGGATTTTCCTTCAAGATATCCGCTATCAACTGATCTTTTGTGATGCTCATACACGCCTCCGATAAAAAAAACTTGATTAATTTGTATATTTTATGTTAGCATCTCAGGCTCTTAAATGCAATATATAAGGAACAGGAGGTAACATAAAATGGCAAAAAGATGCGATATCTGCGGGAAAGGCCCGATGTTTGGCAGTACAATCAGTCACGCTCACAATGTAAGCAAAAGGGTTTTTTACCCTAATGTGCATAAGATGAAAGTTCGGGACGAGAACGGAAAGCTGACCAGAAAAAAAGTTTGCACTAAATGTCTGAAATCCGGCAAAGTTCGCAAAGCTTAAAACCCTTTTTTAAGGGTTTTAAGCTTTGCCCATCACTTTGTTACTACACTGTAAACCCCTTTAACCGATTTAATCTTATCTTTCACTTTTTGAAGTTGGTTTTTACTTGAAACCTCTATATGGTAGCTCTGTTTTGCTTTTGTATCGCCGCTGGATTTTGCTGACATTTCTACAATGTTCACACCGAGGTTATTCATAATAGTGGTAAGCTCGTTAATCATGCCCGGTCTGTCTTCAGTAACCGTATAAAGTCTGACAACCATTTTGTATTTCTGGGAGCTGTCCCAGACAACATCGATAATCCTGTCATCATCCAGAGCCATATTTTCAAGGTTTTTACAATCGGCTTTATGCACTATGATCCCTCTGCCGCGACTAACATATCCTTTCACATCGTCACCGGGTAGAGGAGTACAACATTTTGCAACCTTAACCATTACATTATCCACACCCTCGATTTTAAAAGGTTCGCTTTTTTTGGGCGAAGGTTTGGAGACAACGTCCTCTTCCTTTTCCTCAGCAGCCACAAACAAGTGGAGTATCTGCTTTGATGAAAGGCGTCCGAATCCGATATTTTTGTAGATATCTTCTTCATCAGTGAGATTAAATTTACTTAGTATTTTTTCAAGATTCTTCGAATTTAACACGATATCTTTCAGCTTCAGATCATTATTTTTGAATTCCTTTTCCAACAGATCCTGCCCTATCTGTATGGCACGATCCTCCTCTTTTTTTCTCAGAAAGCTGCGTATTCGAATCTTCGCTCTGTTTGTTTTTACAAAGTTAAGCCAGTCTCTTCGCGGTTCCTGTTTGGATGAAGTAAGGATTTCCACCTTCTCACCGCTTCTAAGTTTATAACGCAGCGGCACCATTCTTCCGTTAACTTTGGCTCCTACACATGCATTGCCCACTTCCGAATGAATATTGTAGGCAAAATCAATCGGTGTTGAACCTCTGGGCAATTCAACCACGTCACCGGCCGGAGTAAACAGATATATCTGAGCAGGCAAAAAATCTTCTTTCAGGGCATCCACAAGATCCTGCGGTTTTTTTAGCTCTTTTTGATCCAGCAACTGCCTGAGCCAAATGAAAGATTTGTCTTCTTTAGGATCGAAAGGTTTACCTTCCTTATATTTCCAGTGTGCGGCAATACCCTCTTCGGCTATCCTGTTCATTCTGTGGGTACGTATCTGTAATTCAACCGTCATTCCTTTCGGCCCTATCACCGTTGTATGAAGTGACTGGTACATATTGGATTTAGGCATTGCTATATAATCTTTAAACCTTCCCTGTATGGGTTTCCAAAGGGAGTGTATCAACCCCAACACAGCATAGCATTCCGGAACAGTATTTACCAAAATACGCAGTGCAAGAAGATCGTAAATTTCACTAAAGGAAGATTTCTTTTTCTCCATTTTATTATAAATACTATAGAAATGCTTCGGCCGTCCAAAAATTTCCGCGTCAATTTTTTCTTCTTTCATGTGAGATTTAAGTATAGAGACTATCTCATTGAGATAATTCTCCCGTTCACTTCTTTTTAATTTAACCTTATTGTAAATGTCGTAATACATTTCAGGATTAAGCACCCTGAAACACATATCCTCCATCTCCCATTTTATCCAGGCAATACCCAGCCTGTGGGCAAGAGGGGCATAAATTTCAATCGTTTCTTTTGCCACCCTCTTTCGTTTTTCCTCATCTAAGTGATCGATTGTCCGCATATTATGCAGCCTGTCGGCAAGTTTAATAACAATAACCCTCACATCTTTCGACATGGAAATAAGCATTTTGCGAAAATTTTCAGCCTGTTTTTCTTCAGAAGACTTAAATTTAATTTTTCCTATCTTGGAAACACCGTCCACAATAAAAGCAATATCCTCGCCAAACATTTCGGAAAGTTCATCATAAGTGGCATCGGTATCCTCAAGTGTGTCATGCAGTATACCACCGATCACGGTATCCAAATCCATATTCATTTCCGCCAGGATATAGGCGACATTAAGGGGGTGGGAGAGGTAAGGTTCACCGCTTTTACGCTGCTGCCCCCGGTGTTTCTGTGCTGCATATACATAAGCTTTATGCAGTTTTTCCAGATCCCTGATACCGTTTTTCTTTAAAATATCCTGAATATCCATCAGGCGGACAAGCTTCTGACTGCTCATTCACTCCTCTTGATATCTTTAATTTTCAACTGCACACTGTTTTCACCTGCCCAATAATTAAACTCGGGAACAAACAAAATGTCAAATGTGTCACAATCACTCAGATAATCCTTATAATCTCTTAAATTATAACCTATAATCTCGAAAATACTGCCGTTTTTTTCTATATAGCCTTTAAGGTGCTTTCTTTCCCTGCCAATGAAAGAAAAAGACTGATATTTCTTTACATTCGTCATACAGAAAACAGGCTCCGGGTTGCCAGGGCCGAACGGCCTCATTTTGTACAGCATTTTCACAAGGTTTACGTTGATCTCATCAGCATTCACCTGGGCATCTATCCTTAACTCAGGGATAAAATCATTGTCATCGAGTTCTGCAATAATTATTCTGTGAAATTCCTTTTGCAGTTTCTTTATATTAAAAGACTCCACTTTAATTCCGGCTGCATATTTATGCCCGCCAAAAGTCATCAACAAATCGGATATGCTTTTCAGCCCGTCGTAAAGATTGAACGCGGGGATGCTCCTCGCCGAGCCTTTGCCGACTCCGTTTTCAATTGTTACGATTATTGTGGGCCGGAAATACTTTTCCATAACTCTTGAAGCTATTGTACTGATAACGCCCGGATGCCACTCCTCTGAATACAGAACAAGACCTTTGTATTTTTTATGCAGGGCAAAACGTTCGACTTTTTCATAAGATTGACGCAAAATTTTTCGTTCTATCCCCTGCCTGTATTTATTTTCCATTTCCAGCTCTTCAGCGAGCCATCTGGCATTGTCCCTGTTCGTTTCTATAAGAAGTTTAACACCCCTGTCGCAGCTTCCGAGCCTTCCTACGGCATTTATCCTTGGTGCAAGAACGTACCCCACATGAACGGCACTAATTTTAGTGTTCGCAAGCCCGGTAACCTTTTTCAGCTCTTCAAGACCGACTCTGCATCCGGGAAGCGCCAATATTTCCAACCCGTGCTTCACAAAAATTCTGTTTTCATTGATTAAGGGCACGACATCGGCAATCGTTCCCAGTGCCACAATATCAAGGTATTCGCGTAAATTGGGGAGTACTTTTTCAGGACGGTACTTTTGAAGATAAAACTTTAGCGCCATGATCAATTTATAGGCAACACCCACTCCGGCCAGATCTTTAAATGGGTAAGAATCGCCGGGCTGATAAGGGTCAATAATTGTATATGCATCTTCAGGTAGCTTGTCGGCCGGCTGATGATGGTCGGTAACAATAATATCAATACCTTCCGACCTAGCATACGCAATTTCATCAACAGATGTAATGCCACAGTCCACTGTAATAATCAGAGAACATCCCGATTTTTTTATACTGTCAATGGCTTTATAATTAAGACTATAGCCCTCATGGAGCCGGTTAGGGACGTAGTACTCCGCTTTAACCCCGATATCATTTAAAAAAAGATATACCAATGCTGTTGAAGAGACACCGTCAACATCGTAATCACCGTAGATACAAATCTTTTCTTTTTTGTCTATAGCTGCAGATATACGCTCTACAGCATCCTGCATTCCTTTCATTAAAAAAGGATTTAAAAGATTCCTCAAAGGTGTGTCAAAAAAAGCATTTACACTGTTTTTATCAAATATGCCACGACGAATCAAAATTTCAGCCACCGGTCTACTTACAGAACAGCTAAATCTGAGTTTCCTCAACAAACTTTCATCCGGCTTTTTATAGACCCAACGGTATTTTGGACTTTTGTCGTAGCTTACTTCACAAGCTTTCTCCATGTACCAACCAGTTTTATTATCATTCTAATTTTTATAGTAAACACTTAGCCCTTCAAAAGCAAGGGCTTATTAAAATCGTTCTCAAATTTTACGCATATATAAATTTTACAATAACTCCGAGCTTTGAATAAATACCTCCCTTTAATACAATCATGACCCAAGACCCTTGAATAATTGTATTATTGTCACCCTGTAGCCTCTGAGCATAGCGAAGATAAATTTACTCAAGGTAACCACTTGGTTCAGGGTCTCGTAACTTATTGATAGTAATAGATCCCGAAGCAAGTAGTTGTTTGCACAAATTTTTCAACCTAAAGGTTGAAGTTACGGGATGACATTTTGTAGTTATTCAAAAATCTTGACCCTCAAGTTTCACACTTCGTTCTATCATTGCGAAACCCTGTGAAAACAGGTTTGTGACAATCTCAAAAATAAGAAGAGTAGAGAGATTGCTTCGTTGTTTCACTCCTCCCAAAGACTTGTTGGGAGCATGAGTGCTAAACTTGAATTATGATTTTCAAAAATCAGGGTGACACAAATAATTTTATTTCTATTGATAAATCTATTTAGAATTTTAAATTATACGTATGAATAAAAAATATGCAAATTTGCTGTTTTTAGTGATTTCAATGGTTATATTTACTGCCTGTGCTGTAAATCTGGATCAAATATCGCCAAAATTGCAAAAAGGTGAAAGTTTTAAAACAGCCAGGATGAAATACAGCTGGCAGTTAGAAGAGAGTACTTTAAAAATCAATATAAAGAACACATCATTTGAACTTCTCTTAAAATCCGAACTGTATGTCAGATTTTATAATAACAAAAATCTTATCAAAGGGATAAACAAGCAAACTTTTACATTAAAATCTTCAGAGAGCGAAACTCTCGAATTCAAAATTCCTGCCGGTGCGCAAAATGCACTTGTACACTACAGAGAATATGACCCGAGACACGGAGGCGGATATACAGATGATTTTGACTATTTTGATTTCGGAAACTTCCTGATTAAACTTAGATAATTTGCATCCGAAAGTCACGATATTCTAAAAACGAGATGCTGAACCAAGTTCAGCATGACTGTGTCAGTAATTTACTATAACTGTCGCCCGGTAGCATCAGCCCATACTTGGATAAATTTGCTTTAACAACCAATCTTTCAAGGTCTCATAATTTTTGGATGGAAGCTAGATAATAATTCTAACCTCCGCCCACAAAATGAACAATTTCAAGCTGATCATTTTCTTTTATCTTTGCTATTTCAAACTGTTCCTTGCCTATAATCTCACGGTTAAGTTCGATAACAACATTTTCAGATTTGATATCCAGTTTTTCCAATAACCCTTTCACCGTTAAAGAGTCCACAACTTCTCTATTCTCACCGTTCACAATGATGTTCATAAACCACCCGTTAAGTACCTTACTGCGAGATTAGATTGAATCCCGGCTGCAACAGCAACCCTCGTGGACATAAGACCCCTGCCCGGCCTTGCTTCATTTTCCATATCCCCGACAATATATGCGTTTTCTCCGAGTTTTCTGACTCCCAAAGTTTTCGTATCATAGATACCGGCCACCCCGGAAGCGCCGATTATACATTTTTCAGGAAAAATACGCATAAATTTACCAATTAACATTGCCTTGTTTTCAGCTTTGTCAAATGCCTCCAGAACTACCTGATAATCTGAAAATATTTTTTCAACTTTATCTTCGGTAATGTAGACATTCTCACAATCATATTCCAGGTACGGATTGATCTGATGGAGTGTTTCATGAAGTGCATCAACCTTTTTTTTACCGATCTGATGTATGAAATACTGCTGACGGTTCAGATTAGAGGGCTCCACAACATCAAAGTCGATTATTTTAAGTTTTCCCACCCCCATCCTGGCAAGATTAATGGCGATATTTGATCCCAGACCGCCTAAACCTGCTATAGCAGCGGAAGATTTTTTCAGCATACGGTGAATGCCCGGCGTATGTCTGGCAGCCATCAGAAATTCCATCTCATCACGGGAAGGGATTTCCCCTTTTTTTATAAGGACAATACTGTCTCCGTCGTTTACTTCAATATTGTTGTCCGTTTGAAAGCCATTAATGATAACAACATCTGCTTCAGACTTCACAGCTTTTTTAACATCAAGCAATGTCTGGCCCTTTTCAAACCGAAAATTCTTTTCATTTACCGTAATATTAATCAATGGTAACAACGCCTCCTTTAAAAACTTTTACAGTACTTTTATACCGGCTGAGCTGTATTATATTGTTTTTTTCCAGTTTATTTTTATATATCAGATAAGTATGTTTTTTTGAATAACCTTTTTTACTCACTGTATTAGATCTTGTTTTAAATACATATCTGCACCCGGGAGATATTTCATTTATACATACATTTGAAAAATTTTTCGTTTTTTTGTTAATTTTCAAATATATGTTTTCCCCGTCATAAATATCTATATCCCCGGATGTAAAATTTTCCAAAGAAAGTTCGGCCACCATGGGTAAAAAAGTATATTTGAAATCTGAGTACCACCCTTTGTAAAAAATTTCCTTTTTGCTGCCCTCAATGTTAATGAACCCCTTTGACCTGACCATCTTAGGTATATAAATCCCATCGGAATTTTCCTGCGGGACCAGCGGTATCAGCAAAACAAACAAGAGTAAAATTTTACGTTTTAAAAATATTATCATAATCATCAGCAATATAACCGATAGAAAAATTGCAAAATCGATCTTGTTCAGAACAAAAAAGGAATACGTCCAATTATACAGTAAATCTAAAACTTCCAGAGTAACGTTTTCAAAAACAACTACCGGTTTAACCAGAACTGCCGGACTTATAAGATAGCTGAACCCCAATATAATCAAAATAGAAATAAAGGGGAGCATAAGCACCGTATTTAAAACGCTCATATAATTGAAATTGCCGAAATAATAAATGATAAAAGGTGATGTAAAAACTGTGGCGGCAATCCCCACTTTCACCGGTTCTGTCAGCCACATAAATTTACCCCGATCTTCAATATCCCTTTTATTTCGGAGGAAATAGACAATGCCGAAAACAGCTGAGAAGGAGAGTAGAAAAGAGATATCACCGGTTATCCCCGGATCAACAAGCATAAACACACCAGCGGCAAACAGTATCATTTTCCTCAAATCTGTTTTCACATCAAAAAAATAAGCGGTCATTACAATGAACGCAAAAAGTACTGCCCTGATAACGGTAATTTTAAAACCGGTAAACGGCACAAGTAATATCAAAAAAGGCAGCGATATCAGAAAGCGAATCTTCATATGCAGAAAAGATAATAGCCATAGAATAACACCGAGAATTATCCCCACATGAAGTCCGGATATTGCAAGCAGGTGGTTTAGACCGGTGACGGTGAACTTGTCCACCAAAGCATCCGAAAGAAAATTTTTATCCCCCATTACAAGAGCATTCGTCAGCCCTGCCTTAAGACCCGATGAATAATAGAGTTTTTCGGATAAATTTTTCCTTGAATACAGCAGATCTGAAATGATCGGCAGCCTGAAACTGTATCTCCGGCCACTGCTGTAAATATTGATTCCGTATTTAGTCATTTTTCTGGTAAATTTCCCTGTCAGCATATCACCGGGCTCTAATTCAACATCGCTGAAATATGTGCCGGCAGTAGTTTTATAGACATAGCTTCCCTTTGTATCAAACATATGCTCTGTAACTATAAAGCTGTACTTTCCTGCTAAACCAAGAATTATTATAAGGATGAGAACAATAATTCTTATTTTTCCCTTTAAAAATAAGAAGACCAGCGCAAAGGAACAAAGCAGATGAAAAATTACTGAGAAAGGGAGGAGATTCAGCAAAAGCGCTGAAATAAAAAATAATTCCACTTTTTTATTTTTAATCATTGCAGCATACACATATTAATTTTATATAATAGTTATCAAAATGTAAATTGAATTTACCCTTATCTTAATCAAGGAGCCTGAATAATGGAAAAATTTATACCTGTTGTCTCTTTTGTCGGTTCATCCGGAAGCGGAAAAACCACCTTTCTGGAGCAGATAATCCCACTTTTTATTGATAAAGGGTATAAAATCGGTACAATAAAACACGACGCACATAAATTTGAAATAGACAAACCGGGGAAAGATTCCTACAGGCTAAAGCAGGCCGGAGCGGGAACTGTCTGCATCTCTTCTGCTGAAAAACTTGCCCTGATACAGTCTTGTGAAAATGAATACACTGTTGAGGAGCTTATTCTTAAATTTTTCGGCAATGTTGATCTGATTCTTACTGAAGGTTATAAAAAAAGCGATCTGCCCAAACTTGAAATTTACCGCAGTGCAAATAACAAACCACCATTGAGTTTTACAAACAAAGAACTTATCGGTGTAATCTCCGACGACAATCCCGATGTAGATGTAAAATTATTTAACTTTGCAGAAAAAGAGAACGTTGTTCAGCATATACTTTCCCTTATCAGCGAAGCCAGTCCTGATATAGTGATCACAGGGGTGGAAGAAAGATATCAAAAACCTTTAAAAGAGTATTTGACAGCTCTGGCAACTCTTACTAACGTTAATAAAATAAAAATAAAAATCGATACGGAATAGGTGAATTATATGCAGCAAAAGCAATTTGTACATCTTCATCTGCATTCGCAATACTCACTCCTTGACGGAGCTATATTAATCTCTGATCTGATGGAAAAATTTAAAAGTCAGGGAGTGAAAGCAGCCGCTATTACAGATCACGGGACAATGCACGGAATTGTTGATTTTTACACCCAGGCCCTGAAAAACAATATCAAGCCCATAATAGGATGTGAAGTATATGTGGCTCCCGATGACAGAAAAAACAGAAATTATTCCAAAGAAGAGGACAAAAACTATCACCTTATCCTTCTGGCGAAAAACAACAGGGGGCTGAAAAATCTTCAGAAACTCGTCTCAATCGCCCAGCTGGAAGGGTTTTATTACAAGCCGAGAATTGACAAGAAAGTGCTTCAGGAACACTCCGAAGGATTAATAGCCCTGTCCGCATGCCTTGCCGGCGAGCCCCAGAAAAACATACTGAACAATAACTATAAAAAAGCCAAGGAAGCTGCATTGGAATACAGGGATATTCTTGGAGAAGATGATTATTATCTTGAACTCCAGGAAAACGGGATGGCCGAACAGAAAATCGTCAATAACGGTCTTATGAATATTTCCAGGGAAACAGGTATCCCCCTGGTGGCATCAAATGACTGTCATTACCTTAACAAAGGGGACGATAAGGCTCACCAAATCCTGATGTGTATCCAAATGCAGGAGACGATAAGCAGTACGAATAAGCTGGAAATTCATTCCGATCAACTATACGTAAAATCGCCGGAAGAGATGTGGGAAGCTTTTGCCGAAGTTCCCGAAGCTTGTGAAAACACTCTCAAAATAGCCGAACGCTGCAATGTCTCTCTCAATTTTGATGACTTACACCTGCCGGAATTCGACATCCCGGAGGGTTACACGGCAAACAGTTATTTTGAACATATTGCCAGACAGGGACTTCATAAAAAACTTGCCGATATTCCGGCAGATAAACACAGAGCATATTATGACCGTCTGAACAGAGAGCTGGAAATTATAAAAATGAGAGGTTACGCCGGATACTATTTGATTGTCTGGGACTTTATCAACTACGCCAGGGCAAACAATATCCCGGTTGGCCCGGGCAGGGGTTCCGGTGCCGGATCGCTGGCGGCTTATGCAATGGGGATTACCGATATTGATCCGATAAGATTCAATCTGCTTTTTGAGCGTTTTCTCAACCCTGAAAGGGAAAGCATGCCCGATTTTGATATAGACTTTTGCATGAACAAAAGGGAGCAGGTGATAAAGTATGTGGTAAACAAATACGGAGATGACCGTGTTGCTCAGATTGTGACCTTTGGCAAGCTATTAGCCCGCGGCGTTATCAGAGATGTGGGCCGCGTACTTGAGATACCTCTGAAAACCGTTGACAAAATTGCCAAACTTATCCCCGAAAAGCCCAACATGACTTTGAAAAAGGCCATCAAAGAAGACCCTGATCTGAAAAAGAATATAGAAAGTGTGGAAAACGGCAAAGAACTTCTGGAACACGCTTTGAAGCTTGAAGGACTTCTGAGAAATGCCGGAATGCATGCGGCGGGAATTGTTATTGCAGACAAACCGTTGGTGGAGTATGTCCCACTTTGCAAGGGACAGAATAATGAAGTAGTAACCCAGTTTGAAAAAAACACACTTGAAAAAGTGGGGCTGGTTAAATTTGATTTCCTCGGACTGAAAAACCTTACAGTAATTGATGAGGCCGTTCAACGTGTTAACAATAATAATATTAATAATACAAAACTTGATATAAACAAAATACCGCTTGATGATAAACAAACTTATGAAATGCTTTCCAGCGGGAATACAACAGGTGTTTTTCAGCTGGAAAGTTCCGGCATGAGAAATCTACTTAAAAAAATAAAACCAACCACTTTTGAAGATATTATCGCCCTTGTGGCTTTATACAGGCCGGGACCTATCGGCAGCGGAATGCTTGATGACTTTGTTAAGAGAAAACACGGGACCCAGGAAATATCATACATCCTGCCCGAACTGGAACCCTTTTTAAAAGAAACTTATGGAATCATCGTATATCAGGAGCAGGTGATGCAGATCGCCCAGGAAATCGGGGGATACTCCCTTGGCAACGCTGATCTGTTGAGAAGGGCAATGGGAAAAAAGAAGCCCGAAGAAATGAAAAAACACAAACAGATATTTCTTTACGGTGACAATAAACTCGGAATAGAGGGAGCAAAGGGACGTGGTTATGATTTGGAGATTGCCGAAAATATTTTTTCCTTGATGGAAAAATTTGCTGAATATGGTTTTAACAAAAGCCACTCTGCTGCATATGCAATGGTGGCCTATCAGACGGCTTACCTGAAAACACACCATCCGATTGAATATATGGCAGCACTGATGACGTGTGAACTTGATAAAGGCGAAAAAGTGGTCTCCTTTATTGAAGAGTGCAAAAGGATGGGGATTGAAGTATTGCCACCTGATATAAATAAAAGCTGTAAAGATTTTACTATCGACAACGGTTCTATAAGATTCGGGATGGGGGCTCTGAAAAATGTCGGTTACGGAGCAATAGACTGCATTGTCGGGGAAAGAGAAAAAAACGGGGCATTTAAAAGTATTTATGATGTCTGCAAACGGGTTGATTTAAGGCAGGCAAACAAAAAAGTATTTGAAGCATTAATAAAAGCAGGTGCACTGGACGATTTCGGAAAAAACAGAAGGCAGCTTCTTCAGGTGCTGGAAACTGCCATCGATCTGGGTCAGAAGAAACAAAAATATAAAAAGGAAGGTGTTGTCACAATAGACGACCTGCTAAAAGACGCCAACGGCGAAAATGATGATGAAGATGAATTTTACCCGGATGTAGAAGAAATTCCTGAAAATGAACTTTTGAAATTCGAAAAGGAGATACTTGGTTTTTACATAACCAATCACCCCCTTTCAACGTATTCAGGCGTGCTTGAAATGTTCTCCACGAAAACAACAGAACTGTCCGGATACCCGGACGACACGCAGGTGACATTGGGCGGGATTGTTAAATCCATTAAAACTCACATTACCAAAAAAGGTGAAAGGATGGCTTTCGTCACACTCGAGGATATTGAAGGGACTATTGACCTGGTAGTATTTCCGTCGGTATTCAGGGAGCACGTCAGAAATATCGAAGAGGACAGAATTCTGATTGTTAAGGGGAGATACAACAGCGACGAGGAGAAAGAGTCCGTTTTGGTCGAAGAAATTTATGAAATTAATGAGGCTATAGAAACACTGGCTGATTCATTGCTCATAAAACTGAACATGATAGGTTTTACAGAAGAGAGACTGAACACACTTAAAAATATCATTGCCCGTTATAAAGGGACACTTCCTGTAAAACTTGAAATTGCAAACCCGACAAAATACAAAATAAGTATGAAAGCCGGAAATGATTTTGCCGTAAAGCCTTCACTTTCTCTCTTCAAACAGATAGAGGATTTGCTGGGCAGCAATACATATGATATTATGATAAAAGCTTCATAAGGAGGTATAATGCAACAGGCACTTACTATAGCGGGATCTGACAGCGGCGGTGGAGCCGGGATACAGGCGGATCTCAAATCGTTCGCAGCTGCCGGAGTATACGGAACCTCAGTCATAGCTTCCGTAACTTCACAGAATACACAAGGCGTGACTGATATTTTCAATCTCCCTTTAAGCTCCATAGAATCACAAATTGATGCTATATTCGCTGACTTTGACATTTCTTGTGTAAAAACAGGTATGCTTTCCTCAGCGGAAATTATTCAAACGGTTTCCGATAAACTGCAAGATTATAATGTAAAAAAACTTGTGGTGGATCCTGTAATGGTGGCCAAAGGCGGAAGCAGGCTCCTGCAGGCAAGTGCAGTTAACACTTTGATGAAATCTCTCATACCGCAGGCTTACATAATAACTCCGAATATTGAAGAGGCCGAATTTCTTCTGGATTGCAAAATCAATACGGAAGAAAAGATGAAAAAAGCTGCCAAAGAACTGATGAAAATGGGCAGTGAATTCGTTTTATTAAAGGGTGGACACCTGAAAAGCAAATATGCAAAAGATATCCTTGTGGGGGCAAATACGGAATTATCTTTCCGCTCAGAAAAAATCGACTCCAAAAACACCCACGGGACCGGTTGTACTTATGCCTCGAGTATTGCAGCTTACCTTGCAAAAGGATTTGATATCGAAAGAGCGGTGCAGACGGCAAAAAATTATATCTATGAGGCAATAAGCAACTCCCGCAACCTCGGCATAGGCAGCGGACACGGACCGCTGAACCATTTCTACTACACACGGAGTTTTGACAGTGCGGATTGATAAGTTCTTAAAGATAATGGCAATTATAAAACGTCGCACTGTAGCTAATGAAGCAGCGGAAGAGGGCTTTATCCTAATAAACGGCAAAAAAGTCAAACCGTCCTATAATGTAAAAAGCGGCGATATGCTGGAAATTGACATGTGGAATTATTATAAAAAAATACGCATTCTTGATGTGCCGGCGAAAAACAGCGTACCCAAAAAAGACAGGGAAAAATATATCCTCCTGGAAAAATATATACCCAAAGAACCGGAAGACATAATCTAAAAAAGCATCGAAAGTACCGTGATGAGTAATATGTAATGCGAAAAGCGTGATAAATGAGGAATGAAGCACTGTGAGCTAAATGTAGAGGAAGTTGATTAAATTGAAAACGTCAATTTTGTTCAACATTAGTATCAGTGACAGTTTCGGAGGCAGGACTAAAGACCCATTTCCAAAAATAACAGGCTCAGAACGTTAAATTGCTCCTAAATATTATCACATAGAACATAATAAACTTGTTCTCTTTACACTTTTAAAACGCAGGGACTCAATTATTTTCAGGTTTTAGGACAAACGTTGTGGTTTTTCTGTTAAAAAGTTCTTCAGCTGCATTCTGAACATCTTTAAGGGTAACGTTTTTAAGGTTTTCAATGTATTGTTCAAAATAATTATGCCCCAATCCAAGGTTTGCGAAAAATGCAGCATACCAGCCAGTCTTCTGGGTGGATTGGGATTCTGAAAGGATTCTGCCGAGGATATAATTTTTTGTTTTCTGAACATCTTCATTTGTAATCATTTTCGCAGATTTGCTGTTAATCTCTTTTATATCCTCAACAGCCTTTTTAACATTATCATAATCCAGACCGATAAACGAGATATAGCGGGAAGAACATAACCGGGAAGGATAAAAAGCGCCGACAGCATAAGCGTAGCCTTTCTGCTGCCTTAAAATGTTAAAGTAATACGAACTCATGCCGCCGCCCATTATCTCAGTCAAAACCTTTGTTGACAAATATCCCTTATCGGCTGCAGACGGAGCATCGTAAGCCATATACAGTTTTGCCTGCTTTATTCGGGGATACGGGTCTTCTTCATAAACGTTACGAGTGATACCAGAACCCTTGCAATTTATATTTACAGGCTTCCCTTCCGGCAAACCTTCAAATACTTGTTCCGTTTTTGACCGGATTAAATCAGAAAAATCTCCTGCCATGGAAATTATAAGATTACTGCCTTCAAATGTTTTTTCATAATACTTTCTAATATCTTGAAAATTTAAATTTTTTACGGAATCCACCTGTCCTATACTGGAAAGTTCATAGGGAAAATCGCCATAAGTAAGTTTACCTAATTTCTCCATAGCAACTTTACTCGGGCTGTCTTTCATACTTTTTATCTCTTTTATCAGCAGTCCTTTCTCCCTTTCAAAAATGTCACTGCTGAAATCAGGTTCGTTAAAGAGTTTTTTCAGACATGGTAATATCTTAATAAAATCATCTTTCAGCATGGATATCTGAAACTCAAAATAATCACTGGCTACACTGGCATCTATGTTGCCGCCGTAAAATTCCACTTTACTCATCAGATCTCCACTTTTCAGCCATACATCTGAAAAAAGTGTCCCTATACCATTATTGGATTCACTTTCCACAAAAAGCCCGCCTTTAATAAAAACTGTCAAGGAAATTATATCGCTCTGTGCAAGCTTATTTGATATTAATATTCCGTTATTTTCAAGCATATTTTTATCACCTGCAAAAGTAGTGGTTGCCATAAGCACAAACAAAAATAAGATTATTACGATTTTTTTCATAAAGTCATCCTTATTACAACTGTGGCTAAATCTATCATTAATACACACGGCAGTCAACTTGCTTCTTGTTTCTTAATGGTTACTGAAGTAAAAGATTAGCAAATTCCTGTTTAGTTCAAGTAAAACTATTCCCTCTTTGGCAGACATCTTGAATACTATCAATATATACGGATATCTATACACATTTTAAATTTCTTGAACTTTAAATAAATTCTGCTATCTACTATGAAAACAATCGAGAGGTGAAATGTGGGTAGTATTGGTTTTTTATTGCAATTGGCAGGATTATTTGCCGGTATTGGGGGAATAATCTGTTATATAATAAGCATTAATAAAAATTCTGAATCATATGGAAAAACCGCAAACAGTCTTCTTCTCGTACAGGCCGGGCTTATTTCAGCTGCAACAATTGTACTAATATACGCCCTTGCGACCGGCTATTTCAAAATGGAATATGTTGCTCAATATACCGACAGAGCCCTTCCTATGATTTACAAAATAAGTGCATGGTGGGCGGGTCAGGCAGGATCACTGTTTTTCTGGGGATGGCTTGTCAGTGTATTTGCCGTCATAGAGCTTTATCGTATCAGAAACTATTCGTTAAAGTATAAAAGCTCAGTATTGCTTACCATGATAATAACCTCAACTTTTTTTTACCTTTTAACCACTTTTGTGGTAAGTCCGTTTAAAGAGCTCAATTTCTTTCCCAACGACGGGATGGGTATGAACCCACTATTGCAAAATCCCGGCATGATTTACCATCCGCCAACACTTTATCTTGGTTTCGTAGGGTTCACAATACCATTGGGACATGCTGTTGCTTCTTTTCTAACCTCTGACAGAACGGGTTTTTGGGTAAAAGATACAAGAAAATGGTCGCTGATAACATGGGTTTTCCTGACCATAGGTATTGTTCTGGGCGGACAGTGGGCCTACGTGGAACTCGGCTGGGGCGGATACTGGGCATGGGACCCTGTAGAAAACGCTTCATTGCTACCCTGGTTTACTGCAACAGCATTTCTGCATTCCGCTGTAATGCTGGAAAGGAAGCACAAATTAAAAATCTGGACTTATGCTCTGATACTGGTAACTTTCGAATTGTGTATTTTTGGTACTTTTCTCACAAGAAGCGGTATCATAGATTCCGTCCACAGTTTCGGCAAGTCTTCTTTGGGTACCTTTTTTCTCTGGTTTATTATTATAACGACCGGAATTTTTCTCTATTTTCTTTACAAAAATAAAAATGAAATCAAAGACGAAGGAGAATTTACCATCTCTTCCAAAGAAGGACTTTTCTTTGTTACAAACTGGCTTTTTGTAGGTCTTATGGCGGTTGTATTTTTTGGCACTACCCTGCCGATTTTCTCTCAACTGGCCGGCTCAAAACTCAGTGTAGGCATACCGTATTACAACAAGGTTTCAATCCCGTTTTTTATGGCTATCTTGGTACTCAGCGGAGTATGTCCTTTGGTTCCATATGGTCGTAACGGACTTAAGTCCAGCATAAAGGCATTATGGCCGTCACTAATTTTCATGGTACTGGCCACAGCAGGGATATACGCATACGGGTACACAAAAATTACTCCTCTTATACTCTTCGCCTTTGCTTCGTTCTCACTTTTTACCATCCTTTTGCAATTTTTTAATGGTATGAGGAAAAAAGGTGCCGGCATAATTTTCAGAAACAGAAGGTTTTACGGAAGCCTCGTTATACATTTTGGCGTTATGATTATGGCTTTCGGAGTAATAGCTTCTTCATTCTATAATGTTAAAATAGACAAAGTCGTTTCTCCGGGCAGCAAAATCAATATGCACCAATCCCTTAAAAACTCACTACCTGCTGAAGAGGTGGAAACCCTCACAGGCACTACACCTGATTTTGAACTGCTTGTGGGAAATCTGAAAGTGGAGGAGAAAAAGAATTATGTCTCCGTTTATGCGCCTGTGGATGTAAAAAAGAACGGTACCTACCAGGTTACGATGACTCCTGAAAGGCGCTTTTACAAAGATAACGACCAGCCTTTTGCAGAAGTGGCAATCCAAACTAAAGCAGGAGGCGATCTATATTTGATACTTGCTTCTTATTCAAAACCTGATAATGTGATCGGCATACAGGCTATCTATGAACCGTTTATTGTTTGGATCTGGGTAGGTTGTGCACTGATGGCGATAGGCGGCTTGTACACAATCAGTTACAGAAGGAAAGAGCGTGACAACAGCAAAACTAATTAAGCTTGATGAAATTACGAAAAAATACGGATATCTGGAGGCCTTAAAAAAGGTCTCCTTTTATTTGGACAGAGGAGAATTCCTTTCTGTATTCGGCCCCAACGGGGCAGGAAAATCCACACTTCTTAAGGTACTGTCCTCACAAACACGGCCGAGTTCAGGCCAAATTTTTTTTGACGGGATAAAGCTGAGTGATTTGCCCAACGATTTCAGAAGGAACTTCGGAGTTATTTCACATCAGCCTTTTCTGTATGAAAACCTGTCTGCCGAGGCTAATCTGAAATTTTACGGTAAAATTTACGGACTAAAGGAAGTTGATAAAAGAATAGATAACATTCTAAATAAAGTGGAACTATCAGAGAGAAAGAGTGACTATGTCAGAAATTTTTCAAGAGGTATGCTGCAGAGGCTCTCTATAGCAAGAAGCATACTGCACGACCCTGAAATCATTCTCCTGGACGAGCCTTATACAGGGCTTGACCAACATGCTTCTTACATACTATCTAACATACTAAAAGAACAGTTTGAGCACAGTAAAACAATAATCATGGTGACCCATAATCTCAATCGTGGCTACGACTTAGCCTCCAAAATTGCTATTATGAAAAGAGGAAAAATTGTATTTTTTGATGACAAGGTGAACATCCCCGAATACGAATTTGAAGATATATACTTAGCCAAGGTATCGTAGGTTTATTTATGAAAAATTATCTTTCAACCATTTTTTATATTGTAGAAAAAGATCTTCTGCTCGAGTTGAAATCGAAGGAAGTGGTGGTTTCCATGCTTCTGTTTTCACTTTTGGTGGTAATCGTTTTCAGTTTTATTTTTGAACCCGGCGCCGCATATAAAGACAATCTTGTCGGCGGGATTTTATGGATGGCCATAATTTTTTCAGGGGTACTTGGACTCAACAAATCTATGTTAAATGAAATTACAGGCGGCAACCTTAATGCACTTCTTTTAGCACCCGTTGACAGAAGTGCCGTTTTTTTCGGCAAAGTATTTTCCAATTTCCTATTTCTTATAATGATGGAAATAATTACAGTACCTATTTTTATGGTTTTTTATAATATTAATATTTTTGCCAATTCCCTGATGAGTATTGTAGTACTCGCACTTGGCACATATGGTTTCGCAGTGTTGGGAACACTTTTTTCACTGATATCGGTAAAAACGAAAACCCGTGAAATAATGCTTCCTTTGCTGCTTTTGCCCCTTATGATTCCAATAATACTTGCCGGGATTCAGTGCATGAATATATATATATTAGGTGATGACGTGGCCGAATCTTATAAATGGCTTAAACTGATCGGAGCGTTTGACGTAATTTTCACTGCTGTTATTTATGCGATTTTCGACTACATAGTAGAGGAGTAGTTTATGAAATTAAGTGCTCTAATTGATGCTCTGACTTTTCTGGCCGTTGCTGTGGCGCTATATTTTGCCTTCATCTACGCACCGGTTGAAAATGTCATGGGCCCGGTTCAGAAGATTTTTTACTTTCATGTGGCATCTGCCTGGATAAGTTTTTTTGCTTTCTTTGTAACTTTTGTCTGCAGCTTTTTTGTACTTTTTACAAACAGATACATCTTTGATGATATTGCTTCCGGTTCTGCCGAAATCGGAATTATTTTCTGTACCATAGTCCTGATTACAGGCCCTATATGGGCAAAACCGATTTGGGGGACATGGTGGACATGGGATCCCAGATTAACAACAACATTGATTTTGTGGTTTATCTACGTGGGCTATCTGATGCTGCGGAAATTCCTTGATGAAGATGATAAAAGAGCAAAGTTTTCAGCAGCACTCGGCATTATAGGATTTATCGATGTCCCCATAGTTTTCTTTTCAATAAGATGGTGGAGAACAATCCATCCAAATGTGATGCAGAAAGGCGGCGGAGGTCTTGCACCTGAAATGCTGACAACACTTTTTATTTCACTTTTCGCTTTTACGCTGCTGTATATAACAATGCTGGTGAAAACTGCGGTAATAAAACATATGTTCCGCAGATATGAAAAAATCGCTTCAAATAAGGGGGAAACATGAAAAATTTCTGGTTTTTGTTTAGTGCATATATGGTAATTTGGGTAGCTATATTCGGATACATTCTCAAACTGAACGGCAAAATGAAAGAATTAAAATTAAAGCTGGACAAGTTTGAATCTGAAACCGAAGAATAATAAAAAAATCACATTACTAAAACATAAAACTAAAGGGGCACAAATGTGCCCCAAATCATTATTTTAAACTCAACATTTACTGTTGTCCGGCATCGGGCTGAGCAAAAGTTTTTGCGCCGAGCTCTTTGTCAATAAGGAAAATTCCGTTACCCTGGCCGTCCACAAGTTTCAAATTGTCGATTATTTCATTAACCGAAGCTTCTTCTTCCACCTGCTCAGTGATGAACCACTGCAAAAAAGCATTTGTAGCATGATCTTTCTCTCCAATAGCCAAATCCACAAGCTCATTAATACTTTTTGTAACAACCTGCTCATGCTTAAGTGTCTTTTCAAAGGCCTCCAGAGGGGATGAAAAATCGGTTTCAGGCTTCTCAATCGCCAAAAGATCAACTGCAGCTCCCTGGTCCAGTAAATAGGTATAGAATTTCATGGCATGAAAATTCTCCTCCTGGTACTGGACATAGAACCAGTTGGCAAAACCTTTAAGCCCTCTGTTTTCACTCCAAGCGGACATACCCAAGTACAGATATGCCGAAAAAAACTCTTTATTCAACTGTTTATTCAGTGCCTGCTCCATTTTTTTGCTTATCATAAAAATCCTCCTTTAACTTTTTCTGTCTTTCGATTTTAATTTATAACATAATTTGTGCCTTATTTATAGAAATTTTCATAATTTATTGTAAATTTTTAACATAATAGATATAATATATTATGGAAGCTTGGCAAAGTATTGAATTTACAACAATTGTATGATAAAACTTTAGTAGAGGATTAGTAATGGTTAAAAGAAGACAATCCGTTTATTTAAATTTTGTCAGTACACTAAACTCACTATCCACCTATTTAGAATGTAAAAAGTAAAAATTTTTGGAGGGATGAATTTATGAAGCGTATTTTGATAGTTTTGCCAATTTTAGTTGTTTTTGTTTCGTGTGCACCGAAAAACCAGGCTCTTAACAATAGCATCAGCGCTATGAATCAGGAAATAGTGGAATTGCAAAAATCGATAGCCAATCTTAAGATGGAAAACGATGAACTTGACAGAAAAATTACTGTAAATAAATCAAAAATAAATACAAATTCCCAGGCAATCTCAGATATTAACAATGATGTTACCTATTTGACCAATGAGGTTTCAATGATGAAAGAGCGCTCGAAAACTTCAAAACCTGCTGGACAGTCCGGAGATAATAAAAGCATGACCAGTGACAATCAAACTCAGAATGCCAAAACTGAAACAGCTGAAAAAAAGAGTAACCAAATAGTTATCATTGAAGACAAGTTTTCTGACAAAGGTAGTTTGTACAGTTATGCCTATGAACTTTTTAAATCGGGGAAATACTACGAAAGCAGACAAAAATTTAATGAATTCCTCTCTTTATACCCGGATGACAGCCTTTCGGACAATGCAAAATATTGGGTGGCTGAAACTTATTACTCTCAAAATAATTACAACAAGGCTATCGAAAATATTAAACAATTAATCAAAAACTATCCTGACGGCAATAAAGTACCTGCCGGCTATCTGAAAATGGGGTTGGCTTATAACGAGCTTGGCAATAGAACAGAAGCCGTCAAAAAACTGAAAGAACTTACCCAAAAATTCCCGGCCACTGATACAGCTGCAAGAGCAAAAGAATTTCTGGAAAAGTGGGAGTAAAGTATGTATAGAATAATTTTATTGGTTTGCATATTTTTCACCGTTACAGCGGCCTCTGCTCAGCAAAAATATAACATAGAAAAAGGCGATACTCTATGGGATATTGCAGGAGAGTTTTACGACAATAATTTCCAGTGGCCTATTATCTGGAAATACAACACCTATATAAACGATCCCGACCTTATCTTTCCGAAAGATGAGCTCGTCATTCCTATCCTGTTTGGAGGCAAAAGCTACCATTTAGCAGATAATGCTTCCATGATTAAGCTCAATTCGGATAATTACAGTTTAGATAACGTTTCTGAAAAAGAAAAAGCTTATAAATCCAACCTTTCTTATTACAACGTTGACTTTCAAAATATAAAGAACCTTGAGCTTATACTGGAAGAAAAACCTTCATTTGAACTTCTTGCTAACGAACTGGAAAAAACATATGTGGCAACAAACAACCTGGTAAGAATTAACGCAGGCCGGGGTGATATTAAAGTTGGCGATAAACTGACAATTTACAGTATCAAAAAGGAAACGCCGTACGGCACCATATATACAACAGCAGGAGTTGGTAAAGTCACAAAAACAGAAAAACGGACTTCAGTTGTAAAAATAACGGAAGCCTATGAACCTATTGAAAAGAATTTTTTGGCAGATAAATTCAGAGATTTTTCATTTCCCGAACCATCTGGTTATAAAGTTGTAAACTCTGATATAACGGGTTCCATTCTTTTCATGACCAATGATATGCGTATATCCGGGGAAGGATACAGGTGCATTGTTAATTTGGGCTATGCTGATAATGTAAAAGAAGGTGATGTTTTAAACGTTGTTCAACAGATTGAAGAAAATGGATATATAAGGAATATAAAAATCGCAACCATTCAGATTATTCATTCCGGCAAAAACACATCAACAGCTCAAATAATTGACAGCAAAAAGGAAATATCACAAGGTAACAAAGTAATCCTGCACAAAGTTGCAATAAGATAAGGTTTTAAAACTCCGCCATTACAGGCGGAGTTTTTTTATAAATCCAGAGCTTTGAACAACTACAAAAAAACCTTTGAATAATGCATTCTTATAAATTTTACCACCCCTTAATCTCCTCCTAACTCTTTGATAGGAGGGGAGATAAAACGCCTCCCCTAATTTAGGGGAGGCTGGGTGGGGTACTTATTCAAAGGTCTCACAAAAGGTCATCCCGTAACTTCAACCTTTAAGTTGAAAAATTTGTGCAAACAACCACTTGTTTCGGGATCTTTTATTATAAATAAGTTACGAGACCCCTGAACCAAATGATTGCTTACGGATAGCACCAGTCTTTTAAACCGGTAAATATGTTGCTAAAACATCCAATTTATTTTCACTACGTTCAGAAGCTACAGGGTGACAGTAATACAATAATTCCAAGCCCTCAAAAATACAGACTAAAAGCTGAATAATCTCTCAAATTTATATCCCCACTATATTATATCCACTGTCAACATATATTACTTCACCTGTAACTCCGCTGGATAACTCACTGCACAAATAGAGCGAGGTATTCGCCACATCCTCTCCGGTTATATTTCTTCTTAAAGGAGATTTCTCATCTATTTGGGCAAGAATTGTTTTAAAACCGGAGATACCGCTTGCTGCAAGTGTTTTTATAGGACCGGCTGAAATTGCATTCACCCTTATACCCTTCTCTCCGAGCTCATTTGCCAGATATCTTACAGATGATTCCAGAGCAGCTTTTGCAACTCCCATTACATTATAATTTTTCACAACCTTTGTTGAACCGTGGTAAGTCATGGTAATAATAGTGGAACCTTCACTCATAAACGGTTCAGCACGTTTTGTCAAGTTTACCAATGAAAATACACTTATCTCCATGGCAGTTTTGAAACCTTCCCTGGATGTATCCACAAACCTTCCCTTAAGATCATCGGCCGGGGCATACGCAACAGCATGAACCAGGATATCGATGTGGCCGAATTTATCCTTTACAGTTTCAAAAGTCTTTTCTATATCAGCATCATCAGTGACATCGCATTTAACACAAAAAGTTCCACCCAGCTCTTCAGCAATGGGCTCAACTCTTCTCTGCAGCTGTTCACCTGCATAAGTAAATCCCAGATCAACCCCCTGTTCCTTAAGCTTTTTTGCTATCGAATAAGCAATGGATTTTTGATTTGCAACACCGAAAATTAATGCCTTTTTACCCTTTAAATCCATAATTACCTCCGTTTTAACACTATATATATTCTATTACCTCATTTACATAGTTAATATTTATTATATCCAGACCGGCTGTTTTCTCATCCCCTTTGCTAATCGCCTGTTCTCCGGTCTCTCCGGACGGCATAAAAACAGTCTTAATGCCGAATTTAGCAGCTTCTTTCAATCGGCTCTCAATATTACCGGGCAACCTAACTTCACCGGTTAGGCCCACCTCTCCTATAAAAAGTGAACTTTCAGGTGGTAGTGTATCTTTAAAAGATGAAATAAGACAAGCACATATTGCCAGATCAGCTGACGTTTCATTAACTTTCAGACCGCCGGCAACATTAAGAAAAACATCTGCGCCTGACAAATTAATTCCGCACCTCTTTTCCACAATTGCCAGAAGCATTTGAAGCCTGTTTAAATCAAAACCGTTCGCATTTCTTTTAGGAAAATTAAAATATGTACTGCTGACCAAAGCCTGAATTTCTATGAGAAACGCTCTGGTTCCTTCCATTACACATGTCATCACTTTACCGGCACTGTTATCGGTATTCTCTAAAAAATCAAAACCGCTGATTTCAACAAGACCTTCGTTGCGCATTTCAAAAAGGCCAACCTCATTTGTGGAACCGAACCGGTTTTTCACAGCTCTTAATATGCGAACTCCTTTGGAATAATCGCCCTCGAAATAAAGGACCGTATCTACCAGATGTTCAAGAATCTTGGGACCTGCTATAGCACCCTCTTTGGTCACCTGTCCAACAATAAAGACCGTCAAACCGGTAGATTTCGCAAATTCAACAAGATTATAAGTTATATATTTCACCTGGCTCACTGTGCCGGCAGGCGATTTTAAGTCATCTGATGCAATCGTCTGAACAGAGTCCAGCACAAGAAAGTCATAATCATGGCTGCTGATAGCTGCTTTAACTTCATCAAAATCATTGGTACTGATTATATCAAAATTTATATCTTTCAGATGCAGTCTGTCCGCCCTTAATTTTATCTGGGAGCGTGACTCTTCCGAGGAAACGTATAGTATATCCATATCATTAACCGAAAAGACCGATGTCACCTGAAGCATAATCGTTGATTTACCGACTCCGGGTTCGCCGCCAACCAGAACTACAGAACCTTTTACACATCCTCCACCGAGCACCTGGTCAAGCTCCACAAGGCCGGTTTTAAAACGGCTGACTTCAATACCACCGACATCTTTCAGCTTTCTTATGTCCGGTTCCTTTTTACTTTTGGTAATGGTGGTGGAGTTTTCAGGAAATTTTTCTTCAAAACTGTTCCAGTTGCCGCATTCTGGGCATCTGCCTGACCATTTCGGAGTAATATAACCGCACTGATTACAAATATAATTCGTTTTTACTTTAGCCATCAGTTGTTATTCCTGCTCATCGTTATTGTTTTCCTGGTCATTGAGTAGATCATCAACTGTAACCTGTTTATTACGTCTCTTTATATTGAGATGCTCATAAGCTTTGATTGCCGCAACTCTGCCTCTGGGAGTCTTTTTTATAAAGCCGCAGTAAATAAGAAAGGGCTCAATAACATCTTCGATTGTATCTTTTTCTTCAGACAGCGTAGCCGCAAGTGTATCAACGCCAACCGGTCCGCCCTCATACTTTTCTATTATAGACTCAAGATATCTTCTGTCGGAAGTATCTAACCCCATTACATCTATTTCCAGTCTGCCGAGACCGTGCTTTGCGATTTTCTTTTCAATAATACCCTTATTATAAACATCGGCAAAGTCCCTTATTCTTCTTAAAAGCCGGTGGGCAACCCTTGGAGTACCACGACACCTTCTGGCAATTTCATCGGCCGCTTCTTCCGCAACATCAATATCCATAATCCCCGCTGCCCGTTTTATAATTTCTTTCAGCTCATCATCATGATAAAATTCCAGCCTGAAGATCATACCAAACCTGTCCCTGAGCGGGGAAGTCAGAAGACCCATCCGGGTGGTGGCTCCTATGAGGGTAAATTTTTCAAGATCTATTTTGATTGTTCTGGCAGCAGGACCCTGCCCGATAATTATATCAAGCTGAAAGTCTTCCATTGCAGGATAAAGAATTTCCTCCACACTGGAGTGAAGCCTGTGAATTTCATCAATAAAAAGCACATCACCTTCGGACAAGTTTGTCAAGACAGCGGCCAAATCTCCCGTTTTTTCTATAACCGGTCCGCTTGTCGCCTTGATATTTACCCCAAGCTCATTGGCTATTATCGAAGCCAGAGTGGTTTTACCAAGTCCAGGGGGACCGTAAAAGAGACAGTGATCCAGACTTTCGTTCCTGTTTTTTGTGGCTTCCAGAAAAACCCTGAGATTTTCTTTGATTTTAGTCTGGCCTACGTATTCATCCAGAAGTTTCGGTCTGATAGTCTGTATATTCAAATCCTCTTCAAGCCTCTCCTTCGAGAAAATCTCGTTTTTGTCCGTTTGGCCTTCATTAGACTCTATAGGGGATCTCGGATCACCGGAATTCATGAAAACTCCTTTCTAAGTTTCTATACTGCTGTAAATCTTCACTCATCATATAACACCAGTTTTTTAGACTGATACATATGTGTAACATAAAATACCAACAAATAATACAAATTGCAACGTCCTATCTTTTTGGCGCCCTCCAAAAGTTTTCACATTTATAAGCGTAACGGTTGATGTGTGATGCGTAATGCGTGAAGGGGAGGTAGTTGAGGTTGTTGGAGGTACTATGGGTAGTATGGGTTATTAAGGGACACAACGCACGCTCAACCGGATCAACCTCCTTAACCTCAACTTTTGCTTTTTTCCTTTACCTCTCCATTTCACTACTCCCCCACTTAACTTCTTAAACTATCTCACTCTATTAAGTTGCCATAGCACTTAAAAAATGGGAGGGTGCTAAAAAATTTTATCTTTTATTTTATAATATAGTGAGATATCTTCTGTATATAAACTATTTATAAAGGGCACAATTTCATGCTGCATTTACTCTCCATTGTTTCGCCGATATTTATTGTTCTGGCACTGGGAAAGATTTTATCACTTTTCAATCTTATTAAAACCGATTTTATCAATTCCTCAAATCGGTTGATTTTTTTTGTTTTACTCCCTGCGCTTCTCTTTTACAAAATAGCACAGGCTGAAATATATACTTCATTCAGTTTAAATATTTTTCTGGTAATGTGTATAACCGTTTTCAGTGTTTTCCTGCTGAGTTTTATAATAGGCAGAATTTTTCATGTCGGCAAAAAGCAGCTGGGAACATTTGCCATGAACAATTTCCGTGCAAATTACGCCTATATGGGACTCCCCGTAAGTTATTACTCTTTCGGCGATGAAGGGTTAATGATTGCAAGTCTTCTGATGGCATTCATCGTCCCTCTGGTAAATCTTCTCTCCATAATTTCCTTATCTTTAAGCTCATCCAACAAATTCAATATGTGGAATTTTATCAAAAACACACTTTTAAATCCTCTGGCAATCGGCTGCATTTTGGGAATAATCTTTTCTCTGACAGAAATAGAGTTTTATCATTTTATAGATAAAAGCCTCAGCCTGTTAACCGGGGTTACTCTTCCGCTGGCACTTCTGTGTATCGGAGCCACGATGAAGGGCGAGATGATAAAGGGAAATATACTATTAATCGCCAACACTTTGGTCATAAAGCTTTTTATAATGCCTTTCATAGCTTTTCTCATTATAAGTACTTTTTCAGAATCAATTTCTCTGACAGGCCAGGTTCTTATTATTATGCTTTCATCACCGGCTGCTACGGTGAACTATGTTCTGGCGTCTTCAATGGATGGTGATCCAGACGTTGCCAGCGGAGGAATAATTTTAACAACCGTTTTCTCCCTTTTCACTTACATTCTCTGGCTAGCCGTGCTCGTCTGAAAATTAGCAGGAACTATTCTTTATCGTCATTTAAGACTTCATTTATTTTGTCCGATAAAAGTTCCGCAGTAAAAGGTTTTTGAAGAAAATAAATCTGACTTTCGGAAATTTCCTTATCTGTAATGTAACTTTTGGGGTATCCGGATATAAATAACGTTTTCATGCACGGATGAATTTTCGTCAGCTTTGATGACAATTCCTTCCCGTTCATTTCTGGCATTACAACATCAGTAATCAGCAAATTTATACTTTTATTTCTGTTAAGGTATTGTTTTGCTTTCTCCATCGCTTCTGACGCTGAAATTGTAATTACCACATCATAATTCATCTTTTCCAGCATTTTACTGCTGACAGCAAGAACGGACGGTTCATCTTCTACAAGCATAATTATTTCCCCTTTTCCTTCTACTGTTCTTGCCTTTACATTCATGTGGGTATCTTCTTCTTTTTGTCTCGGTAGATAAACTTTGAATGTCGTGCCCAGCCCAGGTTCGGAATAAATATTTATAAATCCTCCGTTTTGCTTAACTACACCGTAAACAGTAGCCATGCCTATTCCCGTTCCTTCACCATTTTTCTTAGTGGTAAAAAACGGCTCGAAAATTTTCTCCTGAATTTCTTTACTCATGCCGCTTCCGTTATCACTGACAGCCAGCATCACATAATCACCCGGCTTACAGTTCATGTTGGTGTTACAATAATTCTCATCCACGTGAGCGTTACGGGTTTCAATTACGATTTCCCCATCTTCACCTATAGCATCCCGCGCATTTACGCAGAGGTTTGTCAGTATCTGGGTTATCTGTGAAGGATCTATTTTAACAGACCAAAGATCTTGTTCACTACGCCACTCAAGCCGAATACTTTCCCCTACGACTTTACTCAGCATATTTATTATATTTTTTAATGTATCGTTATAATTAAGAACTCTGGGAGAACCATTCTGCTTTCTGGAGAAACTGAGCAGCTGGTTTGTAATTTCCACCGAACTGCGTGCGGCTTTACCTATTTCATCAAAATATTCATGAAATTTCTCTGATTTATCGGTCTGCAACACTCCCAGCTCCGCATAATTCATTATAACACTGAGCATATTATTAAAATCATGAGCAATGCCCCCTGCAAGGCGGCCTATAGCTTCAAACTTGCTGTTCTGATTAAGCTGTTCGTTCAAAATCCGCCGTTCTTCTTCCTCTTTTTTCCTTTGGGTTATATCTCTGACAAAACTTCCGTGTAGCTTTTCTCCCGCATATTCAATATTTCTCACAGAAACTTCCACAGGCATAAAGGTGCCGTCGCTTTTTTTGTGCCTTCTTTCTATAGTCACATTTTTGTTATTATCCACATTATCCCATATACTCTTCCATGTTTTTTCATCAAGTTCCGTATCAATATCAAAAATTGTCATTTCTTGTAATTTATCCCGTGGGCAGCCTAATCTATCGGCCGCAGTTTTATTCGCATATGCAAAGCTACCGTCTTTACGCGTCCAGAAAACGGCATCAGGGGCATCATCCATAAAGATTTTGTATGTATAGATCTCATCTTCATATTTTTTGGACTCGGTTATATCAGTGATATAGCCTTCAAGAACATCAATGCCTGCTTTGTTCCGGCCGACAAGCACCCCCTGCTCCCACACCCATTTGATTTGACCGCCTTTTGTTATTATCCTATACTTTGCTACAAAATTATCATCTTCCTTTATGGAGCGTTGAACTTCTTCCCATACTGAATCCCGATCTTCGGGATGGATTATGCTTCCATATGCAACCACTTTATTTTCCTCAAGTTCGGAAGGGCTATAACCTGTAAGACTGGAGCTGACTCCGCTGACAAAAATCATACTCCAGTCAAAATCATTGAGACATCGGTAGACCATTCCCGGAAGGTTGGACATAAGTGTTTCCAGCTGCCGCTGCTTCTCATTAACCTCTCTTTCCGCTTTTTTCCTTTCAGTAACATCCTGAACAACGCCTACAATTCCGGCAATTTCACCTTTTCTGTTTTTAAATGTAGCCTTATTAAATATCACATCGTGGACATTGCCTTCATTATCCTTCAATTTGGATTGATAAAGCTGGATTCCCGTATTATTAAATAATTCACTATCTTTTTCATAATAAATACGGGCGAAATCTTCACGGCCGATGTCAAAAACCGTTTTTCCTTTCAGTTCTTCTGGCGGTTGTCCGAAAAATTCTCCAAAAGCCCTGTTTGCACCGAGGTAACGGCCTTCAGTATCCTTATAAAATAAAGGCAAAGGGATAGCATCAAGGATCTCTTCGAGCGTGTATTCTTTCTCATGATATCTGGAATTTTCCGAATTGTTCATTTTGCGCCCGCCGTACGATATTAATATTATTAAGTATAAGCTGCTGATAATATTAAGTCAAATAAATTTGCCTGAATTAAACCTTTTGTGTACTTTGAATAATATATCCATTATAAATTTTACCCCCCCCCAGCCCCTCCTAACTCTTTGAAAGGAGGTGAGTAAGTTTCGAGTACTTCAAAACCGAAGTTTTACAGTGTAAACTAAGGTAGTATTTGAAGTGAGCTGGAAGTTGGATGTACCAACAAGGCCTCTCAGCTTAATTTTTTATATATTTTCTTTGTAAAAATCCGGATAACTTTCCAAAATTCCCTTTCTGTCACAATGGCTCCTCACATCGTTAAGGTATGTCAGCAAACTGTTTTTATCCCTATCCAGAGTACCTTTCAGTGAAAACAGATTGGAAACATGATTGGACCTGAAAATTATTTCATTGGCACTGATATTTTCGATAAATGTTGCTGCCTCATCAATTAAATGCTTGAATTTGGGTTTATCTATGTACTTAAAATAGTTTTTGCCTCTGCGCAGGAAAAGCGTAAGTAGACTCAGATACTTTGGATTTACTTCACTGATCCAGTGTGCTGAATCCACTGCGTGCTCATCGGTATATTTGACACCCCCGGCACCCAGAATAACCATTACTGAAAACTTAAAACCGATCTCTTGTAACCCTTTTATTCTTTTTTTCACTTCTTCAGCATCCATACCTTTATTCATAAGTTTGAGAACTTCATTGTTTCCACTCTCCAGTCCGAAATACAACATATCCAGTTTTCTTTTAAAAATTGCCCGCCAATCCTGATAATTTTTTTCCAGGAGAGCCTGCGGACCGGCATACGAACGGATACTTTCAAGGTTTGGAAAATTTTCATTCAGATAATCCAGAATTTTTAACAAACCTTCGGTCGGATAAATAACGGCGTCTCCGTCTGCCAGAAAAATGCGTTTTACATGCTTTTTTGCATATTCAGGAATACCGTCAACTTCGTATTTAAATTCTTCAAAAGGCTTTATGCGAAATTTTTTATTCACATACATACCGCAAAAAGTGCACTTATTGTACGAACACCCTTCAGTAATCTGGAAAATTAATGATTTAGCCTCACTGGGAGGCCTGTAAAGCGGGAAAGTATAATCAGGCATCTGCATGTCACTCCTCTTGCATAATGTATTTTCATAAAAAGATAGTCCATAAACGTTAAAATGACAACACTCTCTAAAATTTCTTGCATCAATTACTGAGCACTGTTATTATCTGCCAAAAAGCGGAGTCACACTAATGAGATTGTCAAACTATTTTACACCGACATTAAGAGAGACACCTGCTGAAGCAGAAGTGGTAAGCCATAAGCTTATGCTGAGAGCCGGCATGATAAAAAAATCAGCAGCGGGCATATACTCCTACCTCCCGTTAGGATTGAAAATTATTCAAAAAGTGGAGCAGATTGTCAGAAAATATATGAACGAGTACGGATCTGTGGAATTGCTGATGCCTGCCGTATGTTCGGCGGATCTCTGGAAAGAAAGCGGCAGATGGGCAGATTACGGCAAGGAACTTTTACGTATAAAAGACAGGCATGGCAGAGACTTCTGCGTGGGCCCGACCCATGAAGAAGTGATAACCGATATTGTCAGAAACAGTGTCAAAAGTTACAAACAGCTACCCTTAAACCTCTACCAAATACAAACAAAATTCAGAGATGAGGTGCGCCCCCGTTTCGGACTTATGAGGGGCAGAGAATTTATAATGAAAGATGCCTATTCTTTTGACGTAAACGATGAAGCTGCTGAAAAAAGTTATAAACAGATGCATGCAGCTTACTGCAAAATTTTTGAAGCCTGCAATCTGAAATACAAAGTCGTAGAAGCTGATTCCGGAGCTATAGGAGGATCATTCTCTCACGAATTTATGGTACTTGCCGATACCGGTGAAGACTTTGTGATAAGCTGTAATAACTGCGATTATTCTGCAAATATGGAAAAAGCCGTCACTGCAGACAACTACGCTCAAGACGATGAAAAAATATTGCCCTCTCAAAAGGTGGAAACCCCCGGGCAAAAGACAGTGGAAGATGTAGCAAATTTTCTGGGTGTAAATATCAGTAAAATTGCTAAAACCCTTATTTTGAAAACAGATGAAGATTTCGTTGCCCTTATGGTCAGGGGTGATCACGAAGCTAACCTTGTCAAACTGAAAAATTATCTGGATGTTGTTAATGTAGACTTTGCAAGCGAAAAGGAAATTGAGGAAATCACAGGCGGCGCTATGGGATTTTCCGGTCCTGTAGACCTTCCTTTGCCAATCTATGCCGATAATCCCGTAAAATATATGAAAAACTTTGTAGTGGGCGGCAACGCAAAAGATGTGCATCTGAAAAATGTCAATGTGGAAGAAGATTTTACAGTAAAGCAGTTCGGAGATTTCCGCACAGCCGAACCCGGGGATAAATGTCCTAAATGCGGCAAAGGTTCTTATGTAATTACAAAGGGAATAGAAGTGGGGCATATTTTCAAATTGGGAACAAAATACTCGGAAAGTATGAACGCCACATATCTTGATAAAGATGGAAAGCAGAAACATATGATTATGGGCTGCTACGGAATCGGAATAGGCAGAACAGCAGCCGCAGCTATTGAACAGAACCACGATGATGCGGGTATCATTTGGCCTCCTCAGCTGGCACCATTTGAAGTTGTTGTTGTACCTGTTAACACAAACGATGAAAATGTAGTCAATGTGGCAGAAACAATCTACCTGAAACTTCTGAAAAAAGGTGTGGATGTTGTTATTGACGACAGGGACGAACGTGCAGGAGTCAAATTCAACGATGCGGATCTAATCGGATACCCCCTGAGAATAAATGTCGGCAAGAAGACACTCAAAGAGGGAAACATCGAAATATTTATCCGGAAAGACAAAGAGCTTATTGCTGTTAAAAGGGAAGATTCTGTTAATAAAACGCTTGATCTTCTCAACAACTTAAAAGGCTTAGATAAATAATTCTCAGATTTACTTGTAAGCTTTGAATAATATGGATTTGAGAGCGAGCATTTAAATTCTTAAGTGCTCGCCCGAAAAGCGAAAATTCAACTGCCTCTATAGACTTTTCACCACAAACCTAAACCTAAAACAAATAACGCTTTACGCATCACGGTACTTCCCGTCATTTTTCCACAGATGTTCTATCCTTTTTAAAAGCGGCGGATGGGAGTAATGTATTTTCACGTAAAGTGGATGCGGCAGTGGAAAAGATAAATTATCTTTGTGCAGATGAACAAGCGTATCAGCCATTGTTTCCCGCTCGCCTGTGAGCTTGACGGCAAAATTGTCAGCCTCATACTCATGTTTACGGGAAAAATATGATGAGACAGGCTCAAAAACTTTTCCAACAGGACTGAGAATAACGGATATTATAAATAATCCGATGAATATTGACTTTTCAAAGCCGAGTGCATGGTAGATAAATTCATTATTGATCAAAATTCCCACAAGGTAAAAGGAAACAAATACAGAAACAAACATGAAGAAAAGCATCTTTTTTAAATGCCCGAGTTTGTAATGTCCAATTTCATGCGCCAGGATATTTATAATCTCATTCTCCGTATGATTGTGTAAAAGTGTATCAAAAAGTATGATACGTTTGTTTTTTCCAAAACCGGTAAAATATGCATTTGAATGTGTAGAGCGCTTTGAAGCATCCATCTGCAGGATATTTTTTACAGGGAAGTCCGCCTTTTCCGCAAGGCTGAAAATTTTCGACTCCAGCTCTTTGTTTTCCAGCGGCTGAAACTTGTTAAACAGTGGAGCAATTACAACCGGGTATATGTACATCATAAAGAGTGAGAAAAGAAAGACCGCGCACGCTGCGTATAAATACCAGTATGTACCTGCTGTTTTGATCAGTGCAATAATGACAAAAAGCATAATGACAAAAACAATATAAGATATGGTGCCGCCCAAAATTGTATCCTTTAGAAACAGAGCAGGTGTGGTCTTGTTAAAATCATATTTTTTTTCTATCACAAATGTTTCATAAATATCAAAAGGCAGGCCTATGAAAGCAAAAAGCAGCTGATAAAAGGTAAAAAAGATGAGCGCCCTCAAATATTCACTGCCGTAAGTGTAAAAGATTTCTGCGGAAAACCATTGAAAAACACCGCATATCAAAAGAGCGAAAAAAATAATGCCGTGGACTAAACTTTCGTAATACCCAACTTGACTTCTATCGTTATGATATTCTCCGCTTTTTTGTAATTCTCTATATGAATATATTTTCAAAGCTTTTTCAGGAGGATTTGCTGCCACTTTTTCAATATATTTATCATTGATTTTATCCACAATAAATTCATAAATTTCTGCTGCAATAAGAATAAAAATTATTAAATATCCGATTAAAGGCAACATATCCTCCTTGACGGTAAAAATCTTATCATATCAAGTCCCTAAAATACCAATAAAATAAAAATATCTTAGTATACGTGAAAAAGGAGAATAAAATATTAAACACATCAAGTCAACAATAAGCACGGTTTGCGCCCTCCCATTTTTTTCACAGCATCATACCAAGTGAATGTTTATTTAACAATTCATCAATTGTAGGAGCTAATTTAGGCGGTTTGGGTTTTCGAAATCTAAATATTTCCTTAGCCATAATAAATG
>Ga0247721_100071_pt1 | contig 51859 bp, 45 predicted proteins | sample MSEWel2017_08_16_FD_189089 | JGI IMG/M metagenome (GOLD analysis project Ga0247721, IMG submission 189089) | Subsurface sediment microbial communities from gas well in West Virginia, United States - MSEEL Well Study Marcellus 3H_2017_08_16 | ecosystem: Environmental > Terrestrial > Deep...
AAAGAGTTTAAAACTGACATTTTCATTGGCTCTCAAACCTTTAAAATCTTTTGTAAGTTCTTTTCCTTCAAGTACTACTTTTCTCTCAGCCATAATTCACACTCTGTTCTTTCTGATATTTTCAAGAAAATAACTCAAACCCAGTTTCTTTCTTGCTGTAATAATGTCCATAATCCCCTTGGGGGCAAAAATTACGGCAAGAATTACTATGCCACCGAAAAATATTGTATGTATCACCAGAAAATGCTCCGACAGATAGTTAGCAATCAGCTCAATCGACACAGCTCCGATAACGGGGCCGAACAAACTTCCCACACCGCCGAAAACAGCCATAACAATCATCTTGACCGTTTTGGTAACTATAAAAACGGGTTCCGGCTTAATAAATCCCTGCTGATATGCATATACACTGCCCGCCATTCCGGTAAAAAGACCGCTTAAGCCAAAAGATATACTTTTAAAGATTGTAGTGTTTATACCCAGGGAATCCGCAGCATCCTCATCTTCCCTGATTGCAACAAAACCGTACCCGAGCTTCGTATTAAGTATAAAATACATGACAATCAACAGTATCAATAAAATCCCCAAAGCATTGAAGTAAAAAAACATATATGACGCATCTATACCCATATCAGGCATGGGCAGATACATTCCTGAATTTCCTTCGGTTAAGCCAAGATTCTGCACCAGAGCTTTTGTCGCCTCAGCCAGACCAAGCGTTGCAATAGCAAAATAATGTCCTTTTAATCTTAGTATGGGAAAGCCTATTGCAAAACCGTAAAGACCGGCTATCAGTCCGCTTAGAATAAGTGCTGGATAAAATCCGAGACCGGCTTTTGACATTAAGACTGCCGTAGCATATGCCCCTACACCGAAGAAAACAATATTTCCGAATGAGGCATAGCCTGTGTAGCCGCCTATAATATTCCAGCTGCTGGCAAGGATTGCAAATATTACTATATCCGTTGCAAGCCTTATGGTAAAATTACCCGCAGTAAAAGGTACAAAAACACCGATTATTATAATTAGAGCAAATCCGAACAATGTCCCCTTCATAATATCATTCCTTTTTCCCAAGAATACCGTTTGGTTTGAATATCAAAACAAGTACCAATATTGTAAAACTGATCAGGTTTTCAAAAGTCGAACCGAACCAGTTTGTTCCCAGGGACTCCACTATTCCCAGGGACAATCCTCCCACCAAAGGTCCCATCATCGTTCCCAGTCCTCCGATAATGGTTACGACAAAGGATTTTAACGTAAGATGCCCACCCATTGTCGGACTTATGGGGAAAATTATCGCCCAAAGTGTACCTGCTGCCGCTGCAACTGCAGTCCCGATTCCAAATGTGATCGAATAAATTTTCCCAACATTCACACCATTAAGTCTCGCAGCTTCCAGATCCTGTGCAGTACTTCTGATTGCCCTTCCCAGCCACGTTTTATTCATAATTATAAAAAGAATTACCGATATGGCGATTGCCAGCAAAAAGGCCAAAAGCCTGACAGTGGGAATAACAGCACCCAATATTTCAGTATTGGCGCCCCCGTATGTCACCTGTACACTTTTAACGTCAGCAGTCCAAAACATGAGAGCCAGATTATTAATCAGAATTTCTATACCGAAAGCGAGTAAAAGGGTGATAAATAAGCTGGCGCCTATAACAAAATTAATAATATATTTTTCAATAAAAAAACCGAGGAAAAAAATTAAAACCATGGAAAGCAGTATACTAACAAAAGGATCCATTCCATAAAGAGTAAAAAACCAATATGTGGTATAAGCACCCAGCATAATAAAAGAGCCATGTGCAATGTTAATTATGTTCATAACTCCCCAAATCAGCGACATTCCCATAGCCATCAATGCATACAATCCGCCCTTGAGAATACCGTTTATGAGTATCTGAGTAAGCATATTCTTCTCCGATTAAAAAATAAAATAAGATACCCCGACTTTTAATCGGGGTATCAGAAGCTATTGTTTATCTTTTATCCCATTCGGGTATCGGATAAACAGCATCATACCCGCTTGCCGGATACACCTGCCTGACTTTGCCGTCCAAAATCTGCAGCACAACACTTGAGCCTATAATTTGACCGTTATCCATGAAATCGACCGGTCCGTATATCGTTTTCAGACCGGAAGTTTCTGCGATAGCATCCCTTACCTTTTGCGGATCCAGAGAATTTGCTCTTTCTATAGCGTCTTTGTAGATAGCTACATCTGCAACACCTGATGCATTATGATAATCCGGGTCATAACCGAATTTGTCTGTAAACTGCTTAACAAAAGCCTGGGTGTCCTCAAACAAGGATCCTTCAAAGTTCATTTCAGCAGACCAGGAAGCAACACCGTAAATATAGTTTGCATCTTTACCCAAAGCTTTTCTGAAATCAACCTCGGACGGTCCGACTGTCAAACCAAGAAGATTAGGTGAATAATTCAGCTCTTTAGACTGCTGGATAAAATTAATAGCTTCCTCGGTATGCCCGGCAACAAGGGTTGCTTCAGCACCGGCTTCCTTAGCTTTCGTAATAGCAGAAGTAAAGTCGGAAGCACCTTCGGAATACTTTTCAAACTCAACCACTTCGAATCCCATCTCTTCAGCAATGGCTTTCGCACCTTCTCCAACGCTTACGTCAAATTTGTCATCAGCATAAAGAATAGCTATTTTTTTCGGCTTGGGATCCTGCTTTGTCAGAAACTCTAACGTAGATCTGAAATAGTCTCCCGCTCTTGGCAAAGTTCCAAAAATATATTTATTGCCTTTATCAAATATCTTACTGGAAGCACCGCCACCTTCTATCATTGGAATACGGTATCTTCTGGCAACAATACTGCTTGGAATTGTTATACCGCTACTGTAGGGGCCTAAGAGGAAATTAACTTTGTCAACTGTAATAAGTTTTTCAACTAACTTGGCACTTTCCGTCGGATCACTTTTGTCATCGTAGAATACCAGTTCAAACTTATAGTTTTTGCCGTTCACATTAACTCCACCCATTTCGTTAACCTTCTTTACGGCAAATTTGTAAGAATCCACATAAAGTTTCCCTGTTCTGCTTTTTGAACCCGTAAAAGAAATTGCACTTCCCAACTTGATAACGTTCTCTGCATAAGCAGAAAAACTGAATGCAAAAACAAGCAAAAAACTTGCAAGCATTAAAAATAACTTTCTGGAAAACATAGATACCTCCCTGTACATATTTTGATAATATTATAATTAAGTTCAAAATATTGCAATAGAAAAATGTTTGATATATCTCAAAGTTTCTGTCTATATTTCTGTTAAGAAACTGATAACATATCCACATAACACTGTAGTTACAATATTTATAACAGCTCAGCAACAAAAAGTTTTTTTAAAGGTGTTATTTTCGAAGCACTAACTAAATTATAAACAAAATTTTTACAACATATGTTTACAAATTATTAAAAAGAAGGTTCACTATTCCTTGATACTTTGATGAGTGTCATCTTCGATAATCTGATTAATCCACACCTTAATAATCACATGAATAAGTGTGGCTAAGGGGATTGCAAAAAAGAGTCCCCACATACCCCAAATACCTCCGAAAACAAGAATAGCTACTATAATGGCAATCGGATGAATATGAACAACCCCTGCAAGAAGAAGAGGAGCAAGAAGGTTACCGTCAATCAATTGAATAATTGAGTATGCTATTATTATATACAAAAACTGAGACGTAAGCCCCCACTGGAACAACGCAATAATAATAATTGGAATATATAAAACAGCTACTCCTATATATGGGATAATGCAGGAAAGACCTACAAATACGGATAAAAGCATGGCAAAATCAAGCTGCATAGACGAAAAAACGACATAAGTACCAAACCATAAAATAATCACTTCAATCATTTTACCGCGTACATATCTTGATATCTGAACATTTACATCTTTCCACACCTGGGCTGCTAACCCGGAATTGTGCGGAAGATAACTTGTGAACCATCCGATAATCTTATTCTTATCTTTGAGGAAAAAGAAAACAAGAATCGGAACCAGAATCATATAAACAATAACACCGACAAAACTTCTGAAAGAAGAAAGAGAATAAGAAAGCAGCTTTCGTCCGTATTCACTTGCCAGTTGAACCAGATAATCACTTAACTGGGTAATTTGACCTTCGGAAATAATATCAGGATACTTCTGCAGCAATTTTGTAACTTCGTTCTGCACTGAACGTATCATAGCGGGCAACTGTTGCACCAGCTGCATCACTTCCCTGGCAAGATTAGGCAGAAGAACCAGAATTATTAATAGAAAACAGGTCATAAAAAATATAAAAACAAAGATCACAGCCATAATTCTGGGAACTTTCATCCTCTCAAAAAAGACAACAAAGCTTTCAAGTAAATACGCGATAACTATGGCTGCAATTACAGGAGCAACGTATTCTCCAAGGAAAACAACGAATAAAAGACCAAACAAAAGGATCACAATCAAAACAATTATCTGCGGATCGGAAAAATACTTTTTATACCACTGTCTAAACATATCCCTCATATTCACTCCTGTAAGAATTTTACTGTAAATATCAGCACAATACAAGAAAAGAAGTGATAAAATATTTCAGTAAAATGGTGAGGTAGAGAGATAGTGAGGTAGTAATTTGTTGCGTGGTGTAATGGTTGAGTAGTATATTGGTATATTTGTTATTGGTGAAAACGGTTATCATACCAGCAACCTCAAATACTTTTAACTACCTCTTTCATCACGCATCACGCATCACGCATCACGGCTTTATACCAACATTTTAAACCCTGTTTACATCTCATGCAGCTTATGTTAAAAATAAAACATGAGTTGATATCAGAAAACAGGAGGATTAAATGAAAGCTGTATTACTCGATGATTTCGGTGGTCCTGATGTATTATACGTTGGTGAGGCTGAAAAACCGGCACCAAAAGACAATCAGGTCCTGATTAAAGTCAAGGCCACGTCAATAAACGGACCGGATGTTGCTCAAAGAGAGGGCAAGTACCCTTCTCCTCCGGGAGAATCAGAATTGCTTGGTGTTGAAGTAGCCGGTGTTATTGAAGAGTTGGGAAATAATGTAAACGGCTGGAATGTCGGAGATAAAGTCATGACCCTTGTGGGAGGCGGCGGCTACGCAGAATACGCTGTGGCATATGCAAGCCATCTGATAGAAATACCAGAAAAATTAAGCTTCGAAGAAGCCGCCTGCATTTGCGAATCCTACATAACAGCATACTCCAATGTATTTATGTTCGGCAAACTGCAGGATAACCAGTACGCTATCCTCCACGGAGGAGGAGGCGGTGTTAATACAGCCGCTATCCAGATTTGCAAAGCATTGGTGCCAAACACAAAACTTATTGTCACTTCCCCTCCCGAAAAAATGGAAAAAATTAAGGACTTAGGTGTCAATTTGGTAATTAATTACAAGGAGACACCCGATTTTTCCAAAATGGTCAAAGAGTACACCAATAAAAGAGGTGTGGACGTAATACTGGATTGTATCGGAGCCGCTTATTTGGAACCCAATATTAAATCACTTACATACACCGGCCGCCTGGTAGTTATAGGCGTGCTCAGTGGAATCAAAGCCGAACTGAATCTCGCACTTCTTATGGTTAAAAGACAGCAGATAATAGGTTCTGTATTAAGGTCCAGACCCATCGAAGAAAAGGCCGAGATTGTAAAAAGTTTTACTGATAACGTAATACCAAAAGTTGCCGACGGTTCAATCAAGCCCATGATCCATAAAGTATTTTCAATTGATAAAGTGGTTCAGGCGCATAAAACTATGGCTGAAGACACACACTTCGGCAAAATTGTAATGAAAATATCCGATTAAGCACAATTGCATATATGATTAGCATAAGAAGGGCGTTTAACAGCGCCCTTTTTTATATAGCAATACGAATATCTGTTTGATGAAGTGTGATAATATTGCTGTCACTTTCCGGAAAAAATAATTCACCGTCCATCTGGCAGTATTCGGCACCGGAAACTTTGAGTTTATCAGTAAAAAGCTGTTTGCCTGCAAACCCTCGTCCGAAAAAAATGGGAACAAATGATTTTATAACAGAAAAACGACCGTGTGGCTCGATGAAATTTATACCGAAATAACCGTAATGAAAATCTTTAAACAGCGGGAAGCTGCCCGCATAACATTTACCGAGAGAAACAATAATGTGGTATGCTGTGTGTGTTTTCGAATTGCAATAAAAAGTTAATTTTCTAAAATCAGCTTTTTTCAGGACGGAAAAACCCGCTGCTACATACGCAAATTTCCCCGTCTTCTTTTTAAGATTCAAATTAATATTATGAACCGTTGCAGCATCGAAACCGAATCCCAACATCTGGAGAAAATATCTTCCGCCTATTCTTCCGAGAATAAGCTTTTTATCTGAAGATAAATCCATTGAACTTACTGCCCGTAAAGGATCGTTGGAAAGTCCATGCTCTTTGCAGAACACATTGGCTGTGCCGAATGGAAGGGGCAGTAAAAGGCATCTCTGGTCATACAGACCGTTTACAATCTCATTCAGCAAACCGTCCCCGCCGGCGGCGATAATCAAGTCTGCATCGGTTTCAGATGCAATAACTTCTGCATGTCCGGCAAATTTTGTATATTTTATTTCAGTATTGCCGAATTTTTCTTTTAGTTTATCTGTTACTTTATGAAATAAATGCTCCCGGAAAGAACCACTCTTCGGATTGGCAATTATCAGCACTTTATTAATATCGTCCATATCAATTACCTTAAATAATATTTTCATACGTTTGTATCAGCTAAAAAGCTCTGCTGTAATCACCACTTGACGTTCAAGTTAATCCTGTTGAATATCAGCTTCGCTGATTGCTTGCGCATTCAACAAGGAGAGCTTATGGGACAACCTTAACAACATCAAATACTTCAAATACCTTTAACTACTTCTCATCACGCATTACGGTATTTCTCGCCGCACTTCCTTAATCATTCAAAACTCTTTTAATTCTTACCATCTTTATTTTTCAACCAATAAAGAGGGTTTACAAACTTTGGTAAAAGCATCGGAACACTTTTCTTATATTTTGTATATTGTTCACCAAAAATCTTTTTTAATTTTCTTTCCTCATTAATACTGCCTAAAACAAAATAGAGGGAAAAAATAACATTAAGAATCAAATCTTTTATAAACAGAGGTCTTGACCATAATAGAACAAGACCGGTAAAATAATAGGGATGTCTTACATATCTCAAAGCACCATGACTGGTGAGCTCTCTGTGCACTTTAAAATGCTCAACTCCTGAGCCTAAGTGTTTTTTTATCTGTTTTATACCAAAAAATGACATATTGTCATAAGAGTTGGCAGCATACACACCGAACAGCAGAGCAGAGACAAAAATCACAAGAAATATCTCTTTCATCGGTGAACCGGGGTTGAAAAAAGGAGTATCGGGTAATTTAAAGTAAAAAAATATCATAGGAAAGAGCAAAATTACCGACTGGAAAACGTAAAACGCTCTGTACCACCATTTGTCATAAATATCCTTTAGTATAAAAGGATCCGCCAGAATGCTGTGAACAAGACAGTAAAACACTATATATGTGGTAAATATCAGATAATTTTCCATGTCAAGTTAAACAAACAACCTTTCATCTGCATCAACAAAAGGAGCGATCTTTGCTGCAACAGGGGTAACGTCAAGACTGTACTCATTTACAAAAAGCTCTATATGTTTTTTAATCACATCATTATTCAGTTGTTCGGCGTATTGGTGGATGAAAGGTTTTATAATTTCAAAATTATTTCTGGAAAAATTAATCGATGATCTTATGAGGTTATTTATCAAGTCTGCTTCTTTCTTTAGTTTAGCAGTCAAAAGTATCGCACCGAGCGGAATAGGAGCATTCTGTTTTTCTTCCCACAATTCTCCCAGATCAGCCAGCAAATACAATCCATGATCCTTAAAAACAAAGCGCCCCTCATGAATTAAAATACCTGCATCAGCTTTACCCTCTTTAATAGCTGGCATAATCTGATCAAATCTCATCGGAATAAAAGTAAAATCTTCTCCGAAAAAATACTTGAATATCATAAAGGCGGTGGTATTTTCTCCGGGAATGGCTATCTTCCCCCCCTTAAGTTCATCAACAGTACAAACATCCGATGAAACGACAACCGGCCCGCACCCGTAACCAAGTGCTCCGCCGGCTTTTAATATATTATACTTATCTTTAACTTTTGGAACCACCCCGTATGAAACCTTTACAACATCCAGCAGTCCTTTGACTGCAAGACCGTTAAGCTTTTCCACATCGTCCAGAATCACCCGAAAAGTAAAAGGAAAAGGATCCACAAATTTATGGATAATAGGCATAAAAATAAATGTGTCATTTGGACATGTGGAAATACCCAGTCTAAGTTCCATAAAAAAACCTCCTATACCCCAAGCCGGAAACAGTACTTTGTAGTAGTGCGATTAACAGGCAGTAAAACGGTAATTATTTATCAAAAGCTTTGAAGTTATTCATTTTATCACCCCTTAGTCCCTCCACTAAATTAGGAGAGGTTAGGTGGGATACTTGTTCAAAGGTCTTTTATCTCAAAATTAAACGTTGAATTCAACCATCACCAATATCCTAAAAACCATTACTTATCCCACATTACTGATTTTCCGCTACTTTTACTGTGACGGCATCGGAACGTTGCCCAGCAGATATTTCAAATCGTTCTCATTAAACCTTACTCCGCCACCGACAAAGAATGAGCTTGTATCCTCATTGAGAAAATCATCGTAACCGGCATCAACAAAAAAGTTCTTTCCCAGCCTGTAACGCAACTTTGTTTTCAAATGGGGATCTCTTAACGAATTATCATTAAAGTCATATGCATCTACATACAATGTGACATTATCATTAAGGAAGGAATAGTCAGCTCCTATGCCGAACTCCGATTCCATAAGGCCGAGTCTGAGATAAAGGTCATCATAGAACATTTTATGAGCATATTGTGCTATAAAAGTCAGAGAATTCTCTTCTCTGCTGACTTCCGTTTCCGTGTAATCATGGCCAACATTGTTAGGCGGATTGTCAAAGGTATGGGAAGTAACAGTAGTTGTGGTGGTGCCCTGCTGGCTTGAGGCAAGTCCGAGGAGATAGTACTTTTCGTCACTTGGTTCTATTTTCAATTTGAAGTATCCCTTTGTCTCACCGGTATCCACCATCTTTTCCCCGGCAAATTCAAGATTAAGCTGAAATTTATCATATTGGGTTACCATTTTTTTCAAGCCGCTGATTGTTTCTTTCACATTTTCAGCAGTTTTGTTGTCGTTTATCAATGTGCCGATCGTTCCGCTTCCTTTGTTTATCTTATCTGTAATTTCATTTACATTGTCCACTGTCTTTTCAAGCTTTGAAGTAACATAACGCATACTGCTAATCGTCTCTTTTAAATCCTGTTTTGAGTTGCTCATAACCTCATCCACATCACCTGTAATATTATTGACCCGATCAGCTATGCGATTAATTTTTTTAGCAATAACAGGTGTCTGTGTTCTCAGTTCGGCTGAAAAAACCTCAAGGTTCTTTATAAGATTATTTATGTTCTTTTCATTGGATACAGCCATTTTTTCCAGAGTATTCGACAATCTTTCAACACTTGCGACTATATTGTTCACCCTTTGCTGATTATTCTTTATCATTTCCTTCATCATTTCGGTGGTGTCTCTGACATTTTTAAGAGTGGCTTTCATACTGTTTTTGCCTTCTGTTGTTGCAATAACTTCCCTTAGTGCCGAAGTTATTGCTTTTACATCACCGGCGATATCTCCCAACTTGGAGGTGAGTTCGTCAATATCTGTGCCGGATTTATAATCCTTTAAAACCTCACCATCTGCCAGATAACCTTGTGATGGTTCTTTAGTTGCCTGAAGTTCTACATATTTTTCCCCCAGAAAACCGGAGGATCTTACAACTAATTGGACATTGTCAGGAATCCTGTATTTAGGTTCGATACGCAGCTTAACATTTACTTTTCCGTTACTAAGAATGATATCTTCCACTTTGCCGACAGTGATCCCGCGGAATTTTACGGAAGCATCTTTAGTAATACCGGAAGCACTGGGGATCTCATAAGTTACGACATAACCCGAAGATTTGTAAAATGAAAAATCGCTCACTTTAGTCGTCATATATCCCAGCATAACAAAAACAGCGATTACAAATACCCCCACTTTCGCTTCCAGTCCGAACTTCATACAAACCCTCCCGAAGTTAATTCACCTTAATAGGACCTTCCATGGATCCAGTCAAGAACTGTTTGACATAAGGATCATCAGTCTTTCTGAAATTATCTATAGTGTCATTAATTATGGTTTTACCGTTATAAATCATAGAAACATAGTCGCCAATCTTATTGGTACTGTCAATATCGTGTGAGATAACAACGGAGGTCACGTCCAACTCCTTCTGGGTATCGTAAATAAGATTGTCCACCATATCTCTCATAATTGGATCAAGGCCTGTTGTGGGCTCATCATATAAGATAATCTGCGGTTCCAGAGCAACCGCTCTTGCCAGCCCAACCCGCTTACGCATGCCACCAGAAAGCTCGGATGGCATTTTATTCTCCACATTAACAAGTCCCACAAGCCGCAATTTTTCCATTACAATATTTTTTATCTCATCTTCTTTAAATTTGGTATGCTCTCTTAATGGGAAAGCTACATTTTCGTAAACATTCATTGAATCGAAAAGCGCTGCACTCTGAAAAAGCATGCCGAATTTCTTTCTCAGCTTCAGCAGCTGCTTTTTGTCCATCTCAACAATATTCTCACCGTCCACAAAAATGTCACCTTTATCAGGCATAATAAGGCCCATCATCTGCTTCAGCAGAACACTTTTTCCTGTTCCGGAGGGTCCCAGAATCACGGAAATTTTATTACGGGGAATAAGAAGATTTAGTCCTTCATGCACCTTTTGGGAACCAAAACTTTTATATATATCAGACATTTCTATTACAATATCATTATCTTTTATACCCATAATACTCCCATTTAAAACATAAAAGCGGTCAAAATATAGTCGAAAACCAGGATCAGTACACACGAAAGCACAACCGATTCTGTCGTAGCACGCCCAACACCCTGGGCTCCTCCGCTAGTATAAAAACCCTTGTAGCAGCCCACGAGGGTTAAGAGAAGCCCGAAGACCACCGCCTTGATTATGCCATTGTATAAATCTCCGGCTCCGACATATTTATACATACTTTCCAAATATAACGTTTTGTTAATCCCTAGAATATTAACACCCACAAAATATCCGCCGACAGTACCGCAAAAAACTGCTATTATATTCAACAGAGGCATAACAATCAACCCAGCAAGAATTCTCGGCACAATAAGATACTGAACGGGCTCCACAGCCAGGGAATTCAAAGCATCAATCTGCTCACTAACACGCATAGTACCTATCTCAGCTGTAATTGCCGAACCGGCTCTTGCTGCAACCATAATTGCACTTAAAACCGGACCAAGTTCCCTTGCCATTCCCAATCCGACTACTGTACCAACCATATATTCGGCACCAAATTTATTAAACCCGATGTAGCTTTGAAATGCAAAAACCATACCGGTAAAAGTTCCCGTGAGAACAATAACTGAGAGCGAATTTACACCGATAAATTCAACCTGTTTCAAAAGCTGTCTGAACCTAAAAGGAGGAATAAACATCCATTTAAATGCATCAATAAGTAATAAAACCATCCTTCCAGAACCGTAGAATAAATTCAAAAATGGTTTACCAATAAAGCTAAAAAAACTGTTCATTCAACCACCGATTTTTTAATCAATTAATCTGTATTATAAACTCTCGGAATCCTTTCCGAAATAGCACAGAGCATTTCATATGATATACTGCCGGCCCACTTCGCCCATATTTCGGCAGAGACATGCTCTCCCATAAGCTCAACTTCAGAGGAATAGCTGCTTTCAGGAATTTGCGTGATATCCACCATCATTATATCCATACAGATATTCCCAATAACAGGGCATCTGTAACCGTCAATATATACATGCCCTTTATTGGAAAAACATCTGAAATATCCGTCCGCGTAACCTACCGGGATTGCTCCTATTGTCATATCTTTCGGCGCATAAAAGGTTCTGTTATAGCTTACGGATTCTCCCTTTTTTATATGCTTAACCTGAGCTATTTTCGAATAAATCCTCATGACAGGTTTCAGATCCACTTCATAGTCCGCATACACATAACCGTAAGTCATTATACCCGGTCTGGTGTAGGTGTATCTATTACGAAAATTTACCACAGCTGACGAATTAAAAACACTTGTGGGATAATTAAGACGATTTTTAAGCATAAAATCGTCAAATCTTTTCATCTGCATATTGGTATATTCAAAATCCGTATCGGAGCTGGAAAGGTGTGTCATAAACATACTTATATCAAAACGGTCATACTTATCCATAAATGAGTGAATATCAAAATCATCCGTATCAAAACCCAGTCTGTTCATGCCTGTTTCCAGTTTTATAACAACCTTTGCCTTTGCACTTTTCTCCTGCAGGTATCTGTGATACATCTCGGCAATATAATAATCGAATACGGTAAGTATAATATTATTTTCAAAAACTTCAGGGTAAAAATTTTTATCGATATAGCCCATCACGGTAATATTGACATCATCGCCCAAAACTTCTCTCAGTTTCACTGCTTCACTTATAGTCGCAACACCGAAATTTTTTATACCGTTTTTTCTCATTATATAATCAGCCAGCTTGTCAGCTCCATGACCGTAACCGTTGGCTTTGACTATGGCCATCACCTCACCCTGACCGGAGAGATGTTGTGCTATACTGATATTATGGGAATAGCTAGGCAGATCGATAACGGCATAAGTGGGTCTCAAAGTTTTAATTCTGGTCAGCATCTGATATCCCGGCTGTGTGTAATAAATAGGACTTGATAAAAGCATCTATTTCTCCGTCCATTACGGCGTCAACATTGCCAGTTTCATGCCTTGTTCTGAGGTCTTTCACCATTTTATAAGGATGCATAACGTAAGAGCGGATCTGGTTACCCCATCCCATTTCTGTTTTGGAGTCCTCAATCTCCTGCCGCTCCACATTTTTTTTCTCAAGCTCACGCTCATATAACCTTGCTTTGAGAATTTTCATAGCATGTGCTTTATTTTTGTGCTGGCTCCTTTCGTTCTGGCAGCTGACTACAATTCCCGTAGGCTCATGGGTGATTCTTACTGCCGAATCGGTTGTATTGACATGCTGTCCGCCTGCCCCGCTGGCTCTGAAAGTATCGATTCTCAAATCAGACTCGTTTAGATCTATTTCAATATCATCATCAATCTCCGGAAGCACAAAAACTGAGGCAAACGAGGTGTGTCTCTTATTATTCGAATCAAAAGGAGATTGTCTCACAAGCCTGTGGATACCGTTTTCGCCCTTAAGATAACCGTAACTGTAGTCACCTATAACATTAAACGTAACAGACTTTATCCCTGCCTCATCACCGGGTATATAGTCCAGCAGCTCCTGCTTGTAATCTTTTCTTTCTATCCACCTGCTGTACATCCTGTACAACATAGCAGCCCAATCATTTGCTTCAGTCCCGCCCGCGCCGGAGTGTATTGTAACAATAGCATTATTGGAATCATTTTCATCGTTTAAAATCAATGTCAATTCAAACTCATCAACAAGTTTTTCAAGCTTACTAACACTTTTTTCAATGTCCTGCTTTACCTCTTCTGATCCTTCTTCAAAAAGCTCCATATAAACATATATATTTTCCAGTGTTTTTTCAAGCTCATCATAACGGTTTAAAAACTTTTTAAGTTTAGACTGCTCTTTCAGGAGATATTTTGATTCTCTCTTTGACCAGAAATCAGGGTCATCCACGGATCTATTTTCAATCTCTTTTATTCTTTTCTTCTTATCATCAGCTTTAACTGCATCTGAAAACGATTCAATTCTTTTTTTCAGTTCAGCAACTTTCGACTGCACTTCATCTATAAACATATTTTTCTAAATACCCCCACGTTATCAATTCACTATTTTATCTTTATTTAGAAATTTCGTCAAATCTTCTCATCATGGCAATTTCATCACAATCCGGAAACATAGGACACTTAAGACAATCAGACCAAATCTTTTTGGGCAGTAAGTCCTTACTGATCTCATCAAAACCAAGTTTTTTAAAAAATTCAGGTTTATAAGTAAGAGCAAATATATTTGTAATGCCAAATTCATAAGCTCTTTCCATACAGTATTCCACCAGAGCTTTGCCCACACCTTTCTTATGCGATTGACTGTCAACAGCCAAAGATCTGATTTCCGCCAGATCCTCCCATGCCGGATGTAATGCACAGCAACCGATTATGCTTCCGTTCTCTTCCCAGACAGCAAACTCAAATATCTTTTCATAAATCTCGTTGAGGCTGAGCTGAAGCATTTCACCCTGTTTTGCATAAGAATTCACCAATTTCCGGATAGCTTTAGCGTCACCCATATTCGCAAGTCTAATCATTTTAACCTTTCAGCAACCTTTGTGTAAAATTCCACTGCTTCATCCCTGGCTGGCAGAAGATTATATGTCTTGCGTGCTGTAATTGTCAGCCTGGAAGAGTTCTTAGTAAGAGATTTTACATCAAGTGTATATTTTATCTCCTTGATCTCAGCTTTTACTTTACCCTCTGAAATACTTGCAAACATAACGCTGCCGTTTCTTTTATTAACCTCATTAATAAATGCATCAACTACTTCAGGAATCTTCGCATCCACATTATCCGAAACCGAATCGGTAGCAAGGCTATAGGTTGCACCGGCACCGGCGGCACCGGCTACAATAACAGGAGCAACACAACCGCTGATATAAACACTGCAACAAATCACGAGAATAAACAAATATTTTCTCATAAAAATCCTCCGATATATTTAAAAAAATATAAATATATAATGTTTCAATATATTCTTATTAATAGAAAAAACTACTCAAAATTGTTAGAAAATATACTAATGAATTAATAAAAAATCTTCAACCAATTTGTTCTACAGACTTTAAAAAAACGACCATTTCACTACCTCACTACCTCCCTATCTCCCTCTCTCACCATATCCCTATATATTGGCTCTTATTATCAACACACCTATTACAATAACAATTGAGCCGGCCAGCCTCTTGTATGAGAATTTTTCTTTAAGGAATAGTACTCCGAGAAGTACCCCAAACAAACCATTAACCTGCCTCAGTGCAGTTGCATATGAAACCTGGACAAAAATAAGACCTAATCTGTAAACAGAAAATGACAGAAAGAGAATAAAACTCCCAACAAGCAAATATCTGATATTCACTTTAAAGTGTTCCAGGTGATTGGTAAAACGTCTTGCAGAATACAGGTACATAAAGAAAGTCATAAAAATAGTCAGAGAATAAACATAAAGAATAAAATTATTCACACCTACACCGAGCTTGTCTATTATAGCCCCCACAGAATAAAAAAACGCCGATATAAAGGCAAAAAGTATTCCTTTATCAAATTTTAATTCCGAAGTTTTAGAACTGTTAATAATCAATACACCTATTAGTGTTATTATAATTCCCAATAATCCTAATAGAGTGATCTTTTCATGAAGAAATATCGTTGCCCATAATGCAACCCATATTGGAGAAGAGGTGGTAACCGGGTAAACCATCGAAGCATCGGCATACCTGTAGCTAGTTGATAAAAAAAGATGATATCCTGTAAAAAAGAGAGCTGAAAAAAAAGCGAAAACTATAGCCTGCAAATCAAAAAACATATATTCTCTGAAAAAAACAATATAGGCAAATGTCATTATACAGAAGTTTAAAAAATGCATCTGGTAGTTAAACAGATACTTGTTATTTGATTTTTTTAGTATAATATTCCAGAGAGAATGCATAAGTGCACTAAAAATTATTAGAAGAAATCCGGTCATAGATAATTCTGATACATCTATTTTTATTACAAATCAAGTTTAATTATCAAATAATTTTTTAGTAATCAAAAAAGAAGAATTTTTTGCAACCAAAAGAATATGAGCATGGTAAAAAATCCAAACTGCAACCACAACAGAGGTTTAAAAAAGCAATAAAAATTTAATCGCAATCGACAACAAATATTCTGTATATTGTATACAACAAATTTATTGACATTTCCTATAAACAGTGATAAAAATAAACAGTGGTTTAAATTCGGGCAACAATAATAAAAGGAGGTATATATGTCAACATTGAAAGAAGTACTCGCCAAAAAAATTGACGAGCACAGACCAAGAACAGTAAAACTACTGAAAGAACACGGTGATGTCAAAATCAGCGATGTTACTATTTCTCAGGCAATAGGCGGGATGAGAGGTGTTAAGTCTCTTGTTACGGATATTTCCTATCTTGACCCATACGAAGGTATTAGATTCAGAGGGTACACTATTCCTGAGGTTATGGAAAAGCTTCCCAAACCGGAAGGAAAAGATTACCCTTATGTAGAAGGTTTCTTTTATCTTCTTTTAACCGGCGATATTCCTACTAAAGAGCAGGCTGAAGAAGTTGTTGACGAATTTAAAAAACGATCACAGATTCCCCAATATGTAATAGACATTCTCAGGACTATGCCCAGAGATTCACATCCTATGACAATGTTTTCCTCTGCAATTCTTGCAATGCAGAGAGAATCCGTATTTGCAAAAAACTACAAAGAAGGTAAATTCAACAAATTCACATGCTGGGAAGATATGTACGAAGATTCTATGAATCTGATGGCAAAACTTCCTCATATTGGTGCTTACATCTACAGAATGAAATATAAAGGTGACACCCCTATCGAGCCTGATTTCAGCTTGGATATGGGCAGTAATTTCGCACATATGATGGGAATGGAGCCTCCTTATGATGAAGTCGCCAGAATGTATTTTATCCTTCACTCCGATCACGAAAGCGGAAACGTATCCGCTCATGCAACGCATCTCGTGGCATCCGCACTTTCCGATGCTTACTATTCACTTTCAGCAGGCATCGACGGTCTTGCCGGACCGTTACACGGACTGGCAAACCAGGAGGTTCTCGGCTGGATACAGGATTTTATGGATGAATTGGGCGGTGAAGTACCTACAAAAGAGCAGCTGCAAAAGGCCGTATGGGAGACGCTGAACAGCGGTCAGGTAATTCCCGGATACGGGCATGCTGTGCTTCGTAAGACAGACCCAAGGTATGCATCCCAGAGAGAATATTGTCAGAAACATCTGCCGGATTATCCGCTTTTTAAACTGGTTAGTATGCTTTATGAAGTGGTACCGGATATTCTCAGAGAGCAAGGCAAAGCTAAAAACCCATGGCCGAATGTTGATGCTCATTCCGGTGTTATTCAGTGGTACTACGGTTTGGTTGAGTATGATTTTTACACAGTTCTTTTCGGTATCGGAAGGGCCCTTGGTGTACTCGCAAACATCACCTGGGACAGAGCACTCGGATATCCGATCGAAAGACCAAAATCGGTTACAACCGCTATGCTGGAAGAATCTGCAGGCATTAAGTAAAACAAATAAAACCTTTAACATAAAAGGAGCCCGTAACGGGCTCCTTTTTTTATAACAAATATATTAAAAACATCCCGCAATATTTTTTACTTTTCCACCACTCCACCTTCCACTTAACCACTTCTCCACTCAACTATTTAACCATTTCACTCAAGTAATCTCATTCCGTCAAAACTGCAAATTGTTTCAGGAAATATTCGTTTTGAAAGCATAAGCATACGCTCAAGTTTCTCATCATCGTAATCAGGATTATGATGGTAGAGAATAAGATATTCGGCGCCAGCCCTTTTGCATATCTCCGCACCCTGCACATATGTAGAATGCCCCCACCCTTTTTTGGAAATACCATCATTATAACCATAAAAATCATCAGGCATGAACGTCGTATCGTAAACAAGATACCTGGTTCCTTTTGAAAAACTGATAATTTTCTCATCATTTTCCGAATGTTCAAAATCAGTAGCAAAAACAATATCGAAATTTTCAAATGACAGCTTGTATACCAAAGCGCCATTCGGATGAGAGCCTTCAATTGACGTTAGATTTAAGCCGGGAAATGTGTATTCCGATTCCGGTTTTACAAGATGATATTTGATTTTTGCCTGAAGCATTTTATGGGAAACAGGAAAATAAGGAGGGCTGAAAAGATACTTAATAAATAGGAACGGATGTTCGACACTCTTATCCTGAACATAAATATTTATTTCAGCCTCCGGGTTATAAAGGGCTTTAAAAGTGGGCAGCCCTATTATGTGATCCCAGTGAAGATGGGAGAAAAAAATATGATATTTTTTATATATGAGTCTTTCAGAAGTATTGATACGGTTAATGCCTGTACCACAATCCACAATAAGACATTCCTCGCTATTCAACGGCACAAAAAGCGACGGCGTATTACCACCGTATTCCAAATATTTTTTTCCGGAAACCGGAGTGGTTCCCCTGCAGCCTAAAAACTCTATCATGATAAAAATTTCCTTATAACAACTTTATTGCCCTTTTTATTGTACTCAACCGAATCAAAATAAATTTTAGTAAGCATAATACCTCTGCCGTGAAGTTTCAACAAATCATCCTCCTTAGCCTGAAGTTCAGCTTTTCCCACATCAAAACCTCTGCCTTCATCCTCAACGGTGAATTCAACAATATTTTTATCCATGTAAATTTCCAGTCTAACCCTGCTTTCATAATATTTCATGTTTTCAATTCTACTTTTAAGAAAATCTTCATAGGTTCCTTCTTCTGTATACCTGTATTTTTCATCCGCACTGATTCCGAGATTGCCATGCTCAACAGCATTTGAAAGCATTTCGGATAATCCGATACGTATCTTCTGAATTTCTGAAATGTCAGTAAAAAAAATCAGCTCTCGTGTTATTAAGAAAATTATTTTATCAAGTTTAAAAATATCATTGCCTATTAAATAACGTTTTCTTATACATTCAGGCCATGAAATTTTAGAGTATACATCATCTGTAACCCCATGCAGAAGCTGATCCAGCAATGACTTGAACTGTATTTCATCAAATGGAATATTAAGATTATAAACATTATTCAGTTTTGCCGTTTGAGAAGCAAAAGCAATTGGCAGATCATAATCCGTAATTCTTTCAGCTGTAATTCTGTCATCTGTAATAAAAAGCATATACTCTGAAAGTTTTTCGGTGTAAGCGCCGGTATCCTGCACCTCAAAACCCTCTTTTTCAGCGGCGGTATATACAGCTTGGTAAAAGTTGATATTTTGCACAAAACATGCTATTTTTTTCATAAGTTTATTATATCATAAAATACTTTAAATTGAATAAAAATCAGGAGGTTTAATCATATGGTGGATGCAAATATTTTCAGACAATATGATATTCGAGGGGTTGTTCCGGATACATTTAATAAAGATGTTGCTCAACAAATTGCAAATGCCTTTGCATTTCAGGTTAAGAGTGAAACGGGCAACAGGGTCCCGGCAATTGCAGTGGGAAGAGATGTTCGACTGTCATCCAAGGATATTTTAAACGGAGTAGCCGACGGCTTAAAAGATGCCGGGTGCGATGTTGTAGAGCTGGGAGTGTGCCCGACACCTGCAACTTATTTTAGCTCCTTTTTTATGGAAGTGGACGCATATATAATGATTACCGGAAGTCACAATCCCCCGGAATACAACGGCATGAAATTGGGCATTGGTCATTCAACATATCATTCGGAAAAAATAACATCCATTTACGACGATATAACCCGTTACGGCTACATAAATGCCGACATGAGGGGTCAGCACAGAGTTGATACCATTAACAAACATTATATAGACTGGAATATAGAGCACTTTTCCCCACTAAAGGATAAAATATCTTCACTAAACCGAAACATCAATGTTGTAATCGATGCCGGTAACGGCGTTGCCTCTCATGTAGCTCCTGAAATATTCGAAGCACTTGGTGTCAAAGTAACAGAGCTCTATTGTGAACCGGACGGAAATTTTCCTAATCACCATCCAGACCCCACAGTGGAAGATAATCTTAAAGATATAAAAGAAAAAATAAAGCAAACCGGTGCCGATTTCGGTGTAGCTTATGATGGTGATGCAGACAGAATCGGAATTATCGATGAAAAACAGGACGTAATATGGGGTGATCTTCTCCTGCTCATCTATGCAAAAGAGCTGATGAAAAAATATAAAAAACCCAAAATCATTGCGGATGTAAAAGCATCAAAAGTTTTGTTTGACTCTCTTGAAAAGATTGGTGCCGAAGGCATTATGTGGAAAACGGGTCATTCCCTGATTAAAAATAAATTGCAGGAAACAGGTGCCGAATTGGCCGGAGAAATGAGCGGACACATTTTTTTCAAAGATGAATACTATGGTTATGACGACGCCATTTATGCATCATTAAGATTTCTTGAAGCATATATTAACAACCTTGTCGACGAAAAGATTGAAAAAGTATCCGATCTGCTTGGAGATATTCCTAAGGTTTATAACACACCTGAAATCAGATTCGACTGTCCCGATGATAAAAAATTCGATGTAGTTAACAAATTAGCAGAAAAATTTAAAAACTATCTTAAAGAAGGCAAATTAGGAATAAAAGAAATTATCGATATCGACGGCATAAGGGTGGTTTTTGAAAACGGATGGGGACTTTTGAGAGCAAGCAACACACAGCCTGTACTTGTTATGAGGTTTGAAGCCACCGACAAAAAAGATATGGAAAAATACCGGAACATTATCGAAAAAGAACTGGAAGAAATGATGTGATTTAGAGGTAGTTGAGGTGGCACATGTGAGATGGGTTCAATGTTGAGTATTGTATTTACCAATACACCACTCAACAAACTACTACTTCCCCATCTCACTATTTCACTATTTCACTATCTCCCAATCTTAGGCGCACCTTTTATAATGCTTTTATCAACATCATTTTCATAACGCTTAAAATTCTCCACAAACTTACCTGCCAGTTGATTCAGTGTTTCATCATACGCCTTTTTATCCTTCCAGGCCAAAGAAGGATTAAGCACGTCCTCAGGTACATTCGGAGCCTGTTGCGGAACAAGAAAACCAAAAACATTATTTGCAGCATACTCAACGTCTTCCAGTTTGCCATCCAGAATTGCATTAATTATTGATCTTGTATGCTTTATTTTAAATCTCGAACCTACACCGTACGGGCCGCCCGTTAAGCCGGTATTAACAAGCCAGCACTTAACATTGTGTTTTTCCACCTTTTCACCCAAAAGCTTTGCATAGACCGATGGATGATGGATCATAAACGGAGCACCGAAACATGCGCTGAAAGTTGCTTTGGGCTCTTTTACTCCTTTTTCCGTTCCGGCAACCTTAGCCGTATATCCGGAAATAAAATGATACATAGCCTGACTCGTATTCAGCCTGGCAACCGGCGGCAAAACACCGAAAGCGTCATAGGTAAGAAATATTATATTATCCGGAGCAACAGCTTTTCCGTCTTCCACAATATTCGGCAGATGAGTAATGGGATAGGAAGCCCTTGTATTTTCAGTAAGAGAATCATCATCCAAATCGACATATCTCGTTCTGGAATCTATCGTTACATTTTCAAGTATCGTTCCAAATTTTCTTGTGCATTCATATATATCCGGTTCGGCTTCCGATGACAAATTTATTACTTTTGCATAACATCCGCCCTCAATGTTAAATATACCTTTTTCACTCCATCCGTGCTCATCATCTCCTACCAATGCCCTTCCTGGATCTGTGGAAAGAGTCGTTTTGCCGGTTCCGGACAACCCGAAAAACAGTGCTGTATCACCATTTTTGCCGACATTTGCCGAGCAGTGCATTGAAAGTATATCTTTTTTAGGCAGCAGATAATTCATGACACTGAAGATAGATTTTTTTATTTCACCGGCATAGCTTGTACCGCCGATCAGCACTAAACGTTTGTCAAAATTAATTATAATAAAGGTTTCGGAATTTGTTCCGTCAACCTCCGGTATTGCATGGAAACGAGGCAGGTCTATAACGGTAAAATCCGGTTGAAACCCTTTCAACTTACTCCTGTCCTCTTCACTGACAAACATGTTTCTCGCAAAAAGATTATGCCATGCCGTTTCGGAAATAACCCTTACTTTTATTCTGCTGTTTTCATCTGTACCTGCATAACATTCCTGAACAAATAAATCTTTTGTCTGCAAATAAGATCTCATTCTGTCAAAAATCTTTTCAAAATTCTCTTCACTTATAGGTTTGTTATCTTTGGACCAGTTCACATCATCCAGTCCGTCCGATTGAACAATAAATTTATCATTAGGAGAACGCCCAGTGTGATGTCCAGTACGAACCACCAGCGGCCCCAAATGCGCTAACATCCCTTCCCTTCTTATAATGGACTGTTCATATAATTCCGGTGTGGTTAAATTCCAGTATATCCGGGATAAGTTATCCAGTCCCAAAGATTCCAGGCCGGTAATTTCCGTTTTTGCCATCTCGAATATCCCTCCATTTTTTTGTTGAAAATATATGACATTTTAAACTATAATTTTCAACATGAATTGTAAACAGGATTTTATTTTTTTTGAAAAGGCCGATGAAAAGGAAATTAAAAAGGAAAAAGAAAAAGCAAGGTCTTTGAAAAAAAAGCAATGGTGGAAAAACAAATTGGCTTCTGGTATATGTTACTACTGCGGAAGGAACGTGGGGAGAGAAAACCTCACAATGGATCATGTTGTACCGTTAATCAGAGGCGGCAAATCCACAAAGGGTAACATTGTTGCCGCATGCAAAGAGTGCAACAGTAAAAAGAAATACATGACGCCTGTAGAATGGGGAGAATATATGCAAAAATTGAAAGGGGAAGACGGTTAATGACAGGAAAAGAAATCAGACAAAAATTTTTGGATTTTTTTGAGCAAAAAGATCATACAATAGTAAAATCTTCATCTCTGGTTCCGGAAAATGACCCTACACTACTGTTTACAAATGCCGGCATGAATCAGTTCAAGGACACTTTTCTCGGTGTGGAAAAGCGTGACTATTCAAGAGCCGCAACATGCCAGAAGGTTGTCAGAGCCGGAGGTAAACATAACGACCTTGAGAATGTGGGAAGAACAGCAAGACATCATACATTTTTTGAAATGCTCGGCAATTTCTCTTTCGGGGATTATTTCAAAAGAGGTGTTATAAATTACGCATGGGAATTTCTCACGGAAGTTCTCGGACTTGATAAAGAAAAATTATACGTTTCCGTTTTTCACGAAGATGACGAGGCTTTTGATATATGGAAAAACGAAATCGGAATCCCCGAGACAAGGATATCAAAACTGGGGGAAAAAGAAAATTTCTGGTCTATGGGTGATACAGGGCCGTGCGGTCCATGTTCGGAAATTCATATAGATCAGGGTCCTGAAATTGGGTGTGGGAGGAGCGACTGCGATCCGGAATGCGACTGCGACAGATATTTGGAACTATGGAATCTCGTATTTATGCAGTACGACAGGGATGCTGAAGGCACACTGCATCCTCTGCCAAAACCCAGTATAGATACGGGACTGGGATTAGAGCGTATAGCGGCTATTGTTCAGAATGTCACCAGTAACTTTGACACCGATCTTATCAGACCCATCATAGAAAAAACTGCATCCATTGCTGGTATTAAGTATAAAGAAAATGAAGAAATGGACATCAGTCTCCGCGTAATAGCTGATCATGCCAGAGCGACAACCTTTTTAATAGCAGACGGCGTAATACCGGCAAATGAAGGGCGCGGATATGTCCTTAAAAGGATTATGCGCAGAGCAATGCGGCACGGAAGACTGATCGGAATAAAAGAAAGTTTTTTCTATAAAATATGCGATTTTGTAGTGGATTTTATGTGTGACCATTATCTGGAACTTGTTGATAAGAAAAACTACATATCAAAAATTGTCAAACAGGAAGAAAGTAGATTCAAAAACACTCTGTCAACCGGTTTAAAAATTACCGACTCACTTATAGAGAAATACAAATCTGACAGGTTAATACCCGGAAAAGAAATTTTTACCCTTTATGACACATACGGATTTCCCGTGGATTTATTAGAGGATATTACAAAAGAAAACGGTTTCAGCCTTGACATGAAAGGTTTTGATAAGGAAATGTCTATTCAGCAGGAAAGAGCTAAAAAAGCCTGGAGCGGAAGCGGTGACAAAGGAGTTGATGATAAATTCAAAAAGCTCGCTTCAGAATTCAGCACTGTATTTGACGGATATGACAAACTTTCACTTGAAAGCGAAATTCTGGCAATTATCGCCGGAGAAAATAAAACAGTGGAGGCAAAACAGGGAGAAGAAATAGAAATAATCCTGGGGAAAACCCCTTTTTACCCTGAAGGTGGAGGTCAGATCGGGGACACGGGTTATATAAAAAGTGACAGCGCTGTAGTGGGAGTAAAGAATACGAAAAAATATGCCGAATCACTCATAGTTCACGAAGCAAAAGTATTAAACGGAACTCTAAAACAGGGGGATAGTATAACAGCAGAAGTAAACAGAGAGTTTCGAAAAGCAGTTGAAAAAAACCATACCTCCACTCATTTGATTCACAAAGCACTTAGAGATGTGTTGGGCGATCATGTCAGACAGTCGGGTTCACTTGTAGATTCGGAAAAACTGCGCTTTGATTTCACACATTTTTCGCCTTTGAGCCGGGAAGAAACCATAGAGATAGAAAATATAATAAATAAAAAAATTCAGGAAAATCTCCCGGTAAAAAAGAAGATCACGGACATAGACACAGCAATACAGAAAGGTGCAATAGCTATTTTCGGTGAGAAATACGGAGATACAGTCCGAGTGGTTTCTGTGAATGATTTTTCCAAAGAACTGTGTGGCGGCTGTCATGTAAATAATACGGGTGAAATTGGCCTGTTCAAAATTACAACTGAAACAAGTGTGGCCTCGGGGATAAGAAGAATAGAAGCACTCACAGGAATAAAAGCGTTCGAAGAGTTGTCGGAAATGTACCGAATGGTGGAAGATACAGCCGAATTATTGAAATCAACCCCTTCAAATCTGTTTAAAAGTGTTGACTCACAGAATAAAAAGATCAAAGAGCTGGAAAAACATACAAAAGAGCTGAAAGATAAACTCAATTCACAAAAAACGGAAGAATTACTTGATAATGTAAAAGAGAAAAACGGCATTAAAATCCTTACGGTAAGAGCTGATGAACAAGATATCAACTCTTTGCGAAACATGACAGATGTTGCAAAAGCCAAACTAAAATCCGGTATCGTCGTGGTAGGCTCAGAAAACAAAGGCAAGGCCGTTTTTATATGTGGTGTTACAAAAGACCTGACGGACAAATACAAGGCCGGTGATATTGTAAAAGAAGTGGCAGCCGTCTGCGGAGGAAGCGGAGGCGGAAAGCCCGAAATGGCACAGGCCGGAGCAAAAGATATAAATAAGATTGATGAAGCCCTCGAAAAGGTATATAATATAATATAAAATTAAGGGGGAAAATAATGAACGAATTTGCTAGAAAGTTTTTCCTGGCCGGTCTCGGACTTGCTGCAACAACAGAAAATAAAGCTAAAAACGCATTTAATGAGCTGACCCAGAAAGGTGAAAATTTACAGTCTAAAGAAGCCAAATTTCTGAAAGAAATAATGGATTCAAGTGAAAAAACAGCAGATGAATTTTCAGATCGTTTTGATGATTTAAAAGAGGAGTTTATCCAGAAAATGGGTGCCGTTTCCAAAGAAGAATTTGAGGGTTTAAAAAGTAGTGTAAATAAAATGAAAGCACAAAATGATGAGCACAATGAAAATTTGGAGAAACTTACCGAAGAGATAAACAAACTAAAGAATGAACTCAACAAAAAGACAGGATAAAGGAATAAACCAAACCAGAGCCGGATGCAAAAAGCTGGATGACTGCATTTATTCCACTTTTTCCTCATACAAAAGATTTAAAATTGATGTTCCAAGAAAAGAAGCGGCTATACTTGTGCCGCTTTATTTTTTTAATAACGATTGGTACATAATTTTCACCAAAAGAACAAACCATCTCCCCTATCACAGAGGAGAGATATCTTTTCCAGGCGGCTCCAGGGAGAAACAAGATTTTAGCAAAAAAGAAACTGCATTAAGAGAAACTGAAGAGGAAATAGGAATCCCCAGAAAAGCCATGACTATATTTGGTAAGCTGGACGATCAACTCTCAGTAGCAGATATAAATGTCACTCCTTACATTGCTAAAATAACTGACCTGAACATTTTAAAACATATGAAACCACAGGAAAGCGAGGTTGAAGAGATATTTCATGTGCCTCTGCATTTTTTTTATCGTAAAAGTACATTCTGGCAGGAAAACTGGATAAGAAACAAGCAGTCTCACAAAGTATATTTTTACAACTTTAACGGCCGGATTATATGGGGACTCACTGCAAGGGTGGTCAAAAATTTGATTGGAATGCTGGAATTTTGCGATACCTGCAAAGAAAACTAACAATTTGCTTATTATTTATGAAATTTTTTTACAAAAAACAAATTATCTGTAAAATAAAAACTTATTGTTGTCAAAGGCACTTTTATATAATAAAAGAAACAGATAGGCAATTTTAACTACTAAAGATTTTAGTCAACAGAGTTAATAAAAATGCTCAGAGGTGGTAAATGTTTAATATCTCTTTTCTGACCGGCAACGAAATAAAAGAAAGAAAAAATATAGAAACGATAAAAAAGAGACACAATGAGGTGTTCGGTAAATTCAGGGAAGCAAATCCCCCCTTTTATTTTTTCACAGAAATATTCATTATGCAGCTTCCTCTGAATTTTTTGGAAATACTTACGGATACCGATCTGCTGGAATTCCTTAAATTTTTATTTGAAGATTTTAACGAAAGAAAAAAGAAAAAATACAGGATGAATTACACCACACCTTTCAGCTCTTCTTTTTTCATAGGCAATTTCTCACTGATTACCCTTTCCACTGACGACAGGCCGTTTTTGGTGGACAGTATCAGAGAATATTTTTTTGAAGCAAACATTTCCCAACAGTTTATCCTGCATCCGATATTCAGTGTAAAACGCAACAACAAAGGCGATATTACAAATATTAAAGAAGCTGATATAGGTACCAAAAATGAGTCATATGTCGTTGTCTTTCTTGAAAACGTTGAAGAACCGGAATTTAAGAATATTCGCTCTGAAATTAAAAAGATATACAACGAAGTAATGCTTGCTGTAGACGACTTCCCCTCCATGAGTAATCTTCTGAAAAATTTATCAGAGTCATACAAAAATACCACTCCGGAAGTTTCCGAATTTATCGAATGGTTGATGAACGAAAATTTCATTTTACAGGGAGTAAGAGTACTAAAAAATGTTAACCTGAAAACGGGCGATTATTCAATGGAGCAGTTCGGCGTTTATAAACTTAACAGAACACTTTCCCTCATTCCTTCAATTATTAAAGCCATACAGTCAAACAAATTAAAATATATAAATGATTATCCCATTGTTGTGGACAAAGCCATACACGAATCGAAAGTCAAAAAAAGGATAAAATACGATCGAGTGATGATTACTGATTTTAATGAAAACTCCTGTACTGTCATAACACTTATTGGAGTATTCTCCAAAGAGGCTATCAACACGCCTCCTTACAAAATCAGCATTCTGAGAAAAACAATTGCGGAAGTTTTCAATCACTTTAAATTTGTGCAGGGATCACACGATTTCAAATGGTTAAGGGATATTATAAATTACTATCCTAAAACAGAAATATTTAATTTTGACAAAGAGACCCTTATTGAAATTCTGGAAACTATTATTTCTCTGCAGGGGAAAAACCAGATCAGGCTGTACTGGAAAGATTTCAGACCGCTGAAAAATTTCTATATACTTCTTGCAATCCCTTCCGAAAAATTTTCAAGCGAACTCATCAGAGAACTGAGTGGCAAATTTGCCGAGATTCTTCATGCAAATTTACTGGACTTAACATCCCGCAGCGATGAACACGGTTACCATTTAATACATTTTCATTTTTACCTGAAGGACTTGAATATTCTGGACAAGTTGAAAGACAGTGATTTAAAAGAGATGGTTCAAGGTATACTGAAAGACTGGGATGACGAACTTTATGATCTACTCTCAATCAGATACTCCGGTTTAAAAACCGACCAGGTTTATCATTCTTTCGTGAGCTCATTTTCTGAGAATTATAAAACAAGGCTCAGTCCCCGCGAAGGTGCATTTGATATATCGCATCTTATAAAATTTAAGGGACTTAAATCGGCCATATACCACGAAAATGAGAAAATCGTATTGAAAATATACTCCGAAGATAAAATTCTTCTCACTGATATCATGCCTGTTATAAACAATATAGGGCTGAAAGTGCATGAAGAGGAAATATATAAACTCTCGGCAAAAGGGAAATCATACTACATAAGTAATATTTATCTCGCTGAAATCGATAACATCGAAAATTTCGCCGGGGTATACGGAGACAAACTTTCTGAAATGCTGACATCTGCCATGTTAGAAACAATTGAAAACGACAGGCTGAACAAGTTGCTGATCCTTGCTGAATTGAATCACAAGGAGATTGATGTGTTGCGGGGGTTTAGAAACTATGTGGAACAGATAAATTATACGTTCAGCAGGCAGTCTATAAATGAAACAATTATTAACAATCCGAAAATTGCTGGGCTTCTTTTTCAGCTTTTCAATGAAAAGTTCAACCCCTCCTGCAGCAAAAGGAATACAGAAACACTGGAGAAAAAACTGCTTGAAGAAATTGACAAGATATCTTCCGTTCTTGAAGATTCAATATTAAGACACATGTTAAAAACAATAAACGCAGCCAGCAGAACAAATTATTACCAAACACCCGTCAGAAGTTACATTTCATTTAAAGTTCGGAGTGATACACTGGATATTTTACCGGAACCCAAACCGATGTTTGAGATATATGTACACGGACCGCATATGGAAGGGGTCCACCTTAGAGGAGGAAAAGTAGCCCGGGGTGGCCTGCGGTTCAGTGACAGGTTTGATGATTTCAGAACGGAAATTATGGGACTGTTAAAAACACAAATGGTTAAGAACACAATAATTGTTCCGGTGGGCTCAAAAGGCGGATTTATAGTCAAAAAACGTTTTCAGAACGTTGAAAAGGACAGAGCATTTGTTATAGAACAATACAAAAATCTTATACGGGGTCTTCTCGACTTAACAGACAACTATGCAGGCAAAAAGATTATTCAGCCTGAAAACACCGTAATATATGATGATAAAGACCCTTATCTGGTTGTGGCTGCAGACAAGGGGACAGCAACATTCAGCGATATTGCCAACTCAGTTTCCAAGGAATACAACTTCTGGCTTGGAGATGCATTCGCTTCAGGCGGTAGTGAAGGTTACGATCATAAAAAAGTGGGAATAACAGCCAGAGGTGCGTGGGAATGTGTAAGGAGACACTTCAGAGAGCTTAACACAAACATATCAAAAGAAGATTTCACTGTAGTTGGTATCGGCGACATGAGCGGAGACGTTTTTGGCAACGGCATGCTTTTATCACGCAAAATAAAGCTACTCGGCGCATTTAATCACATTCATATTTTCGTAGATCCGGATCCCGATCCGGAAACAAGCTTCTTAGAAAGACAACGCCTTTTCAAATTACCAAAATCCACATGGAAAGATTACAACAATGATATCATATCCGAAGGTGGCGGAGTATTCGACAGATCGGCCAAAAAAATTAAAATATCACCGCAAATGAAAGAGGTCTTTGGCATCGTAAAAGATACACTGACAGGAGAGGAGCTGATACAATATATTCTAAAAGCACCGGCAGAACTCTTGTGGAGCGGAGGCATCGGAACTTATATAAAAGATTCAAGTGAAACCAATGGAGATGTGGGAGATAAAGCCAATGACAATGTAAGGGTGGATGCTCAGGAAATTCATACCCGGGTCATAGGGGAAGGTGCTAATCTGGGACTGACACAAAAAGCAAGAATAAGTCTCGCCAAAAGTGGTGTTTTGATAAACACCGATGCCATTGATAATTCCGGCGGCGTAGATATGTCCGACCATGAAGTAAATCTGAAAATCCTGCTGGACATACTTTTGAAAAAGAAAGCTTTAAAAAGCCGAAAAGAAAGGAACTCTCTGATACACAAGCTTACGGATGAAGTTACTGATTTGGTGCTGCAGGATAATTACGAACAATCGGAAACAATCTCCTGTGATATTATGAGAAACCGGGAAAATTCCATCCCTTTCGAAACTACGGCAAAATACCTGAAAGAGACCGGACTTTTAAACTTTAAAATTGAACATATCGATTTTATCAAGGAAAACAGGGATATAACACGGCCGGAACTTACAGTTCTGCTATCTTATGTCAAAATACTGCTTTTTGACAGAATAGTTGATAATGTAAAACTGGACAACGAGCTCATGAACAATCTGTACAAATCTTATTTCCCAAATACAATTCTCAATAAATACGGAGATCACATTTTCGATCACCGTCTGAAAAATCAGATAACCGCAACGATGATTGTTAATAAAGCGGTAAACCAGGCAGGAACAACCATCTTCCCAATGATTCACAATAACACAGGTGCTGATTACAAAAAACTGCTGAAAAAATACATTTTTGCCGATACACTGATGCAGGGCGACAATCTTAGAACAAAAATCAGAAAACTTGATTACAAGACCCCTGCCCAAACTCAGTACTATATGCTGATAGAACTTGAAAAGACGCTGAAAGTAGCCTTGGAGTGGCTGATAAATGACAAAAATTATGATATGATTCAGGAGCATAAAACTTTATTTGAAAAAATAAAAGATTCCGTTCCCAAAAATCTTACCGGACACTTGAAAAATAATTTCAACAAAATTAATGAAAAACTGGTAAGTGAAAAATGTAGCAAAAGTGTTGCAAAAACAATTTGTGAAATACGTTATACAAAACCGGCATTCGACATCTTCGAAATCTGTATTAACAATGATCTGGATTACAAAGAAACTATCAAAAATTACTTTATCATAGATGACAAGCTGGCTCTCCATAAAATCACCGGTGGTATTAAACATATACCTTTGAAAACATCATGGGACAGCATAAACAGAGAAAATCTTCTTAAGCGCACCAAAAACCTACAAAAGCATTTGGCTAAAAAATCTACTTTAAACTCCATATCCTGGTTTAAAGATCTGATGAAAAAAGAGTCGGTATTTTTTATGAACTATGAAAAGTTTTTGACATCTATTGAAAAAGACGAAATTAAAAGTCTGGTACCGTTTAATGTTATAATTGACAGCATGTTTGACATAATAAATAAATATTAAAAAGGGGTTACAGTGAAAAAACTGATCCTGATTCTAACATTCTTTTTTATACTGGAGGGACTCTCAATGGCCTTACAAACCCATGAGCTGCCAAACGGCGTTCAGCTCGTATACAAACATATCCCCGGCAATAAAATAACATCCGTACAACTATGGATGAAAACGGGGTCTGTTAACGAAACTGATAAGAATAACGGAATATCCCATTTTCTGGAACATATGGTATTTAAAGGGACAGAAGCTTTCGCCCCTGATGAAATCGACACCCTCGTTGAAGCGAAAGGCGGACAAATGAATGCCGCAACCAGCAAAGATTATACTTTTTACTATATTACAATCCCCACTTTTAATGTGGAAACGGCTTTCAATGTAATAAGCCAGATGGTATTCGAAGCCACATTTCCAGAAGAGGAGATAAAGAAAGAAAAACCGGTAGTTATCCAGGAAATAATGCGCAAATACGACAGCCCCACATACGATATGTGGACTTATTTGTCAGAAACCCTTTTCAAAAGTACTCCATATGCAAGAGAGGTTATTGGAAGTGTTGAAAACATAAAATCCTTTGACAGACAGACACTTTTAAAATACTACAACAGTTTTTATCATCCTGAAAACATGACACTCGTTGTGGTTGGTGATTTATCAGAGGATAAAACAAAAGAGTTAGCAAGACAATATTTCAACAAGACAAAGGATGCCAAACCTATTACCAAAAATTTTGGAACCCCCGGGAAATTGAACAATGACGTGGCTAAGGTTTTTGAAAAGGATATTACCCAAAGTTATACCGCTTTAGTCTATAGAGCTCCCTCATTAAAGAGTAAGGAAAAATACACATTGGAAGTACTTACTGAAATTTTATCGGGTGGAGAATATTCCCTTCTGAACGAAAAACTTAAAAATATAGAAAACCCCCTTGTAAATATGGTTTTCGGTGGTTATATGGGTCAAAAGTACGGAGGCAGCTTTACCTTCTTCTACACTAAACACCCCTCAACAAACGGTGATCCCCTTTCAAAAATAAGGGAAATTATAGATAATTTACAGAAAGGAAAATTATCTGAAGAAGATCTGAAAAAAGCGAAAAACAGACTGAAATCAGAAACTGTTTTCCAGAGAGAAAAAGCGTCTAATGAGGCCAATGATATCGGTATGGCTTACACATTGGGAATCCCGGATTTTTATAAAAATTATATTGAAAGAATAGATGCTGTAGAATTGAATGATATAAAAGATATCGCAGGAAAAATCTTCTCAGGTAATTATGTGCTGGTAAAAACAGTTCCGAAAAAACAGTAAATAAGGGACTACCGACATTACCTCAATAGTTATCATAGAAGTTAATCAGTAAAAAAGATTAACAAAAAAACAGGGGGCTGTCAGCCCCCTGTTTTTTGTTAAAGAAACTTATAAAGATTTTCTATTGTCTTTTCGATTCCGGCAGCCACTTCAAGGGTATTCTGACCCAGCATAAAAGCAGGAGTTGTTATAATTTTATTTTCTTCATCAATTATCGCCTCTTTAACCGGGCACTCAACATGTGTGGCTCCGAAAGATTCTATTGAACCGGCAACATTTTCATCGTTTCCAATTGTTATTTTGGATTTTATGCCTGTACCCTCAAGAGCTTTAGCCACCAGTACAGGAGCTATACATATGGCTGCCATAGGCTTTTTCGAAGTGACAATAGTGTTAACCGCTTTTTTTACATCCTCATTGACTTTACAGTCATTACCGTCAATAGCGTAAGTAGTCAGATTCTTGGCAGCGCCAAAACCGCCCGGTATAACCAGGGCATCAAGTTCATTAATATCTACGTCTTTGATATCTTTCACATTGCCTCTGACAAGTCTGGCAGCTTCTTCCAGAACATTCCTTTTTTTGCTTTCATCAACATCTCCCGTTAGATGATTAACAACATGGTACTGCTGCATATTGGGTGCCATACAAACGATATCAGCCCCTTTCTTCTCAAGAAAATATAATGTCATAACAGCTTCGGTAATCTCAGTTCCGTCGAAAACACCACATCCGCTGAAAATCACACCTATTTTTGACATAATGCACCTCCTACTATCTTTTATTCATTAGAATTATATCACAGAAAAAAGTTCATTTACAATATAAAACATTATTCTGAAAATGAAAAAAATATTAAAACGGCATAAACTCAGAATCTAAGTAAGGTTTTTGCTAAAACTTAAACTTTTTCAGTGAAATAGTTAGATAGCGAGGTAGAGAATTGGATAGGCCGGGAGAGGGAAATACGGTATTTACTTGCTTTGCAAATATGGATACTTTAACTCTCAACCATTTCAACTTGATCAACTTTCTCAACAATCTCAACTCCCTCAACCATCTCACATTTTACGTCTAACGTCTTACACCTCATGTTCTCTTGACTCTCAAACATTGCAAACAGCGTTTGCTGCCAAAAGTGTGGTGACGCCTATAAACTTCATACCTGCAATCAGAATTATTAATTGCCTCTTATGACAATCTTATATTTGCCCAGCTCTCTGATCTCATAATTCCTTAAATCCTCTATAGCTGTTGCAAGATATATGGATTTTTCAGGATATTCCACCACAAGCGTATCCTCTGATTTATTTTCAACACTGAGCACCCAGCTGATATAAGACAATTCATTTTTCAGTTCCATAAGTTTGTCCAGATCGTTGTTTCCCGCCAGAACAACCTCTATAGTCCTGTTATTAAGACCTTTTATTTTTTCAACCACCATAGAAATCAAACGATTGGAAACATTGGCACTCAAATTTTCCATCATCCTATATGCAGCACCCTCCACAGTAGGTCCCTGCCCTCTTCCGGAAACATAACCACTTTCAAGCACCATTTTCTGGCCGTTTTTTTCACCTATCAATCTGTAAGTCAGCCGTCCTGTCACCACATTAAACGGAAGTGTTATCCCGTAACCAACATCTTTACCGCTTTTGGCCGTAGCTGTGGAATCAACTTTACCCACCAGTATTACGCCGGATAAAAACTGATTGGCAATATTTCTTACTTCCATGAAATTACCGCTGCTCATTGCAGTCTCAAGTTTTTTTACCGACAGTTCTGAGCCAGCAGAAGCAAGGTCAACAATCTCAAGATTTTGAGAAGCCAGTTCATTTATAACTTTTTCCGACAAAGGATTTGTTTCTCTCACCTCATTATTAGGTAGTACAACAGGAAGCATTACAGCAACCTTTGTGTTCTTTGACAGAAAACTGAAAGCCTTTTTGGCTTTTTCCGGCAAAACTTCCGCACTCAACTTAACCCAATAAATATCACCATCTTTGCCTTCATCTGTGATATCATAATTTTCAACAACCCCGCCTACTTCTGTCTTTATAGCTTCATCCACCAGCACTGCATTCTGTACAATGGTTTCAACTTTCACCTTTATTCCCGAGGCCTTTTCAAGTGCTGCCCATTTTGCTCTGGCAACAGCCCTAAGCTTAGCAGAAGCTATATCATCATTTTTAATCTGCGCTTCACCAACAGCTGTAACGGTCTCAGCTTTTAAATAAAATGGTATAAGTAAAATAGACATAATAATTAAAATTTTTTTCATAATTCACACCTTTATATGAAAAATATATACTCAGTAGAGCTTATTCAACAAGCCCTGACCTTCAAGCGGAGCTCTTTCAACCAATGTACCCACTTTTATTCTCGATTTCGCAGACTCTTTTCCTTTTATAATAACCCAGGCGCTGTTCTCATTCACTTGGTTTGTAACTGTTATTTTCACAGGAATAGTTGATTTGGAGCACTGAACTTTGCCTGTCATAAAATCTTTTATAGCCGTAAACTGATATGCTTCAACAGCATCCCCCGGTTTAATCCCGTCATCTCTGCCGATAGAAATCAAAGCAGCAGATTTTCCGCCCCTGACCTGGTTAATATAACCGCGAGCACTGAACTTTTCAGAAAAAACAGGTTTTATATCGGCAACAGATTCACCCATGGCTTTTTTAGCTGCAGAAATAACAAGCTCCGGATTAAATCCCGGCTGAGTGCCACCCAGCTCTCTGCCTTTAACCTTTTTAGAAACAACCACCTGTCCTGTGGCAACATCGATTAACTGTACAGTCATCTCCGTGGTAACATTCCATCCTTCCGTCATTGACTTTGCCACAGCCTGGGTAAGATTTAGCCATACATTGCCTGTGTCCTCCAGTTCCGTTTTGGGCACATATCTGGCATTTATATTGTCAACACTTCCGGAAATAATATAATCCACACCGGTCAGTTTGCCAAACTGTACGATAGTATTCTGATCAGCAAGATTCATTTGAAAATTCTGCTCATTAAGCACATTCTGCATCTGTGACCGTGTAAAAACATCCACACCGCCGATATTTACAACTGTGTCCTCAACTGATGACTGTGCAAATTCGCCAATTTTTGGCGCTATTTGACGCATAAATGTATTAACATTCTTCGAATATTTAATGTCCGTTTTGCTGGCTCCGGCATAACCGATACCGGCTGCTCCGGGGCCGACAATGACACCCGCAGCTCCCACTTCCTTGCGCCTGATATTAGCTTGGCCTTCTATCTGGGTATTACGGGCTGTCATATCACCATAGGTTGTATTATTAAGAAAAGGAACAACGGCTACCCTGTAGGTTTTACTTTTGTACTGGGATTTGCATGCATCAGGAATTACCACCTGCTCCTGATCCTCCTGCTTAATCTGCATAGACATGGGATCAAGCTTAGGCGGTGCACATGAAATTATAAAAGAAACGGATAAACCTATAAGCAGAAAAAACTGAAATGAATGCTTTTTCACTTTTTCCCTCTGATAAAAAATATTTAAAATACCAATTAAACACTTACTCAATATTACCATGAATAAAGACCCAAGAAAAAACAATTTATTTTTTAAGATCCAGAATTTTCATAACTTCCTGCAAATCCTCCCATGCAGGCATTTTCATCTTCGGATTTCTTAATAAATAGGCGGGATGAAATGTGGGCATTAATTTAATACCGTTTAGTTCTGTAAACTTACCTCTTAACCGGGAAATCCCTTTTTCCGTATTCAGCAGTGCCTGTGCTGCAACACCACCCAGAGATATAATCACTTCAGGCTTAATTATTTCAATCTGTTTATATAAATAGCCGATACAGGTCGATATCTCATCTTTAAAAGGATTTCTGTTCTGGGGAGGTCTGCATTTTACAATGTTTGCGATAAAAACATCTTCTCTTTCCAGACCCATAGCATTGATCATTTTCGTAAGAAGTTGACCCGCACGTCCGACAAAGGGGCGTCCCTGTCTGTCCTCTTCTGCACCCGGTCCCTCTCCTATAAACATAAGACGGGCATCGGTGTTGCCCTCGCCAAAGACAACATTTGATCTTGTTTTGTGCAGTTGACATTCCGTGCATGCGGAAACTTTATTCAATAAATTCTGCATTTCTCTGCTCACATCTCCGGTAACATAACCGGTTTCTGATGAAGATTCACTAACACGGGAGTTTTCGTATTTTTCATCAAAAAGCAAAAATTCCACTCCATATACATCCTTCAGAAGATCCATAACTAAATGCCTTTTAAAGATATTTGAATAATGTGCTTTTTCATGTTTTTGGAAGTGGGACTTTAGTAACAGTTGTTTGAAAAAATGGTTGAGTAGCTGAGTGGTCAAATAGTTGAATTGACTTGACCATTTAACTACCTCCCTACTTTCTACTTTCTACTTCACTACTCACCATTTCACCCATCACACATTACGGTATTTCCCACCGCACTTCCTGACTTATTCAAAGCTCTTTTTTATTTTTAAATATACTTACAGCAAAATTAAGCACATCTTCAGCAATTTCACTTTTTTTCTTTTTACCAATATTTTCTACTCTTCCGTCTGCAAAAAATAGAGTAACCTCATTGTATAAAGAATCAAATCCGATATCTTCTCTGGAAATATCGTTCGCAACTATCATGTCAAGCTTTTTATCTCTCAGTTTTTTTAACGCATTTTCCTGTAAATTGTCGCTCTCAGCGGCAAATCCCACAAAAACCTGGCTTTTGAGCTTATAATCAGCAATTTCCTCAAGAATATCGGGATTTTTTTCCAGGTCAATACACATATGTCCGTTACTCTTTTTAATTTTGGAAGAAAAATATTTTTTTGGTTTATAATCCGCTACTGCCGCAGTCATTATCAAAATGTCGCATTTAGAAACAAAATCCTTAACTCTTGCAAGCATATCTTCAGCTGTATCTGCAAAGACGGCCGGATAATGCGCATCAACGGATTCCGGACAAACAAGACGAAAACTGCCGCCTTTTTTCTTTATGTTATCACAAAAAGCAAGCCCCATTTTTCCGCTGGATTTGTTTGATATGAACCTTACCGGATCGATATGCTCTTTTGTCCCGCCTGCGGTTACAAGAAAATTTATGTTTTTATATTCATCACGTCTATTCAGCCTGGAATCAACCAGGTCTGCCAGATCTTCCGGTTCCGGCATTTTCCCAATTCCCACATCCTTACATGCTAAATTTCCAACAACCGGATCAACAATTTCATATCCCAATTCGTACAGTCTGGCCAGATTGCTTTGATTCTGACGGCTTTCATACATAACGGTGTTCATGGAAGGAACAATTAACAACGGTGTATCATCAGGTTTTGCCAAAACGGAGGATGTCAGAAGATTATCGCTAATACCGCATGAAATCTTCGCAATTGTATTGGCCGAGGCAGGGGCTAATATAAAAGTATCAGCCCACTTCACAAGATCAATGTGATAAATGTTATCAGGCTCTTCTCCTTCCTTAAAATCATCAATGTATACCCTCTCATGCGTTACCGACTCAAAAGTCAGTGGAGTGATAAATTTTGACGCGGCTTCAGTCATAATGACTTTAACGTTATGTCCCTTGTCCAGAAGCCTTCTGCATAGTGAGGGTATTTTGTAACAGGCTATCCCGCCTGTTACACCAACTAAGATATTACTCATTTGACGTTTCGGGTTCCTTCTTAATAGACTCAAAGGCCACTTTACCGTCTATAATTTCGGAGAGGGCCTTTGTGGTATATTTATCATATTTTTCTTCCTGACAGGGGAGCGTATCCTCTTTGGGATTGAGGAGTTCCCTTGAGCGTATACCGGCCAGATGGACAAGCCTGAATCTGCTTTTAATTTCTTTTTTTCTAATACCTTTTTCAATATCAAGTAATGGCATTTAAACCTCCAGGTTCATAATATCTTCTATATTTTCGATTTCCGACGTTTTTAAATGTTCAGCAACAAATATACACTCCAGCTCATAAAACGCCTTGTTGTAATTATCATTTAGAATTAAATAATCGTAATTTCTGTAATATTTTACTTCCTTTTGCGCATTTTGCAATCTTTTATTAATCTTTCCCTCACTCTCACTGCGCCTTTTTTTCAGTCTGTTTTCCAGTTCTTCAAGGCTTGAGGCAACAATAAAAATATATATACCGTATCCAAGTTTCTTTTTCAGAATTCTTGCCCCCTGCGGATCTATATCCAGAATAACATCGTAGCCGTTTTCCAGCTGCCGATTTATAAAACCTGCTGAAGTACCGTAATAACTCTCATGAACAACAGCCCATTCGACAAATTCCCCTTTCTCTATCATCTGTTTAAACTGAATTTCATCCACAAAAAAATAATCCCTGCCCTCTTCCTCATTTTTTCTCGGTTTTCTGGTAGTATACGAGATGGAATATTTCAAATCGGGATATTTTTTAATCAATTTATTACACAGACTCGTTTTCCCTGCACCGCTCGGTGCACTCACCACAAAAAGCTTACCAGGATTTCTTGAAATATTTTTATTATACAATATTCTGTACCTGTTCTCTGATCTTATCAACTTCACTTTTTGCCGAAACAACAATATTCACTACATCTGCCGAATTACTTTTGGAACCTATTGTATTAAATTCTCTGTGGAGCTCCTGCGATATAAAATCAAGCTTTTTGCCGCAAAAATCTTCCTTTTCCAGCGTGCTAATGAACTGATCAAGGTGAGAATCTATTCGCACAACCTCTTCGTTAATATCAGCCTTTTCCGCATAAAAACCGGCTTCCTGCGTTATTCTGTCCTCCTGAACTTCTATATCCAGTTTCTCCATCCGTTTCTTAAATTTATCAAACCAATAATCAAAAACACTGTCTTTTAATTTATTTATTTTTTTCGCCGATTCCTTCAACCTCTTTATCCTTACCTTTAAATCATCATAAAGGCTTTCCCCTTCTTTCTGCCTCATGCTATTCAGCTCTTCAAGTGCCTGGCTAACAGAGTCTTTTATGAATGAACCTACCTTTTCCTCTGCCTCCTTGTCCTCGTTGAACTCCAATATATCATCGTAATGGATCAGATGGTCTATGCGGATATCATCCAAAACCTCACTTTCCATCTGTATTTCCCTGAGAGCATCGAGATAGAGATTCAGCATATTGTGGTTTATTTTCGGTATTTTAACAGGTTTTCGGAACTGCACATCCACGTTTATATCAATTTTACCGCGCAGAGCCTTTTCCCTGAAAATATTCATCAATTCGATTTCAAGATAGTTGAATAACTTTGGCAATCTGAATCTTAAATCGAGATATTTGCTGTTTACACTTTTGATTTCGGTTTTTACATAACAGAAATCGTTTGCAAGAAAATTCCTCCCAAAACCTGTCATACTTAAAATCATCAAAACACCTTTATTTTTATATTTAATAAGTTATAATAAACTTTAATAGTACAAAATATTCCACAGGAGGTCAATATGTTTAACACCACAACACTGATAGCAATAATTATTCTGCTGATATTATCCTTACTTGTTAATATTCTTAAGATTTTAAAAGAATATGAGCGTGGCGTTGTATTCCGGCTGGGGAGATTTGTCGGAATTAGAGGTCCCGGCCTGATCATCCTCATCCCTTTTGTAGAAAAACTTGTCAAGGTTAATTTAAGAACTGTTGTTATGGATGTGCCCCCTCAGGACGTAATTACCAAAGATAACGTTTCCGTAAAAGTAAATGCCGTTGTTTATTTCAGAGTTGTTCACTCTGACAAGGCAATTTTGGAAGTGGAAAATTACCTCACAGCCACATCCCAACTCTGCCAGACAACACTGAGAAGCATAATTGGACAATTTGAACTGGATGACATCCTATCCAGGAGAGATAAAATCAACAGCGATCTCCAGTCGATTATAGATTCCCAAACAGATCCCTGGGGCGTAAAAGTGAGTGCGGTGGAAATAAAACATATCGACCTTCCAAATGAAATGCAGAGAGCCATGTCAAAGCAGGCCGAAACAGAAAGAATCAGAAGATCCAAAGTAATTAATTCTAAAGGTGAATTGGAAGCAGCTGAGAAACTTTCCCAGGCAAGTGATATAATGTCTACCAACCCTATAACCATTCAGTTGAGATATCTTCAGACATTGAATGAAATAGGCAATGAGAAAAATTCCACAATTGTCTTCCCAGTACCTATCGAGATGTTTAAACTTTTTGACAAATTCACGAAGGATGATAAAGACGAGAAAAAAGAGAGTGAGTGAGATAGTGAAGTAGAGAGGTAGGTAAAGGCAAAAGCAGAGGTAGTATAGGTTATAGGGGGTTGTAGGCGTTAGAAGCTTGGATTCCATGCATTGAACCTTGAAACCCTAATACTATTAATACCCATAATACGCATAGTTTCTCCAACCGCCTCCCTTCACGCATCACGGCATCACGCGAAGTGCAGATGACATTCTGAAAAAAACTCTTGATTTCAGCCATTTTTGTAATTATACATACCATTCGGGAGAATTTGGCGATATGCCATTTTCTTTCCATTATCTTGGGAATATAGTGGCCCGACGGGGCCTCTGCAATGGAGGCAGTGTGAACCCCGCCAGGCCCGGAAGGGAGCAACGGTAGCATTGTCTTCCATGTGCCGGAGAATCCCTGTCGGGCCTCTATATTATCAATTTATTATTTATATAAGAGGTAAATGATGCTGAAACAATTCAGGAATCAAAAAAGACTTCTCAGTGTTTTCCTATGGCTTGTTATTGCTGCATTTATAGGTACGATTTTCCTTGTCTGGGGCGTGGGAAGTAAGAATCAAGGCAGCAATAATTACGCACTGAAAGTTAACGAATACAAGGTTTCTTACCAGGAATATCAAAACTCATATCAAAACACTGTTGATACATTAAGACAGTTATTCGGTGATCAATCCGGACAAATGCCATCAAATGAGGAAATGCAAAAACAGGTTATTACAGAACTAAAAAACAAATATCTTTTACTCGGCGTGGCGAATAAACTAAATATTCCCGTTTCCGATACCGAAGTAATGAATGAGCTCACCAATATCTCATCTTTTCTTCAAAACGGTCAGTTCAGCCCTGAAAGGTACACCAATGTTTTACGGGCAAACGGCTTAACACCGGCTGCTTTTGAGCAAAGCTTAAAAGAAGATATCAAAATATCAAAATTGAGAAATATGATTCGAAACTCAACACGGGTTACCCTTTCAGAGATAAAGAAAGAATATACTTACCGTAATACCGAAGCAAAAATAAGATATATTTCATTCAATCCTTCATCATTCAAAGACAGCGTAAGTGTAAAGAATGAAGATTTAAGAAGTTATTTCGTTGAAAACAAAGAAAATTACAGAATCCCTGAAGAAATCAAATTAAAATATATAGAATTCGATTCTCAGGACTTTAACATCGAAACTGACATTCCTCAGCAGGAAATGGAAAGTTATTACTTTCAAAACAAATCGGAATTCAGCCAGCCGGAAAAAGTCAAGGCGAGTCATATACTTATGCGGGTAAAAAACTTTGATAATGAAACCGAAGTAAAAAATGCCAGAAATAAAATTGAGAATGTTTTGGCCCAATTAAAAAATGGTAACAACTTTGCAAAAATGGCAAAGAAGTATTCCGAAGACGCCAGTGCACAAGACGGCGGTGATTTGGGGTATTTCAAAAAGGGCGAAATGATAAAAGAATTTGAAAATGTAGCATTTTCTTTGAAAACCGGTGAAATAAGCGGCATTGTAAAAACTCCGTTTGGCTTTCACATAATTAAAGTCACTGACCACCAGAAAGCCAAAGATCTGACATTTCAGGAAGCTAAAAGCTCCATAGCTGAAAAGCTGAAAAAACGAAATAAAGACCAGTATTTCAATAACAGGGTTTTTAAAATTTACAGCAAAATTTTAAAGGCCTCCAACATTTCAGCATATCAATCTAAAAATGACAATATTACTGTCCATACAACGAAATACTTTAATACTTACGAAGATGTGTATCCATTAAAAGGAAATCCGGATGTGAAGAGCCAGCTGTTTAACCTTCCGGAAACAGAGGTAAGTAATGTTATCGATATAGGGAATAAAAAATACATTTTTGAAGTCTCTGATAGAAAGGATTCCTATGTACCCGAATTCAGCACAATAGAAGACAAAGTCAGACAGGATTATATTCAAGAGCAAAGCATCCAAAAAGCCCGGCAGTATGCTAAAGAACTTTTGAAGAAAAATAAAAATATTGAGAAGATATCTGACAACATCAATAAAAATTATACCACAACACCTTTTTTCAAAAGATCTGAAAACATTCCGGGTGTGGGCATTAATAGCAAAATGACGGATGGTATATTTGACGCTAAAAAGGGAAGTACACTTGATAAGCCTTATACCGTAAATTCAAAGGTATACCTTGTTGAGTTGGCAGATATAAAAACTCCGGATTTCCCGGCAGACAAAGATCACCCGGATATCAGAAACTTTATTGCTAACATAAAAAGCGAAGCAGCACTCAATTCGTACACCAGCAAACTTGAATCGAGCGCTGAAATATGGATAGCACCATCGTTTAGAGACTATATCGACAACCCAAAATCAAATAAATAAACATTTTGCACTTCGTTCAGTCATTGCGTCGTCTCCGGTTTAGGGCGGAGACGACGCAATCTCATAACTCATCCACCTCTCCATCACCAATAACCTATAACCCATTCACCCATTCCGTATTACTCATCACGCATCACGGCATTATGGCATCACGGTTACAATCCAATCAGCTTGACTTTTTCGCGATTTTTGTTTATATCTAAATAAATAAACGAGTCAGGTTATATATGATTTCCGGTCTTTTTATAATTTTTCTGTTCCTTTTTCTCGGCAATTCCACTTCTGAAATCCTTAATATCCCTATTCCGGGCAGTGTCATAGGGATGCTGTACCTTACAGGTGCACTCCGGTTAAATATTGTAAAACTCGATCCGGTAAAAAATGCAGCAGAAGTTTTGGTCAAAAATATGGCTTTCCTTTTCATCCCTCCGGGAGTCGGAGTCATGCTTTACTTCGATCTGATAGGAAATTCATTTTTATCCATTGTCGTTTCATTTTTTCTGAGTGCTATCTTGGTTTTAATAATAGTGGGGGTTTCACAACAGATACTGGATAAGGGAAACCATAATGATTGAATCTCCTGTGTTTGCCGTAATGTTGACTTTTGGGGTCTATTTTTTCTCTTCAAAATTATATTCAAAATTTAAATTTTTCCTCCTTAACCCTATTCTGCTGTCGATTGTTTCCATTATTGTTTTTCTTAAAATTTTTAATATAGACTATGGCACCTATTTTGAAGGAGCTAAAATTATAAGCTTTTTTCTACCTGCATCTGTAGTAGCTTTGGGAGTTCCTCTATATCTTCAGTTGGGGGAAATAAAAAAACGTGGATTTTCAATAATATTGTCCACTATCATCGGAAGTACTGTAGGCATATTATCAGCAGCGCTTACAGCAAAATATATGGGCGCATCCAAAGAGATAGTTGCAAGCATAGCTCCAAAGTCGGTTACCACACCGATAGCAATGTCAATCTCCGGCAAAATCGGAGGAATCCCTCCTTTAACAGCTGCTTTAGTAATCTGTACAGGAATTTTCGGAGCAATACTGGGACCTGCAATTTTAAAACTGTTCAAAGTAAAAGACAAAGTCGCATTCGGGCTGGCAATGGGATCAGCTTCCCATGGGATAGGAACGGCAAGGGCAGCTGAAGAAGGTCAGCTTGAGGGTGCGGTGTCGGGGCTGGCTATATGCCTAAATGGTGTGGCTACTGCAATTCTTACACCGATTTTATTTAAACTGATCTATCTGTTCCTATGATCGATATATTAGATATTCTCAGGGAAAAATACGAATTAAGCGGGAGACAGGCCAAAAAACTTATAAAAAACGGCTGTGTACTGATTGATAATAAACCGGTAAGCTCAAGACATATCAGCAAAAGCAGCACAGAAAAAATTACACTCAATTTAAAAGAACCTGAAATCAAATACAATATTCAAAATTTTTTTATCAAACAAACTGAAAATGTACTTTTTCTCTATAAACCTCCCTTTATGCACACAGAAAGAATAACTCCCTTTGATTCTTTAACACTTCAGGATATTGTCAAAAAAGAATTTCCAGGCTACGAGCTGATTTCCAGACTGGATTTTGAAACGGACGGAGTTGTTGCAGCAACCAGGGGTTTACCGGAATATTCGGCACAAAAGCAGTACCTCGCTTTCATTTGCGGAAAACTGACGGAAAACATAAAGCTTTCATATGAAATAGACGCATCTCATCGAAAAAAGGTGAAAGTTTTAAACAGACAGGGAAATAATACAACTGCTTTCAGTCCGGTAAAATATTTCAGGGACAACTCCGGAAATGAGGTTACACTGGTCAGCGCTTCATTAAACTATGCCTCAAGACACCAGATCAGAGCTTATTGTGCCCATATCGGCATGCCGATTGTGGGAGACACTTTATATGGTTACAGAGACTACAAAAGGATGCTTCTTCACTGCAAATATACAGAAATTATCTCATCACTGCTTAAGGAAAATAAAATCCAGGCTTTCAGCCCCAACTGGCAGGAATTTGTAAGATCTTTCGATTAATAAATTTTTATGTTATAATTCATACAAAAGGGGTGACATATGAAAGTAGCCGTTATCGGAGGAATTGCTGCCGGATTGTCGGCTGCAAGCAGAGTAAAAAAAGAGAATAAAAGTGCCGAAGTTGTTGTATTTGAAAAAAGAGGCGACCTCTCCTATGGAGCATGTGGCATGCCTTATAATCTTACAATGGAAAACACACCGCCTGAAAACCTGTACGCTCTCGATTATCAAACCATAACCCAAAAAAGGGGCGTAGATTACAGGCTTTACACCTCGGTTAATGAAGTAGTACCTGAGAAAAACAAACTTAAAGTATACGATTTCAACAAAAATCAAGAATACGAGTACCATTACGATTATCTCATTTGTGCAACCGGTGCAATATACAACAGGCTTGATTTCGAAGGATTTGACGAAAAGGTTTTCTATTTTAAAAACCTCAATCACCTTAGAAACCTGAAAAACTTTATCTATAAAAATAAACCGAAAGAAGCATGCCTGGTTGGTGCCGGTTATATCAATCTGGAACTGGCAGAAAACCTTGTAAGCCTTGGTATCGATGTCACAATAATTGAGAAATCTGATAAAATACTCCCCTTCTTACCTGAGGAACAGCAGCAATTTGCCCTCTCACACCTTGAGTCCAAAGGGGTTAAAGTATTCCTTGGCACTGACATAATTTCAAAACAGGGCAATCTGTTTAACACTTCTGCGGGAAGCTTTAAATGTGATTTTGTTGTTGTGGCGATAGGAGTAAGACCGAATACCGAAATTTTCCATGACTCGGGCATCACCCTGGGTATCAAAAATGCAGTAAAAGTGAACCACAATCTGCAGACAAACTTTGAAAATATCTTTGCAGCAGGGGATTGTGCAGAGCATTATGTTCCGCTTTTGAAAGAATGGACTTATATGCCTCTGGGAACAACAGCCAATAAAATGGGGAGAATATCCGGTTACAACATTGCCAATATTGATAATATGGAAACTTTTTACGGAATAAACCAGTCGGCAGCCTTCAGGATATTTGATATCTCCGTTGCAACGACCGGACTGAACGAAAAACAATTAATTGATAAGGACTTTAACTATAAAAAAACTGAAATAAGTATCCCGGACAGACCTAAATATATTGGCGGGGATAAACAGAAAATATGCTTGCTGTATAACGGTACAACAGGACAGATATACGGAGCTCAGATTACCGGGCACGGAACGGTGGCAAAAAGAGTGGATATTTTATCAACTGCTATACATGCAGGGATGACTGTTGAAGATTTTTCTCATACTGATCTTACGTATGCACCACCTTTTGCAAATGTTTGGGAGAGCCTTTTGGTGGCAGCCAACGTGGCTTTAAAAAATTTATAATAAAGGGAGGATAAAATGTACAAAACTGAAAAGATACTTGTTCCTACTGATTTTTCTGAATACTCCGAGAAAGCTCTGAAAAAGGCCGTTGATATTGCCGAAACGTTTAATTCCGAAATTTTTCTTCTTCATGTAATCCCCGATGAAGTGGGGATTTCCATGGCTTATTTGGATAGCGAAACTCAAAAAGAATTAAATGAGCGAATGGAAAAAGAAAGCATGAAAGAAATGAAAAAACAGGCTGAAAAGGTTCTTAATGGTAAAAATTTAAAGGTAAATTATTCCGTTAAAAAAGGTGTACCGTATCATGAAATTTTAAACTATGAGGCCGAAGCCGGAACCGATCTTCTTGTCATCGCTTCACACAGCAAATCTTTCATAGAGGAAGCTTTCTTCGGAAGCACAACGGAAAAAGTTGTGAGAAGGTCAAATTGTTCCGTATTTGTTGTAAGGGATTAAATGCAACATATATAATGTTTTATGAGTCATTACTAACCGTATCAGACTCCGCCCGCAGCCGCCGCACCTGTCTGCGGAATGGGACAAGCGTTGGCTGGCAAAAACCTGGGCGGTAAAATAATCTCAAGTATGAGTGAGAGAGAAATGGTGAGGTGGTGAGCTTGCTTCGCTGCACTCGCAATGACACAGAAATACGTCATTACGTGGGACAGAGTCCCGAAGTAATCTCATGTCTCATATATGAGTGCCATCCTTCCCTACACCTACGAAGTGTAAGGAAGGTTCCATTTGGTTTAGACTGTCAGTTACAAATCTGAAAAATCCAGAGTAGCAAAATAATCGTCAATTGTCTCAGCTCTTCTTATCTGCTTAACACTGCCGTCAGGCTTAAGGAGGAGTTCGGCGGATCTGAGTTTGCCGTTATAATTAAATCCCATTGCATGTCCGTGCGCACCGGCATCATGAATTACAATGATATCACCAATATCAATTTTTGGAAGTTTGCGGTCAATGGCAAATTTATCGTTATTCTCACACAAAGACCCCACTATATCGTATGTATGATCACGAGGTTCATTCTCTTTGCCCATAACGGTGATATGATGATATGCTTGATACATTCCCGGCCTCATCAGATTAGCCATACTTGCATCAAGCCCTATATAATTTTTATAAATGTTTTTTTTATGTATAGCCCTAGCTACAAGATACCCGTACGGACCGGTTATCACTCTGCCATTTTCCATATATAATTTCAATGGGTCCAGCTCAGTTCCTTTTATCTTTTTATCAAATATTTTCTTCACTTCACCAGCAACATATTCAAGATCAACCGGCTCTTGATCGGGATTATATGGAATGCCTATTCCGCCTCCCATATTGATAAATTCAAAATTTATTCCCAATTCCCTGTTAATCTCAATAACCAAATCCACCAGCATATTGACGGTCTCAACAAAATAGTCCGGTTGCAGTTCATTAGAAGCCACCATCGTATGAATGCCGAAACGTTTCACTCCCTTCTCTTTTATCATACGGTACCCTTCGAACAACTGTTCCTTGGTAAAGCCGTATTTAGCTTCTTCCGGGCTGCCTATTATGGCATTTCCTGCTCTCAACGGACCGGGATTATATCTGAAGCTCAGCAATTCAGGCAAACCCACCTGCTCTTCCAAGTAATCGATGTGAGTTATATCATCAAGATTAATTATAGCTCCCAGCTCTTTAGCTTTACTGTATTCTTTAGCGGGAGTTTCATTTGAAGTAAACATAACATTCTCACCGGTTATACCTGTTTTTTCAGATAAAATAAGCTCCGGAAGAGAACTGCAGTCCGTACCGAAGCCTTCATCTTTCATAATTTTCAATATGTGGGGGTTGGGAGTAGCTTTTGCAGCAAAATACTCCTTAAAATCATCCCCGAGCCAGCTGAAAGCTTTCTTTAGTCTGCGGGCTTTCTCTCTGATGGCCTTCTCATCATAAATATGAAAGGGTGTAGGATACTTTTCAGCAATCTGCTCTATTTCTTCTTTATTAAAAGGAACTTTCTTCTCCGCCATAATTTTCCTCCGGATTATTTCAAATTGAAGTCATTTTATAAATGCAAAAAAGCTTATTTTCAACCAAAAAATGGGATAATATATAATCACTAGCGGAGAATTAAATATATAGAGAGCTTTGCATAATGTGCTTTTTTGGGTTTTGGAAGTGGGACTTCAGTCCCGCAAGCCTATAAATCCGGAATTTTACAAAATAATTGCGCGGCTAAAGCCGCGCTTCCTGACTTGTGCAAAGCTCTTATATAGTAGAATTGACAAAACATGACATTTTTGCCCAAAAATATAAGGGGAAACAAGATAAATGGTAATCATACTGACGGGTTCTAATTCAAAAAAAACTTTATCGTTATACTGATTGGCTAAAATACTGGTTTGCATAAAATGTCTGAAAATAAAAAGGCCCTCTTCATAGGGCCTAAAAAATTACTTAACTTTTTCCTTAAAATTCTTACCGGGCGTAAACTTAGGAGTTTCACCGGCTGGTATTTTTATTTCGGCACCTGTTTGAGGATTGCGTCCTTTTCTGGCTTGACGCTGTTTCTGCTCAAAGCTTCCAAATCCAACCAAAGTAACCTTGTCATTTTTCTTTACTGCTTCCATTACACTGTCCTGGAATGCATTCAGAGCCTTTTCAGCGTCTGTTTTCGTCAAACCGCTTTTCATTGCAATTTTTGCTACAAGTTCTGACTTTGTCATAACAACCTCCTTTTATTTAAGACAACTTAATGTAGTCTTTTTTACAACACAAATCTGCTTATGATTAATCAAACATCTTTAAAATTTCAATTAGCGTCCGAAAAGACTAAAATTACTTAAAAAACTATTTCGATTAGAAATTATATACACAACTCACTCAAGTTTGCAAACAAAATTATAAATTTTTTAAAAATTACCCTATTTTTTCTTCAATCTGCTGTAAATCTGTTGAATATTCCGATTGTTTTCATCTATAATTTTCAGATGAGGTTATTATGAAAAAAGAACAGTATATTCTGTCAATTGATCAGGGCACAACAAGCTCAAGGGCTGTAATATTCGATAAATCCGGGGAAATTGTGAACATCGCACAGAAAGAATTTTCCCAAATATTACCAAACCCTGGGTGGGTAGAACAAGATCCGCTGGAAATATGGTCGTCAGTACAGTCCGTAATAGCTGAATCTCTTGCTAATTCAGGTCTTTCCGGCAGCAGTATCCAGGCGGTCGGCATTACCAATCAGCGGGAAACAACGCTTCTATGGGATAAAAATACCGGCAAACCTGTTTATAACGCAATAGTTTGGCAGTCAAGACAGACTGCTGATATATGCCGGGAGTTAAAAAGCAAGGGACTCGAAAAGATTTTCCGTGAAAAAACCGGGCTTGTAATAGATCCATATTTTTCAGGAACAAAAATAAAGTGGATTCTTGATAATGTGAAAGGAGCGCGTCAAAAGGCTGAAAAAGGAGATCTGCTTTTCGGAACAATCGACACCTGGCTGCTCTGGAAGTTGACAAAAGGCAAAGTTCACGCCACAGATTATAGTAATGCTTCCAGAACACTCCTTTACAACATTCATAAGCTAAAATGGGATAAAGAACTGCTGAATTACCTGGATATTCCCTCTTCAATGCTTCCCAAGGTTAAAAATTCCTCAGAAATATACGGTTATACCGTCCCTGAAACCTTTACCGGTTACAGCGTCCCCATTGGTGGAATCGCAGGTGACCAGCAGGCGGCACTATTCGGCCAAACCTGTTTTGAGAAAGGAATGGTGAAAAACACATACGGGACGGGATGTTTTATACTTATGAATACTGGAGGTAAGGCTTATCACTCAGAAAAGGGATTACTCTCAACAATTGCCTGGGGTATCGATAATAAAATAGATTACGCTCTTGAAGGCTCGGTTTTTGTAGCCGGAGCTGCAGTACAATGGCTGAGAGACGGCTTAAAAATCATAGAAAACGCCAGAGAAATTGAGACAGAGGCCTCTAAAGTAAAAGACTCCGGCGGAGTATATATAGTTCCCGCATTTGTGGGGTTGGGAACACCGTATTGGGATGCAGAAGTAAGAGGCAGTATTTTCGGATTAACGAGAGGAACGAAAAAAGAACATCTGGCAAGGGCAACGCTCGAATCGATAGCTTATCAAAGTAAAGATGTCATATCCGTAATGCAGGAGGAGACAGGGATTGAAATTCCCCTTCTCAAAGTGGACGGAGGAGCCGTGTCAAACAATATATTAATGCAGTTCCAAAGCGATATTCTCTCTACTAAAATCCAGAGACCTGTCTGTATGGAAACTACTGCTTTAGGAGCCGCCTTTCTGGCTGGGCTTTCAGTCGGTTTCTGGAAAGATAAAAAGGAAATTGCTGAAACATGGAAAAGAGATAAAATGTTTACTCCCAAAATGGATAAAAAAAGAGCTGAGAATCTATATGAGAAATGGCAGAAGGCTGTGAGGGCGGCAATGAGTTACAAACCCTGACTTAAGCTCCCTCCTGCAAATATTTAAAACCCAGTTCATTGGAAAGTTCCGCTTTGGCAAGCTCTTCACCTAAATAGGCGGCATGACTTAAATGTGTAAGCCAGCCTTTTCGTATAACCGTATGATAAATACTTTTGGCATCATTACCTTCCACAGTGTTAAGAAGCTCATTTTCATAAGAATAATGTTCCACAAAAATTCTTTTTCTTTCCGGCTCAGTAAAAATAACAAAATAGCCCGCCTCATCAAGCTCAACATTTGAGGATTTTACTGCATTTATTGCAGGTATGTCTTCGACTTTATACAGAATGTTTTCAGCGCACTCCGTCTCACAGCAACAAGTTTTGCCGACATCTTGTGAAATTTCACGAATTTTCGAAAGTATCTCCTCCTCTTGTTCACATCCAGTCATATCAATTACTTCTACCTGCCTGCGGAATGCCTCCACCTCTTGCAAAGTCAAATTGCTTAACCTGGAGCTTTTATGATCTCCCATTTTGATTTTCATATTATCATCAACGCCATTTTTCCATAAACAATACAGATGCCTGCCGCTTTGATGTCCTCTGCTTTCTTTGCCTGCCAAGAGCAGGAAACGGATTGTAGGATTCGTTATTATATTTTTAACTACCTTTTCCACACCGA
>Ga0247721_100075_pt1 | contig 49131 bp, 45 predicted proteins | sample MSEWel2017_08_16_FD_189089 | JGI IMG/M metagenome (GOLD analysis project Ga0247721, IMG submission 189089) | Subsurface sediment microbial communities from gas well in West Virginia, United States - MSEEL Well Study Marcellus 3H_2017_08_16 | ecosystem: Environmental > Terrestrial > Deep...
ATATAAACCTTTTTTATTTTTAGTGTATAAAATAAAATATTTGACAGATATTTCTCTGTTAAATAAAACATTTTTATACATATTTTTTTTGATTAAAATTAATTTGGTGTTTTTATGATAAAGCATAACGAACCATTTTTTATTAAAATTATAAGGAGGCTTTATGAGTAATGGAAAATTTGCGGATGTAATTGTTGACAGAAAAGGGAATAAAGAAGTCAGAGAAAAAATCGACAATGCTTCAAATGTAGCCGAAACGATACTAAGGGATACTTCGGCAAATCCCGCTCCACTTGGGCTTATGGGTTTCGGCATGACTACTATTTTGCTGAATATGCATAATATTGGTTTATTCGGGCTCAGCAGTATGATTATCGCAATGGGTATTTTTTATGGTGGCATTGCACAGATCATCGCAGGTATCATGGAGTGGAAAAAGAAAAATACCTTCGGAACAGTGGCTTTTACATCGTATGGTCTTTTCTGGATTACACTTGTAGCCATGATTTTGCTTCCGAAAGCCGGTTTAATAAGTGCTCCGGCAAGCTCTGAAATGGCTGCTTATCTGTTTTTCTGGGGAATGCTCACGCTTATACTGTTTATAGCCACCTTTAAAATAAATAAAGCTTTGATGACTGTTTTCTTTTTGCTGACTATACTTTTCTTTTTGCTTGGATTTGCAGACGCTACAGGCAATCCTATGCTAAAAATGATAGCAGGGTATGAGGGTATTTTATGCGGGCTGTCTGCTGTATATGCCGCGGCTGCTCAGATTTTAAATGAAGTTTACGGAAGAACTGTACTTCCTCTTGGTGAATTATAGTTAAACAAGCAACTTATTTAAACACCTGAAAGCCTCCTCAAAGGAGGCTTTTTTATTTTGTATTAGATTTTTGTCCATCTTATGCTATATTCATATAAATTGGTTAGTTAATTATTGATACTTGCTTTTAGGAGCTGCTTTTAGATATGCACAGATTCAAGGGGTATGTAAGAAATACTTTATTGCTGGGTATTTTGACAACTTTACCCATTATCATTACATATTTTTTTCTAAGTTTTATTTTCAGAAAAGTTACCGGGTTTCTTATACCTTTAATTGATTTTGTCACCTTTAAATTGGGCATAACTCTTACTGTCTTTGCTAAACAGTCTCTCTCCTTAATCGTGTTAATTCTTTTACTTTTCATTATTGGGATAATTGCAAAAAACTATTTTGGTAAGAAGATAATAAGTTTTTTTGAATATCTTCTTGTGAAAATACCGCTGGTCAGAGGAATATATTCATCAATTCGTCAAGTGGTGGAAACTTTCAAAATTTCAGGCGGAACAAATTTTAAAAAAGTGGTTCTTCTGGAATATCCTATGCAAAAAAAGTATAGTATTGGGTTTGTCACAAAAGAGACATCCGAATTTTTAAATAATAAAATCAACAACGAATCTTATAACATCTTCGTTCCAACTACTCCCAATCCGACTTCCGGTTTTATACTTATAGTACCTAAAAGCGAAGTAATTGAGCTTGATATAACCGTTGATGAAGGTATAAGATTTGTCATTTCTGCCGGTTTGATTTCTCCGGAAGCCGCAGAAAAAATGCATACAGAGAGCTTTGAATAATTGAACCATTATAAATTTTACCACCCCTAACCCCTCCTAACTCTTTGATAGGAGGGGAGTTAAGTTCCGAGCACTTAAGATTTAAATGCCCGGTTAGGTGGGGTAGTTATTCAAAGTTCTCAGGCAGGTATTTCTCAATAAGAGCAAATTGTTTCAGGAGGTGAATATTGTTTTTTAATACGGGAATAATCGGTTTTCCTTTAAAACATTCCTTGTCACCTTTGCTGCATAATTTTTTTATTTATCATGCAGGAGTAAACGGAGGTTATTGTTGTTTTGAGGTTTCTAAAGCCGATAATCTGCCGAAAACTCTTTCTTTTTTAAGAGAATCAAGTTTTGTTGGGATTAATGTCACGCTGCCGTATAAGACTGATATTATGGAATATACTGATGAAACTGATGCTGTTGCTTCTGAAATAGGTGCAGTAAATACGTTATTGTTCAATGGAAGTGGAATTTTTGGTTTAAACACCGATGTTTACGGGATTGAAAAAACGTTTGAATATTACAGTGTATCATGTTTGGATAAAGATATACTCGTACTGGGTGCCGGTGGTTCAACAAAGGCTTTGCTTTATTATTTAAAGGATCAGGGTTACAAATCTTTGACTATAGCAAACAGAACACCGGTCAAAGCCGATAAGATGTTGGCACATTTCGGTTTAAATAAGAGTAGGACAAAAGATATCGAGTCTTTGAAAAAATATAGTGAATATGATATAATTATAAATACTACGTCAATGGGGTTGGATGGTGGAAGGTTTTTGAATATGTCAAATATAAAATGCAGAGAATTTGCTTTTGATTTTCAATATTCCAAAAACTTGACACCATTCTTAAAAGAGTACTATAAACAGAATGTTATTTATTCTGATGGTCTAATGATGTTGATTTATCAGGGGGCCAAATCGTTTATTAAATGGACGGACAATATTTTTGTAACGAAACACCCTGCTCTTGAAAAAGACCTTGAAATACTGAAAAAAAAACTAAGGGGAGCTATCTGATATGCTTGCAAGAAAAATCGGTGCGATATTACTAAGTGAAAATCTCATAACTCATGAACAGCTTGAAAAAGCTATCGAAGTTCAGAAAAAAGAAGGTGGAAGATTAGGCTCAACACTTATAAAACTTGGATATGTGGATGAGTCGAAAATAGCTGAATTTTTAAGTAAACAGTATAATGTTCCCTATGTAAATCTCAAAGAAATTGATATTGATAACAGGACACTAAGCAGTATACCTGCTGACTTAAGCAGAAAATTTCTTGTTATTCCGTTCGATAGGGAAGGGCAAACACTAAAAATAGCCATAGCCGATCCTTCTAACGTTTATGCTATTGAAGAGCTGAGGTTTGTTACCGGTTTTAATATTAAACCTTATGTTGCGGTGGAGTCTTCAATAAGGGAATATTTGGATATGCAATCTGAATCAGTTGATAACACTCTGGCAGAACTGGAAGATATGGAAATTGCCGATATGGAATACGAGCAGGAGGAAGAGGAAGATATAAAGTTAGATGTGCTGAAAAAGGAAGTTGAAGACACCCCTACTGTTAAGCTTGTAAATCATATATTAAATGAGGCTGTAAAAAGGGGGGCTTCTGATATTCATGTGGAGCCGTATGAGAAAATTTTCAGAGTAAGGTTTAGGGTTGACGGTGTTATGCATGAATTTATGAGACCACCTAAAAAAATTAAAGATGCTGTTATCTCAAGGCTGAAAATTCTGGCAGATCTGGATATAGCAGAAAGAAGACTTCCCCAGGATGGAAGGATTAAATTAAAACTTGGCAAGCATTCTGTGGATATGAGGGTCTCAACACTTCCCGTACTTTTTGGCGAGAAAGTCGTCATGAGGATTCTTGATAAAAGCAGCCTTCAGCTTGATATGGAGAAACTTGGTTTTGAACAGTCTTCCCTAAATAAATTTATAAAGGGGATTGAAAGTCCATACGGAATGGTGCTTGTTACAGGACCTACCGGAAGTGGTAAGTCTACGACACTTTATTCAGCACTGAGCAGGTTGAATAAAGACGATGTCAATATTATGACTGCTGAAGATCCTGTTGAATACAACCTTTTCGGGATAAATCAGGTTCAGATGAAAGAAGATATAGGTCTTAATTTTGCTTCCGCATTAAGATCATTTTTAAGGCAAGACCCCGATATTGTAATGGTAGGGGAAATCAGGGATTACGAAACTGCAGAGATAGCTATTAAAGCAGCCCTGACCGGTCACCTGGTTTTATCTACACTCCATACTAATGATGCTCCCAGTACTGTTAACAGACTGCTCAATATGGGTATAGAGCCTTTTCTGGTGGCATCTTCAACTGTTATTATTTTGGCACAAAGACTGGCCAGAAAGCTTTGCCCTTCATGTTCTGAAGAGGTTAAGCTCCCTAAAGAAGCATTGTTGTCAGTAGGTTTTAAGGAAGAGGAAACAGGCAAATTTAACCCCAAAAAGGGCAAAGGGTGTGACAAATGTAACGGCACTGGTTATAAGGGCAGGGTGGCCCTTTATGAAGTAATGGGAGTTACTGAAGGTATAAAAGAATTGGTTTTAAGGGGAGCAAATGCTAATGAATTGAAAGCGAAAGCAATGGAAGAAGGGATGATATCGCTTCGGAGAAGCGGTCTGGAGAAGGTAAAAAAAGGGATAACAACAATTGAAGAAGTCGTGAGGGTAACTTTTGAAGATTAAACATTTTTGATTATTACAGAAATAGTGTTATTATTAAAAGGGTGATTGAACAACACTAAAGGGGGATTTATGTATTCTTTGCAGGAGCTATTGCAAAAAATGATAGATATGGGGGCAACAGACCTTCATTTGACAGTAGGGGCAAGCCCTGTTTACAGAGTAAACGGAGACCTTGTAAAAACCGAGGGTGAAGCACTTGGTGCAAATGATACAAAAAAGATGTGTTACAGTATAATGACGGAAGCCCAGAAGAAAACTTTTGAAGAGGATATGGAGCTGGACTTATCTTTTGGCATAAAAGGCCTCAGCAGATTCAGAGCTAATTTTTTTATGCAAAGGGGCGCTATGGCAGCTGCAATGCGCAGAATACCGTATGAGGTCATGTCATTTGAACAGCTCGGGGTGCCTAAAATTGTTGAAAGCTTGTGTGAAAAATCAAGGGGACTTGTACTTGTTACCGGACCAACCGGTAGTGGTAAATCCACCACCTTAGCTTCTATGATTGATAAGATTAACCACGAAAAAAAGGTACACATAATTACAGTGGAAGATCCGATTGAGTATCTCCATCATCACGATAAAGCGTTAATTAATCAGAGAGAGGTTAATTCAGATACAAAATCATTTGCTAGAGCGCTCAAATATATCCTGAGACAGGATCCCGATGTCGCACTCATAGGTGAAATGAGAGATCTTGAAACAATAGAGGCGGCTTTAACTGTTTCAGAAACAGGTCACCTTACTTTTGGTACACTTCATACAAACAGTGCTGTTCAAACGATAAACAGAATAATAGATGTTTTCCCACCCCATCAGCAGTCTCAAATAAGAGCACAGCTTTCTTTTGTTCTTGAAGGTGTTATCTGTCAGCAGCTGCTGCAGACTTCTGATGGTAAAGGCAGAGTTCTTGCCTGTGAAGTCTTGGTTCCCAATTCAGGTATAAGAAATCTGATAAGGGAGGATAAACTCCATCAGATTTATTCGATGATGCAATCAGGCCAGGCAGAGCACGGTATGATTACTATGACACAGTCTTTATATACTTTATACAGGAAAAACTTAATATCATATGATGAAGCTGTTAGCAGAGCAGTGTATCCTGATGAAGTAAAGCAGCTTATTGAAAGGGGAAATGTGACTAACAAAAAGAAAAGTGGCGGACGCTTTTAAAAAGTACCGAAAGGGAGGGTTAGATGCCTAAGTATGTTTATAGCGGTGTTGATATGTCCGGCAAACCTACTAGCGGACAAATCAGCGCAAAAAATAAAGCCGAGGCCGAACAGGTATTGAAAAATCGAAAAGTTAATGTCAATCAATTAAAAATGGACTGGAAAAATATCGAGTTATCGTTCGGTGAAAAAATAAAAGAAGAGGATTTAGTTATTGTTACCAGACAGATGGCTACAATGATAAATGCAGGTCTTTCTATTATTAAGTGTTTGGAGATTGTAGCAAGCCAGGCACCGAAAAAGAAATTAAGACAGATTTTTGAAGATATTAAAAACCAGATAGAACAAGGCTCAACATTCAGCAAAGCTCTTGAAAAACATAAGAATGTTTTCGGGACTTTATATATAAACATGGTTGCTGCCGGTGAAGCCGGAGGGCTTCTTGATACCATTTTGGACAGACTTTCTATCTACATGGAAAAATCCATGTCCCTAAAAAGAAAAGTAAAATCTGCGATGATGTATCCTTCTATAGTTTTAATAGTTGCAGTACTTGTGGTATGGGGGCTGCTGGTTTTCATCATTCCTAAGTTTGAAGCCATGTATGAAGGTTTTGGAGGAACTTTGCCTGCACTTACCCAGTTTACCATAGGAATAAGTAATTTTATCTCAAGCTGGTATGGTGGCGGGGTGTTGGCGGTGTTAATAATAACAGTGGTTGTTGCGGTGAGTACAACTTATAAAAAATCTGAGCGTGGAAGGTATGCTATTGACCAGATGCTCCTGAAGGTGCCTAAAATCGGGGATCTGATTAAAAAAGTCTCAGTAGCTAAGTTTACCAGAACATTCGGAACACTCTTAAGCAGTGGCGTGGCAATACTCGATGCGTTGGATATTGTTGCCCGCACAAGCGGCAATAAGGTAATAGAGAAACACTTGCTGCGCAGTAAAGTCGATATAGAAGGCGGTAAAACAGTTGTTGCCCCACTGGAGAAAGCAGGTGTTTTCCCTCCTATGGTGACACAAATGATTTCAGTAGGAGAAGAAACGGGTGCACTTGACCAAATGCTCACCAAGATTGCAGACTTTTACGATGATGAGGTCGACAGAGCAGTGGATGGATTAACGAAAATGATTGAGCCTTTGCTGATGATTTTTGTTGGAGGAGCCGTAGGGTTTGTAATTATTGCAATGTATCTGCCGATCTTTAAGCTCGGTTCAGTTGTAGGTGGCTAATTTATCAGATGACTTGTTTTTATGGGTTTGTCTGCTTGTTTACTCTGATTAATGATGTTTAATATCATGCTGCATTCAGTTTATGGCAACAATGAGAAACGTTCCGGACCTTCTGTACTTATTTCTGAGAATGTCAACAACTTACTAATACTTATCAGATTATCATTATACTTTTTTATAATATTTTTTATTCTTATACTTAACACTTTTCTTGAAACAAGTATCCCCGGCATTACAGGTGGAGAAGTTTTTATCCCCACAGAAAACAGTGTCTTTTTCAATATAGGACTGTTGATTGCTTTTTTTTCACTTCTTGTTTTTTTTGCTTCGAAACTATTTTCAAAAACGCTGCTTTTTTATGTTCAGGCAATTTTTGATTTCTTTATTATCAGCTATCTTGTCATAAGCACAGGATTTACAGAAAGCCCTTTTCTTATTTTTTATGCCCTTATTGTAATTTATATGAGCTTCTTTGAAGGTGTCCGCGGTGGCATCAGTGTAATTCTCTCTTTTACAATTTTTGTGATTTATACGTTTATTTATTATGATTTTGTTAAAGACATTAACATATCCAATTATGATTTTATACTCAGTATAACTCAGTACTGCGTTGTATTTTTTGTGGTTCTTTTTTTCTCATATTTTTTACATAAGAAATATGCAAAAAAAGAGCAGGAAACGGCCTTTTATGAAAAAAAGTTGAGGGAACTTGAAAATCTACATGAATTAGTTATTGAAAATATCAGTATGGGTATTTTTGTATTGAATTCAGCACAGAGTGTAATTTCATGCAACAGATCTTCCATGGAAATTCTTAAAGTTGGCAAAAATGATATAATAGGCAAAAAACCGTGGCAGCTGATTCCAGATATTCACGAGGATATGGATATTGTGCACTTTCAAAACAAATCTATAGGCTATAAGTTTCAGGATTTTTCTGAAAATAAGGGAAATTTGGGATCGCTGTTGATATTTCAGGATGTTACTGAGCGTGAACAACTTAAAAATGAGCTGATTGAAAAGGAAAAACTTGCTTTTTTGGGTGAATTTGCGGCTGTGGTTGCTCATGAAATTAAAAACCCTTTGGGCGCTATTAAGGGAAGTTTTCATCTTATAAAAAAGAGCGGGGAAACTAATAAACGGCTTATACAGATAGTAGACAGGGAAATATCCAGATTGGAGCTGGCTTTAAATAACCTGTTGTTTGTTACAAGAAACAGAAGTGTTGAAAGCGGGGAATTTTCAGTAAGTAATATCCTGGGAGGAGATAAAGGTCAGCCCAAGCCTTTATTCAGTACCATTCTTGGAGAGTTTTGTGGTTATATGAAGGATTATGAGGTTTTTGAAAAAATTACTTTTGAATATGATGTGCAAAATGATTTTTACATCCCCTTTACCAAGGAAGAATTTTATCAGATGTTCTGGAATCTTGTTTTGAATAGTTATGAGAACAGAAACAATAATGAAATAATTATTTCTTCATGGAAAGAGAAAGGCAGGACTGTTGTGGAATATAAAGACAATGGTTCTGGTCTAAGAAGAGAAATTGTGGATAAAATTTGTCAGCCTTTTTTCACTACTAAAAGATCAGGAACAGGCCTTGGTTTATATGTTATAAAATCGATAATGGATAAGTACGGTTTATCCTGTAAGTTTTATTCCGTTGAGGAGTTGCAAGATGGGGACGGTTTTGTTTTTCATTTTTACATTTAACTGAGCGATTAAGATAAAAGTAATTTGTTGGGACAAAAATCGTTAACTGTTGTGTTTTACTTAATATTTTGATATAGGAATAGGAATTTTGAACTGTTATTGTTAGTGTGCAGATATTTTCCAGGAGGAGATATGCCCAAAAGAACAGATATTGAAAGTATCTTGATAATAGGCTCCGGACCTATAGTAATTGGTCAGGCATGTGAATTTGATTATTCCGGGACTCAAGCACTCAAGGCACTTAAGGAAGAGGGGTATAAAGTTATTCTTGTGAACTCTAATCCGGCTACAATCATGACAGATCCTGAGCTTGCCGATTCCACATATATAGAACCGCTTAATTCCGAAGCTTTGGAAAGTATTATCTCAAAGGAAAAACCTGATGCATTACTTCCCACAGTTGGTGGTCAAACTGCTTTGAACGTTGCTCTGGATTTAGACAAAAAAGGAATACTGGAAAAATATTCAGTGGAACTGATAGGTGCTAATATAGAGTCGATAAATAAGGCAGAAGATCGTGAGCTATTTAAAGATGCCATGTCAAAGATAGGGTTAGCCATGCCAAAAAGTGCTTATATCAGATCTTACCAGGCAGCTATGGATACTATTGATGAAATCGGTTTTCCAGTGATCATAAGGCCGTCTTTCACCCTGGGAGGAACAGGTGGAAACGTTGCATATAATATAGAAGAATACAGGGATTATTTAACGTGGGCTTTGGAAGCTTCTCCAGTTCACGAAGTCTTGGTGGAAGAGTCTATAATAGGGTGGAAAGAGTTTGAGTTAGAGGTGATGAGGGATTTGAACAACAATGTTGTGATTATTTGTTCCATAGAAAATTTTGATGCAATGGGTGTCCATACAGGTGACAGTATTACCGTTGCGCCAGCCCAGACACTTACAGACAAAGAATATCAAGAACTCAGAAATGCTGCAATAAATGTTATCAGGGAAATAGGAGTTGATACAGGCGGTTCAAATGTTCAGTTCGCCGTAGATCCTAAAACAGGCAGACAGGTTATTATAGAAATGAATCCCAGAGTTTCAAGGAGCTCCGCTCTTGCTTCAAAAGCCACCGGTTTTCCTATTGCAAAGATTGCGGCAAAACTTGCCGTCGGTTATACTCTGGATGAAATCCCCAATGATATTACCAAGGAAACGCCGGCTTCTTTTGAGCCCACCATAGATTACTGTGTTGTCAAGTTCCCAAGGTTTACATTTGAAAAATTTCCTGGGAGTAACAATACATTAACAACCCAGATGAAATCAGTGGGAGAAGTAATGGCCATAGGCCGGACATTTAAGGAATCTCTACAAAAATCAATCAATTCTCTTGAAATCGGCAAATCGGGCTTTGATGAAATTTTTGATGAAAATATGCTGGATGATGAAAATGTATTGGATGAAATTGTAAATCACCTAAAGCGTCCAACTGACAAAAGGATCTGGTATATTGCAGAAGCGTTCAGAGCTGGTTTTACAGTGGACCAGGTATATCATTTTTCGCACATTGATCCATGGTTTTTGAATAATATAAAAGAAATTATTGATTATGAGTTTATTCTTAAACAGAGCGATAATTTCGACTACAATACATTAAAAAAGGCTAAGAAGCTGGGTTTTTCCAATGCAAGATTAGCACATTTGCTGGAAAAATCTGAACTAAAGATAGAAGAATTATTGACAAGTCATTGTATTGAAACGGTTTATAAAAGAGTTGATACCTGCGGGGCGGAGTTTGAATCTTATACACCTTACCTTTACTCCACATATGAGCAAGAGTGCGAGGCAGACGTTACTGACCGTAAGAAAGTAGTGATTCTCGGAGGAGGACCTAACAGGATAGGGCAGGGGATAGAATTTGATTATTGTTGTGTGCACGCATGCTTTGCCCTTTCGGATATCGGCTATGAGACGATAATGGTTAACTGTAACCCCGAAACTGTAAGTACAGATTACGATACATCCGACAGATTATATTTCGAACCTCTTACGAGAGAGCATGTATTAAATATTATTAAAAAAGAAAATCCGGACGGTGTAATTGTCCAGTTCGGCGGTCAAACTCCTCTTAAGCTTGCCGGAAGTCTGGAGAATTCAGAAGTAAAAATACTGGGGACATCCCCAGACAGTATTGATATGGCCGAGGACAGGGAGCGTTTCAAGGATATGATTAACAAGCTGGATTTAAAACAGCCGCCTAACGATATCGCCATGGATTATGAAGGTGCCTTTCGTATTGCCGAAAAGATTGGTTATCCGGTGGTTGTAAGACCATCTTATGTTTTAGGCGGAAGGGCTATGGAAATTGTTTATGATGAAGATTCGCTTGAAAATTATATGAAATATGCCGTGGAGGCTAGTGAAGAACATCCTGTTCTTATTGATAAGTTTCTTGAAAATGCTGTAGAGATAGATGTGGATGCGCTGAGTGATGGTGAAAATACCATTGTAGCCGGAATCATGCAGCATATCGAGGAAGCAGGTATACATTCCGGTGATTCAGCCTGTTCCATACCGCCCCGGAGTATTTCGAAAGAAATAGAGTCTAAGATTATTGAGCAGACTAAACGAATAGCCAAAGAGCTGAAAGTTGTAGGCCTGATGAATATCCAATATGCAATAAAAGGCGGAGATATATATCTTATTGAAGTAAACCCAAGGGCATCCAGAACAATACCTTATGTCAGCAAATCTGTTGGCATACCTTTGGCTAAAGTTGCTGCAAAGGTTATGCTCGGTTATAAATTAAGGGATATAGGTATCGAAGACGTTAAAAAGAATAAATTTTACACCGTGAAAGAGTCGGTTTTTCCGTTCATAAAATTTCCGAATACAGACCCCATACTGGGTCCTGAAATGAAATCTACCGGGGAAGTCATGGGCATAGATACAACATTCGGAAAAGCTTTTTACAAATCACAGCTTGCCGCAGGTAACGTCTTGCCCAAAAATGGAAAGGTTTTTATAAGTGTTAAGGATTCAGTAAAAGAAAATATAGTAAATGTAGCAGAAAAACTGCTTAATATTGGTTTTGAAATAGTTGCTACAAGCGGAACTCATAAGTATCTGGTGGAAAACAATATTAAAGCTGAACATGTCTTAAAGGTTCAGGAAGGAAGACCCAATATTGTTGATCTGATAAAAAACAGTCAAATCGATTTTGTTATAAATGTACCTGCCGGTAAAAAATCCCGGCTGGATGCTCATTCTATAAGAAGGGCTATTTTAAGTTATAATATTCCCTATGTTACCACAATCGAAGCAGCAGAGGCTTCTGTGAGTGGCATAGAGGCCTATAAAGACCAAGGACTTACTGTAAAATCGCTCCAAGAATATTATAAACAGATGCAGGCAAAACATTATTGAATTCTAAGGAGTTGCTGTGAAGGGTGTTGTGGTTGATAACAGATTGTTAAACGACAAATACGGGTTAATGTGTATTGATTCTCCAGAGTTTGTGAAACATGCTAAACCCGGACAGTTTTTGATGATTAAAACGCAGCTGCACGATTATCTGTATGATCCGCTTTTAAGGCGTCCTCTGGGAATATGTGATGTTAATGTAAAACGAGGTACATTCTCGCTGTTGTATATGATTGTCGGGAAAGGTACTAAATTACTATCAAATATGCATAAAGATACAACTATCAGCTTTTCGGAGCCCTTGGGGGCACCATTTAACATCACTGTGGACAAAAGAGTAGCTGTAGTAGGAGGTGGTGTTGGAATAGCTCCTATGTTGTTTTTGACAAAAACACTCTATGAAAACAATAATGTTGACGTATTTTACGGAGGAGCAGAGGAAAAAGACATATTGCTTACCCACGTTTTTGAAAGATACTCGAATAATATGAAAATATCCACAAATGATGGAAGTGTGGGAAAAAAAGGTTTTGTTACGGATTTGATTGATAATATAGATAATTATGACAAAGTTTATGCATGCGGACCGAAACCTATGTTGAAAGCTGCGTTTGAACTGGTGAGAAACAAAGATAAAGTAGATTTCGAAGTATCTTTGGAGGAGCGTATGGCTTGCGGAGTTGGGGCCTGCCTTGGCTGTATAATATATGTTAATGACGAAGCAACAGAACAGGTGAAGCAGGTGAGGTGTTGTCTTGAGGGGCCGGTTTTTGATGGAAAACAGGTTATATGGGACACGGTCTGCAAGGAGCGGTTATGAATAATCCACTTATAACTGAGATTTGCGGTGTGAAATTTAATAATCCGCTGATAATGGCAAGTGGAACATTTGGATACGGATTAGAATATTCAAAACTGATAGACTTGAGTAAAATAGGCGGAATATCGGTTAAGGGGATATCACTCAATGAAGTAAAGGGTAACCCAATGCCCAGAATAATGGAAACGCATGCAGGGATGTTGAACGCTATCGGGCTGCAGAATGTAGGAGTAGAAAAATTTATTCGTGAAAAACTTCCGGAAATTAAAAAGTACAACACACGAATTATCGCAAACTTCTGGGGTAAAACAGTTGAAGAATATGTCAAAGTGGCTGAAATACTGGACAAAGAAGATGTAGATATGCTGGAGATGAATATTTCATGCCCGAATATAAAAGAAGGCGGTATAGCTTTCGGAACAGATCCGAAAATGACCTTTGAAGTGGTCAGTGAAGTAAGAAAAACAGTAAATAATAAACCGTTGATTGTAAAATTGTCTCCAAATGTCTCAAATATAAGTATTTTAGGTAGGGCAGCAGAGGATGCCGGCGCAGATGCCGTCAGTGCCATAAATACGCTTTTGGGGATGTCTATTAATATAAACACACGCAAGCCGTTTTTATCTAACGTTACAGGGGGACTCAGCGGCCCGGCAATAAAACCAGTGGCAGTAAAAATGGTTTATGACTTGTATAAAACAATCAGTATTCCAATTATCGGTATAGGCGGAATAATGAATTACAAAGATGTGATCGAGTTCTATCTGGCCGGAGCACATGCCGTTCAGATAGGAACAGCAAATTTTGTAGACCCTGAAATTACCGTTAAAATTGCTGAGGATTTGGAGAATTATTGCAAAAGCAATTCTATATCCGATATTTCCGAACTTAGTGGCGGATTACTTATCTAACAACTATTCACACTAAAGTAAATTTTACTTCACAGTTTTTCTTTTTTCTAAAGAGCGTCTATCCTTTTTTTATCAAACAGGATCTTAAGCAAGACAGAAGAATTAATATTTTCCCAGTATAATCACACATACCAATAACGTCCGATAAGATATATTATGTTAAGTTAATGCGGAAACATACAACTATTTTTATACCGAGCATATTTCCTCATTTCCCGTGAGTTAATCTCTGAATTGATCTAAACTGTAATCTTTGATTTTTTTATGGAGATATGTTCTTTCTATTCCAAGATATTTTGCCGATTGAGATACATTCCATTTTTTATTTTGCAGCGCTTTTAAAATGTAATATTTTTCAAAACGTTCCTTTGCTTTTTTCAGATTATCATTTCTGTAGATGATTGTTTCCATTTCTTTTTCGACGTCCTCTTTATTGTTTGACGCAAAATTTTTCATTATAAATTCCGGTGCATCTTTTACTGTCAAAGTATCATTTTCGGTTAATACCACCATTCTTTCAATAATATTTTTAAGTTGTCTTACATTTCCCGGCCATGTGTATTCCATGAAAATTTCCATCAGATTCTTATCTATTTTTTTTATATGTAACCCATTTGTCTGACAGGATTCCTTAATAAAATAATTAGTGAGCAAAGGTATATCGTCCTTTCTCTTTCTTAGCGGCGAAACAAAAATAGGTATGACGTTTATTCTGTAATATAAGTCTTCTCTGAAGTTGTTACGCTCTATCTCTTTTTCCAGGTTCTTGTTTGTAGCAGAAATTATTCTGAAGTCAGATCTGATTACTTCATTACCTCCTACCCGCGAGAATTCACCTGTTTCCAGGACTCTTAAAAGTTTGGCCTGTAAGTTAAGATCCATGTCCCCTATTTCATCGAGAAATATTGTGCCGTTATTTCCGCTTTCCAGTTTACCGATTTTTCTCCCCACAGCTCCTGTAAAAGCTCCTTTCTCATAACCGAACATCTCACTTTCCATTAATTCACTGGGTATTGCAGAGCAGTTTATTTCAACAAATTTGTTGTTTGCTTTTTTGCTGAGCAGGTGTATCAACCTTGCAACATGTTCTTTGCCCGTTCCGTTTTCACCTGTTATCAAGACCCAGGCGTTAGTGGGCGCAATTTTTTCTATCTTTAATTTCAATTGTTTTATCGGTTCACTGGTGCCGATCAACTCATATTTTTTCAGAAGATTAAATTTGTACTCCCTCAAGTCTGACTTAAGTTTAAGTTTGTCTTCTAAGTGGTTTATAATTAGAATGATTCTGTCCAACGAAAGAGGTTTTTCTAAGTAATCGTATGCTCCATATTTTATTGTTTCTACAGCGTTTTCTATATTTCCATGTCCGCTGATCATTATTATTTCAGTTTCGGGAAAGTATTTTTTGATTTCCTGTAGACCTTCCGTTCCGTCGTGGTCCGGCAGCCATATATCAAGGAAGATTATATCGAAAAGTTCGGATTTCAGTTTTTTCAACCCATCTTTGAAATTAAGTGTATATTCAGCTTCATAACCTTCATCAGTAAGAATACTCTGAATAGTGGTACAGATATTTATTTCATCATCAATTATCAGAATTTTCATTAACCACCTGTGTATGCGGTAATTTAATATTAAATGTTGTAAATTTGTTTTTTTCACTTTCTATTTTAACGGTTCCTGAATGTTCTTCAATAATTTTTTTTACGATTGCTAATCCCAAGCCGGTTCCGTCGGGTTTTTTACTGAAATAAGGCATAAATATTTTTTCAATGTCATTCTTGTCTATACCTGCTCCATCATCGCTAAATATTATTTTTACCCAGTTATTTTCTTTATAAATATCGATATAAATATTTCCATTATCATCAAGTGCATGAATGGAGTTGTTGACAAGATTCAGAAACATCCTTTTCATTTGCTGCTTATCCGCGTAAATATCTAATGTTCCATCGATATTTTTGTGAAAATTGATGTTTGGATGTGACTGTTGATATATTGAAACCACTGAATTGACTAAATCGCTGATATTAAAATACTCTTTGTTAATTTCCGGGAGTCTGGCAAAGCTGTTGAATTCATTTACAAGATTGTACAATTCATTCGCTTCGTTTATAACTGTCGACATACTTTCCTCAAGCATTTTCTTCATCTCTTCGTCTTCAAGCTTCTTTACTTTCCTTAACATGCGCTCTGCTGAAAGTTTTATAGGGGTAAGCGGGTTTTTTATCTCATGGGCTATTCTGGTGGCAATCTCTCTCCAGATGTTTATCCTCTGTAATCTTACTACCTCAGAAATATCATCAAGTACTAGAACTATGTTCTCTAAGTTGTTCCTATCTATAATTCTTGATATAGTGACAGTATAAGTGCGGTTGTCTCCGTTTATAAGCAGCTCTGTCTGAAAATTCATAAAATTATCTTTGCTTTTAACAAAATTGTTAAGAAATATTTTAAGCTTTTCATTTGTAAACTGATTTTCATAATTAACAAATTTTTCCCCTATTTTGTTAAGCTTAAGAATTTCCAACCTGTTGTTAAGAAGAAAAATTGATGACTTTACGTTTTTGAAAATCGTGTCTATATATTGGTTATCTTTGGAAATTTGATTATACATTTCAGAAAGAGTTTCATTTTTCTTTTTTAATTCTTCGTTATGTAGCCTCAACTTTTGTGTCATGCCATTGAATGATTCTACCAGAAAACCAACCTCATCGTTACCTACTTTATCGAGTACCACATCCAAATTTCCCTCTGAAACCTGGTGAGATGCTGATGTAAGCTTCTCTAGTGGATCCGTTATACTTTTAGCAAAAAGAAGACTTCCCCATATGCCGGCAAAAACAACCAGTAAAGTCATCATTATAAGTAAAATTTTATACGAGTTTTCTATAGGTTTTGAATAAAACTTAATCTGACTGTAATTGTTGTATGATTCGAGTATCCGTGACACCTTTTCAGCTTGTTTTGCAGGTACGGTCTTATAAACAAAAAGAGCACCTAGAACTATATTATCGTTCACAGTGGAGGAGATTGGTTGCCCCACCCAGTAAACTTGGTTATTGCTGAAAAATTTATATTGAGCAACTTGAGAGCCGGATAAAACTTTATTCAGTTCTTCATTTCCTATAATAATGGAAAGGTAAATATCTTTGTCGATGCTGATCAGCTCTGTTTTTTGGTTATTATATATTCCTATGCCTCTAATCCTGTTGTTTTTCATGTAGCCTTTCACAAATTCGGCCATTTCTTCATAATTTTTATGGAGAAGGAATCCTTTTGAGGTTATTAGTTTGGAAAGTATGCTTGTTTGTTCGATAATATCCTGTTCCACCTGGTTTTGATAGCGTTGCATCAAATCGATAGAGTTTTTTAATGCCAATTCCACCTGGGCATTGAACCATTTGTCTATGGAATTATTTATTATTGTATTTGAAAAGGTAAAAACCACTGTTACAGGTATCACTGTAAGCACAATGGAAAATATTACAAGCTTGCTTTGAAGTTTTGTTCCGAATACATTTTTCCGCTGATCCAGAAGTAGCTTACCTACCTTTCTGAAGATAACGATAAGAAGGACAAGTAATAAAATAATATTGATGTTCACAAGAAGAAAAATTGATATATTTGAATACCAGGGAAAATCGGAATTGATGAGCTTGGAGCTGGCTATGAAATTAAGTGTAACTAAAATTATGGCAAATAAAAAATACCAGAAAAGTTTACTTTTTTTACCATTATATTTTATCAATCACCGCTCCATCCAACTTATGCTTTTTTCTTTTGGGTAATAAAAAGATTTACAAGGCTAACAAACCTAAATCATTTACAGCCTGATTAACAGTCTCTTTTTTTATCACTTTTTCCTTTATTAGGTAGGATTCAAACATAGCGTTATCACAAATCGTATTTATAACACGAGGTATGCCGCCGGAAGCCTCAAAGATAGATCTGTATGCATCATCAGCAAAAAAATTGTATTTAGCTCCTGAAACCTTTATTCGGTGCATGATGTAATTTTTTGTACTTTCGAAGTCAAGCTGTTTTATCTGACATTTCAACGAAACCCTTTGTCTCAGAGGTTCATCCACTGAAAGGTTATCCTCCAGTTCGGGGAGTCCAAAAAAAATAAATGTTAGCAATTTCCCGGATTCATCCTCAAAATTCAATATGCCTCTGATTTCTTCCATAATATCTCTGTGTTTAAGCATCTGAGCTTCATCAATTAAAATGACGGCTTTCTTACCCATTTCGTTAAGTTCATAAAGTCTCTTGTATAAAGCTGTCAGCATACCCGGTTTATCAGCGGGTATATTTTCAACCTCCATTTGGGTGCAGATCTTTTTCAATATCCACTCGGAAGTAATTTCCGAATGAACCACAATCATTAAAACAGTTTCATATAATCGGGGGTCAAGTTCTTCGAATAGCAATCTGGCGAGAGTGGTTTTTCCTGTCCCTATCTGACCGGTTACCAGTGCCAGACCTTTACGGTTTTCGATAACGTATCTAAGCCTGCTCAATGTTTCCTGGTGAGGTTTTGACGAATAAAAATATTTTAAGTCCGGAGCATTATTAAAGGGAAGTTCTTTGATTTGGAAAAACTCTTTTACACTCATATTCACCTTCAGGTAACAGTTTTAATAAAAATTTATAAGTATGATATTTTCTTTTTATTTTTTCGGTCGCTTTCATCTGTATTAGCAGCTTTTATCCCGGCTGCAGAGCTTGCACTCAGAGAATCGGGGTTATTAATTTTCTCTTTAACATCTCTAAAGTTTTCATCGAGGAAGTATACTTTTTTGTAGTAGTTTAAGGACACAGGAGCATTTCCGCTGATTTCATATATATAAGCTATTTCATAAAGAGAGTTTAGCATCCTTTCCTTATCGGAATAATCCACAACAATAAGTTTGTGTATATTGACGGCCTGTTCGTAATTTTCCTGAAGTTTATAGCATTCTGCCATTAAATAAAGACTTTCATAGCGTTTATTACTTGTTGCTGATTTTTTAAGCTCAGTAATGGCGTCATCGTAAAGCTCCATTTCCATGTAAGCCATTGCCATATTATAGTGGGTTTCATAATCTCCTGGATCTATCATTTCATTGATGCTTTCACGAATGGATTTTGCAACATTTTTAAATTCGGAAGTTATACTGTTTATATCTTCGCCTTTTTCTTCTGTTATTTCTTCGTCTTCTCCTTCTTCACTAAAAAGTATTAACTCTGTAGCAAGGTTTTTGACTTCCTCATCATCCGGATACTTATGTAGCAATTCGTCCAGAATATGGTGAGCTTTGTCAAAGTCATTTTTGTCAATCAACTGTTTTATATTTTCTATTGCTGCTTCTTTGTCTTCTGGATTACTTTCCATATTGGAATCTTCACCATCTTGATGGACAGGAGTTTCAGTAAATATGTTTCCTTCGTTTATTTCATTTAAATCAAAATTTTCCAATTCATCAAGAGATTCTGCTTCTTCTTCGCTCTCTTCAGTTTCGGGTACTTGTTCTTTGAAATCGCCTTGTTCATTATGTTCCAGGCCGCTAATATCATCAAAAGATTCATCTGAGATGGTGTCTGATTCCTTTTCATAGGAGTGCTTTTCAGACTCCCCTTCTATAATTTTGCCCGAATCCAGATCATTAAGATCAAATTCTATATCCAGGTCAGTGTCTTCTTCCTCATTTTTTTCTTCATCCTTTTCACCTTCGGCATTGTTAAGCTCCAAGCCGAAAATATTTTCATTTTCCATGTCTTCCTGAAGATCAACGTCTATAGAATCCAGAAGGTTTTCAGATTTTTCTTCCATATCTCCAAAAGACGTTTGTTCCAAAAGATCACCAAAATCGTTAATATCATCAGATTGTGTTATTTCTGCAATGTCTTCTTGATCATCAGCATCGAAATCATTATTTTGATCAAAACCAGTCTTTTCAAGATCTGCTATAAACTGTTCCAGGTTATTTGCCTTTTCATTATCGCCACGTTGAGTGTAAATGTCTTTAAGGTGTTTATATATGTTTATCGTAGTATCTCTGTCTTCGCACTTTTCGGATATTATTGCCATAGCATCTAAAATTTCTGTTTGGTCCAAGGTGTTGTAATCTTTTTTAATAATTTTCATAACGGAGGTGTTAAAATTATACTTTGGAAGATCAGCAATCTCTTCCAGAAGCTTTAGTGCTTCTTCATAATTTCTGTGATCCAGTGTGTATTGGAGCAGATAATTGTATATAGCTATGTGATTATATTTGTCTTTGATATCCTCAAAAAATTCCGGGTCATCATTGTAATCTACAAAATCTACAAAGTCATTGAAAAAGGAGTCATCAAAGTTTTCGTGAAGATATCTTTTTCCGTACTTGCCGAAAAGCTCCTTATGTTCATTTCTTTCTTTGTAATATGGTATGATAAATTTAATGCAGTTTGTCAGATCACAATCATTTTTCATGGCCAACTCTAAAAGTTTGCCAATTAATTGCTCTTTTTTATATTTACCAGCCAAGTCAAAGGCGTGGTATATAAATCTGTTTACTTCTTGTTGTTTGCCGTATTTATCAAATTTTGAAATTATGTTAAAATAATTTTCAGCATTGCATCTGTTAAGCTCGGCTATCTCCTTTAAAATATCAACCGCTTTATCTTTTTCACCACGCTCTTCATATATATTAACCAACTCGTAAAGTACATTGATATGTTCTGCCAGAAGTCCTTTTTTGCTGTACAGTTTTGAGATTTTACGGTATAAATCAAGCTGATCAGGAAAAAATCTTATTATTTTTCTGGTTACAGCGATAGCTCTTTCTGTGAATTTATCTTCTTCGAGTTTTTCAGCAAGGTTTCTGTAAACTTCTACGGCTTTCGATTTGTTACCCATCTTGTAATGAATATCACCGAGAAGGTTGTGTGCTTCAAAATCATTCGGATTTTTATTGAGCAAATTTTTGCAGACACTCAATGCTTTTTTAAACTGACCTTTTGCATATAAGGCTTTAGCTTGGCTTAATGTGTCTGATTTATGTTTACTAAATAATTTCATTTTATCTCCATGAATTTTTGTAATTGGGGGATAAAATAAGCATCTATTTCATTCTTTTGTAAAAAATCAATTACATTCTCTGATTTATTATTATAACTTATATTGTTCAACGGTTGCAAGTATATTTCTTTTATTTTACAGTCTATTAATATTTTAAGAACAGAGCTCATTTCTGTTTCAGTAACATTTTTATTTATTATAAGTTTAACATATGTTTTGTTGGTGTCAACTGATCTAAGAAATTTTTGTATGCTTTGAAGATTGTTTACTCCAAAGGAACTTTTGATTTTTAAATCTACACTAAAGATATCCACAATATCTTTTAATTTCAATAACTTCTCATAGTAAAAACCGCTTGTTTCCAAAAAGATTCTGATTTTGGATGCTTTTTTAATCGATTTAATAAAATCTTTTAAAAAGGCGAACTGATCCAGCGGCTCTCCGCCCGTTATGGAAATGCTGTGAAATGAATTAAGATCGTAACTTTCTGTTATATTATTGGCCAGAAAAGCGGATGAAACCGGATTTTGTATTATTTTATTTTTAATACTGAAAAAATCTTCAGCATAATAATCTGTGTCACAGCTTAAACAGTTTACAGAACAACCGGCGAATCTTATGAAAAGCTGTTTTGCACCAACATATTTGCCTTCTCCCTGAATCGACTGGAAAATTTCTTTAACATACCCATAAGAGCTATTCATAATACTCCGCTGCAGAATTATCACTTTCCCAGACAGTTACCTTGTTCATTTTATCATTAAACCTGGATTTTAATTCTTCATAAATAAAATGTGCTATATTTTCGCTTGTAGGATTGACTTTGGAAAAATATTCGTGATCGTTAAGATAAGTGTGGTCCAGAGTCGAAAGAATGTTTTTTACTTCTTTTTTCAATTCTCTGAAATCCACAAGCATCCCTAAATCATCAAGCTGTTCTCCTTTCAGTGAAACCTCAATCTGCCAGTTATGACCGTGAAGCTTTTCACAGTTACCTTCATATTCCCTCAGATTATGGGCTGAAGAAAAATTATCGGTTACTTTAACTTTATACATTTGCAATCTCCATGATTTCATTTTCTGTTAATTGCCTGAATTCACCGGGATTCAGGTTTTTTAGCTCAACACTCCCTATTTTTATTCTGATTAATCTTCTCGTTTTTTTGCCGCAATAATCGATCATATTTCTTATTTGCCTGTTTTTCCCTTCATACAGTACAATTCTGTATTTCCTGTCAGCAAGTTTACTGATTTTACAAGGCAAATAATTTACTTCATTAAATGTTATTCCTTTTTCAAGGAGTTTTATATCTGTTTCCGACAGATTGTCGTCGGTATAAACTAAATATTCCTTAGGGATTTTATTTTTAGGCTTTTGCAGTTTTTGTATGAAATCTCCGTCATTGCTAAACAAAATCAGCCCTTCGCTGTTGTAATCCAACCTTCCTGAATAAGCCGGTTTTTTTCTTTTTAACTCATCGAAATCGTTTAGGCATCTTTTTTCTCCATCCCGATCATAAGAGGTTAAGACAGTTTTAGGCTTGTAAAATGCCAGATACTCTTTTGTTTTGTCTATAATTACGTGATTATCCAGCTTTACTTCATCAGTTTCACTGTCAACGTATGTTGCCGGAGATGAAATTGTTGCACCGTTTAACTGAACACGATGTGAAAATATTGCTTCATCAGCTTTTCTTCTGGAAAGAGATGTGTTGGAAGCCAAAAATTTGTTTAAACGTATCTTTGTCAACTCTGTTTTAACTCCTGCCATTCTCTGAAAGTAGGTAATTCAGATAAAGTTTTCAAGTTAAAATACTCTAAAAAATATTTGGTGGTACAGTACAGCATAGGCCTTCCGGGGACATCTTTCCTCCCCATAACACGTATAAGATTTTTATCAAGAAGCTGCCTTATTACACCAGCCGAATTAACCCCTCTTAATTCCTCAATTTCAATTTTTGTCACCGGCTGTTTGTATGCCACAACCGCCACAGTTTCCATAGCCGCTTTTGAAAGGTTTTCTGCCTTTTCACCGAAATATTTGCTTAATTCATCAAAAATTGCCGTATCGGTAACCATTTGATATCCTTCAGCAACTTTGCGGATAAACAAGCCTGTCTGTAAATTGTTGAATTCCTTTGTAAAATCATCTAAACGGTTTTCCATATTAATTGGATCAAACATATCCCTGAAAAATTTCAGGTTGAGAGGTTTTCCGGAAAGGAAAAGCGAGGAAAAAAACATCTGATTCTCTTTATTCTGCATATTTTCTCACCAGTATTTCTCCGAAATTTTCACTTTGAAGAGCGGTTATTACTTTTATTCTTACCAGTTCCAGTATTGCAAGCAAAGCAACGACAATTTCCCTCTTGCTCCTGCAGACTTTTAAAATTTCAGACCAGAAAATTTCATCTTTGTTTAACACAAAATCTTTCATCTGCTCAATCAAATCATCTATATCCACATTGTCATGTTCGATAACAACATTATCATCTTTTTCCTTTTCAATAAGTCTGAAAAATTCTTTGGCCAGACTCAGGGGATCTTCATAATAGGTATGTTCTTTCGGGAGATATATTGTATCCCTGCGTGTCAGATATCTTTTACTGAAAAATTCTTTTTGTTTCAGTGTTTCTGAAATATCCCTGTAAAAAGAATATTCTATAAGCTTTTGTGTAAACAGGTACTTTTCTTCTTCCGGGTCAATATCTTCTTCAAAGGTAGAGGTTTTTGGCAAAAGCATTTTTGATTTCAAATATGTCAAATATGATGCCATGTTTATAAACTCTGCTGCAACCTCCATATCCAGACTTTCCATATGCCTTACTGTATCAACAAATTGATCGGCAATGGTTGATATTGAGATGTCATATATATTCATTTCGTTCTTGTAGATTAAGTGGATGAGTAAATCCAGCGGACCTTCAAAATTTGCTGTTTTTACATCGAGAAGATCTTTCATAGGTTTAGTGCTTTTTTTGCTTCCTCTAATTTTTTCCCCGCAATTTTTTCGGCATATTTCTGAGATTCGGATAAATATTCATATATATCGTCAATTTCTCTGTCAAGCTTATTACGCTTTTCCTGGAGCGGCTCCAAAAATTCAAATAAATGCTTTATTAACACCTTCTTGCAGTCTATACACCCTATTTCGGCGTTTTCACAACCGTTTATCACCCAGTCCTGCTCTTCTTTTGTGGAAAAAACCTCATGATACCCGAACACCGGACAGATAAAAGGATTGCCCGGGTCGGATTTTCGCTTTCTGTTTGTGTCCGTTTTCATCTGCTTTATCTTTTTTTCAACCGATTTTAAATCTTCAGAAAGCAGTATGGCATTATCGTAAGACTTACTCATTTTTCTGCCGTCGGTACCCAGCAGCTTGGATGTCTTTGTAAGAAGAGCCTCAGGTTCAACAAAAACATCTGCATTATATAGATAATTGAAACGCCTGACAATTTCGCGGCTTATTTCGAGATGGGGAACCTGATCCTTTCCCACGGGGACGTATTTAGCATCATATATTATAATATCAGCAGTCTGGAGCACAGGATAGCTTAAAAACCCGATATTGGAAAGATCCTTATCGTCAAGTTCTTCTTTCATTTCCTTATATGTGGGGCAGCGCTCCAACCATCCAACAGGAGTTATCATGTTAAGCAATAAGTAAAGCTCTGCATGAGCGGAATTTTTTGATTGAATAAACAGAGTACTTTTGTTGGGGTCAAGACCTGCTGTCAGCCAGTCCAGGAGCATTTCCCTTCTCAGCACATGAAAATCGGGAGGTGTTTCATAGCCTGTTGTAAGTGCGTGCCAGTCAGCTATAAAGTAAAAACATTGATATTTTTCCTGCAGGCTTACCCAGTTTTGAAGCGCTCCGAAATAATGCCCTATATGCAGCTTGCCGGTGGGGCGCATACCGCTTAATACTCTCGTCATTTAATACAAACTCCTTAAGTTAATAAGTTTACAAGAACATTGATTATAGGAAATACAAATCTGTCTATAACATTTGTAAGAAGCAAAATTACTATGATAACAAAGCCGTACTGCTCCATTTGGGAAAATTTGTAAGCTGCGTTTAACGGCAGGAAAGACTGCAGTATTCTTCCTCCGTCCAAAGGAAGGATCGGAATGAGATTAAAAATACCCAAAGCTATATTGATCTGAATGGAGAAAAAAGCCATCATTGCCAGAGGCACAATCACTGTCGAATGCAGTGACTGACTCACATTCAGACTAATAATAATATTATAAATAATCGATGATAATATAGCTGTAATAAAATTGGCTGTGGGTCCCGCTCCTGCAACAATGGCAGGTCCGTATTTTTTATTGTTTAAGTTGGTAAAATTTACCGGTACTGGCTTTGCCCACCCGAACAATCTGGTGATAAAAAGCACAAGCAGTCCAAGCGGATCAAGATGTTTAAGGGGATTTAAAGTTAAGCGCCCTGCCCTCTTGGCTGTATCATCACCAAGCATATAAGCTGCATAGCCGTGGGAAGCTTCATGCACGGTAATCGCCATCAGAAAGGGAACGGCTGCTATAGAAAGTTCTCTCAAAAAAGAATTAATATCAAAACCCATGAATGGTTATTATCAGATTGTCCATACACTGTCAATCTATTTAAATAAGTGAAATAGTAAAATAGTGAAATGGTAGTTTGTTGAATAGTTGAGTTGTTGAGTAGTTTATTAGTATACGGTTATTGATTGGGTGAGCATGAAACATAGAACCCCAAACGTTGAATCTTTAATCAATCTCCGATGGACCACTTCCAACTATCTCTAAATGCAGCTTTCAATATAGATAAAACAGAAGGCTTTGGATTGACCCAAACATAAAGCCGAGTATAAATCCCAGGATATTAATCCAACGGAACTGATCCTTCATAAACGAAAAGAGAAGGTTTTCAAGTTGATTCAGATCCAATGAGTTTACTTTTTCTTCTACGATGTTTGTGAGATTAATGGCTCCAAGTACGTTAATTATATGTTTATCGAGAATTTCGTTGATTTTATATGTTAATGTCATTTTCAGTTGCTCAAAAGTCGGCTCTGGAATTTTATTATAAATACGTGATACCCGGATATCTTTTAAAATAGAGATTATACTGTCTGTTAGAGCAGCAGAGCTGCTTTTGCTCTCGCTGAGAATTACTCTTATATCTATACTGTTTGAAAGAAGCTCGTAGGGATCAACCCCTGCCGTTTTAAGAATACCACCGAAGGTAAAACCGGAATATTTATGATAATTATTGATAAAGTAGGATTCCACTTTATTTATCAGTTCGTCCGATCTCAGATAGTTTTTTAGCCAGCTGCTAAAGTCTATGCGGATTTTGTAAAATGTTTTAGGCCCGATCATTTCTATTAGTTCATAGAAAGGCTTCTGCAGAGCCTGATCTATATAATTATCAACCGATTGTTCAAGTTTAGCCATAATTTCTTCATTTTCACTTATTGCATTTATAATTTTTGGGAGTTCATTATTAACAATATCGGTTATTGCATCTTCGTTCAGGAAAACATTCAGCATCCCCAGTTTCATCTGATCAAAGAAGCTACTTCCAAAATAATTATTTTTCAGTTCAACAAATTTTTGTATTATCAGTTTCTTGGTTTTTTCATCATTCAACAGTTTTTTTAAGACTGCTATTCCCTTATCGGTCAGCTGTTTTGAAATAACGTTTTTCTTATTTAATAACTCTTCCGGCAGTATATCCTGCAAAGAATTACCCGAATACACAGTGTTGTTTAATTTTGCGAAAATTTCATCAATGAGAAGCTCCTGCCAGTTTCCCCTGCTCATAACTTTTCGCACAAAATAACTGATTTTATCTTCCATACCTTCAATTTCGGAAACGGATTTCAGCAGGAAACTGTCGAGTATTTCGTGTGACACCCTTTGCAGCAAATCATTAATAACGGTTACAGCCTGATCGTTAGCTGTAGTATTTAAAACTGTCCTGTTTATGACATCGTCGATATCAAGACCGAAATTGTCCATGATTTCGTATAATGAACCGTAATCTCTCTGAAGAAAGTTTTTTACCTCTTCTGAAACCGTGCAAGATAGCAGGTTCTGGAAATTTTCACTCTGGAGTGCTGATTTGATATCATTTTCTCTGATCAGTTCTTTCCCGACCAGATTAGCAACTTCGCCGGCTATTTTTTTTCTGTTTCTTGGTATTACACCCTGCCAGCCTGCAGAAAACCAACGCCTTCTGTGCGGGCGGAAAAGCATTTTTATGGCCAGATAATTGGTAAAATAACCTACAAAGCCTGTGACCAGGGGAATTGTCAACAAACTAATCATTTGCAGCTGCAATTACAATGCCCTCCCTGACTCCAAAATCACTTATTGTTGTTTTACTTATTCCAACAATATTAAGAATACTAAGCATAATAATAATGCCGCCTATTATCAGGTCTTCCCTTCCTTTTTCCAACCCGGTTACCAATCTTCTCTTTTCAACAGGCATTCCGGCTAACTCTTTTAATATACTTTTAATTTTTGAAATATCAATTGTGTATCCGTTTACTTTTTTGTAGTCATAATCGGCCAACCCCATATCAATAGCTGCCAAAGTGGTGGCTGTACCCGCAGTGGCCACAGCTTTTTGAACAACTTCTTTGGAAAAGTAAAAATTATTCAGTACTTTTTTAACATGATTTTCTACACTAGATAAAATATTTCCATCCACAATTCCGTTGAAATCATATAAATTGCTCAGTTTGACAACACCCAGTTCAGTGCTTTCCACAGTTTTCACTTTACCGTTTTCGACGAAAATGAGTTCGCTTGAACCGCCTCCAATGTCAAAAATCAATACGTTTTCACCACTGATGTCTATAGCAGCATTTACCCCATGAAAAGTAAGTACTCCTTCATATTTCCCGTCTATCACATTAATGTTTATGCCTTTTTCGGCAAGTTTATCCAGAAATATGGAAGCGTTTTCAGCTTCTCTGACAGCACTTGTGGCTATAAATTTATATTTATTTATTCCGAATTCATCTATTTTTTTTCTGAAATAGCTTAGTACTTCTACTGACTTATCGATATTTTCTTTTTTGAGCCTGCCGGTTTCGATCAGACCTTCGGCAAGCCTGGTGATTGTCCGTTCTTCATGAACAATTTTTAGAAGTTTATTATCTTCTACATCGGCAATGATAAGCCTGAAGCTGTTACTTCCAATATCTACGCCGGCAGTAAACACTATTCACTCCCCTGAACAACCTGGGCAATGTTGAAGCTATGGTCACCGGCTTTCTCCAGGTTATTTAATATGTCGACGTAAATAATTCCTGCGTCTACATTACATTTGCCCTCGTTAAATCTTCTCATATGATTGTTTTTGAATTTTCGTTTGTATTTATCGATAAGATCTTCGTCCTGGGTATCAATATCTTTTGGAAAATCTCCCTTGTTATATTCATTCAGAACGTTACTGGAAAACCTTATTGTGACATTAAAAATTTCATTCATCTCATCAAGGGCTTCTTCAGAAAAGGATACCTTGTTGTCAATAATTCTTTCTGTAAATTTAGCAATATTTTCCGCATGATCGGCGATTTTCTCGATATCATGCAGAACATGAAAAATATTATTAATGACTTCTGAGTTTTTCTCACTTACAGATTTCTGGAAAAGCTTTACCAGAAAATCGGTTATATCTTTCTCAAGTAAATCCACAATATCTTCTTTTTTGTATATTTTATCTATAAGTTTGTGATCTCTTTGAAAGAAAGCTTTTTTGGACATTTTTAGCATATCAAGTGCAATGTCCGACATACGCTGAACCTCTTTCTGTGCCTGAGTAACGGCCAGTTCCGGGGTATCAATCAGGCGGTCATCGATAAACTTCAGTCTCTGTTCCTGCTCTTCATCATCTTCCTTGATTATCCAGGTACAGATGGAAGCCAGTGTACCTAAGATTGGAAGAAACACTATTGTATTAATTATATTAAACATTGTGTGCAGATTTGCTATATGTCTGGCTATGTAAGGGTTTTGTCCTGCGGCATTTATCATATTGGCATCACCCGGGGTTATCGAATCGATAAATCCAACGAAAGGTTTGAGGAGAATCAGCATATAGGCTACACCAATTACATTAAAAATCATATGCCCCAAAGCAGCCCTTCTTGCCGCAGAACTGGTTCCTATGGCTGCAATGTTGGCAGTGAGTGTGGTTCCTATATTTTCACCCAGTACCAAAGCGCTGGCTCCGTAAAAATCAATCAAACCGGTTGATGCCAGAGCTATGGTTATACCTATCGTAGCTGAACTGCTTTGAACTATCATAGTCAGTATAGCACCGGCTGCCACAGCAAGAAGAGGTGTTGATGAAAAGAGAATAAAGGCGTTTCTGAACTCTTCACTGCTCCTCAAAGGTGCAAAACCGTCCTTCATAGTGGCAAGTCCCAGAAAAAGAAGACCAAAACCGATTAAGACTTCACCATAGTAGTTGTATTTCTTTTTCTTTGTAAAAAGTCTTAAAAATACCCCGATCCCTATTGCCGGAAGAGCAAGTTTGGCAATCTTGAACGCTATCAACTGAGCTGTAACGGTGGTACCTATATTAGCTCCCAGTACAATACTCAATGACTGGGTAATGTTCATTAACCCGGCATTGACAAATCCAACTACCATAACTGTGGTTGCGGAACTGCTTTGAATTATTGCAGTAATTCCAAGCCCAACAAAAGTACCTATAAAACGGTTTGTAGTGAGTTTTTCGAGAATTTTTTTCAGACTGTTTCCCGCTGATTTCTGCAGGCCATCGGACATCATTCTCATGCCGAATAAAAATAGTCCTAATCCTCCTACAAGCCCGTAAACTAGTGCCACCCAGTTAACAGAATCCATTCACTCCTCCCGGACAAATATAAATATTGCTGGCAAACATATGTGGAATGTATATTAAATAAGACAAATATATTAATGGGTTAATTGCCGGGGATGAATGAAGCAAACAGGAAATGTGTGAATAAGGCAAATCAATTATCAATGTTTATCCTTTTAAAAAATTTCACACATATGTAATAGAAAATTTACAAAAATTTTACAAGGTTTTTTATTATTTTTTTATTCTTGCGATTTTCCACGGTGTTAGTAAAATTAATTTACAAATCAAGGAATAAAACTATAAAATATCACAGATGAAAAACTCAAGAATATATGAAATATTCAACGACTATTTTTATACTTTGAAAAGAAGTTTTAGATACATATTTTATTTCTTTTACAGGGTTCTTCCAAAGCCTTTGTGGATAATTTTTTTGGTATAGGTTTTGTTGGAAGAATAATCGACAGATTCATTGACAAATTATTCTGGAAACATTAATTCCCCAAAAATACCGGCACAAAATTAGTTACAAGGAAAGCAAAAAACACCAACATAAAACCCACCACATACTCCAGTTTGGCGATTTTTGCCACAGCGTAGACCGATAAACTCAAATACCACCCAAGTATTACAGCTGTATATAAATCCAGAATTTTACCCGAAAGAAACAAAGTTGCAGCACCAAAGATATCCACCGCTTCAAAAGCGAGAAATATTCTTAAATATCCTGTAAACGCGGTCTCCTTCTTAGGTATCAGAAGATACAGAAAAGAGATAAAGATAAAAGTTAAAAGCATGTTTTCTATAAATTTGCCCGGATCGAAGAGAATGATTTCCTCATTGGTGAAAACCTTTATCGGTATTGTCAGCATGAGCAAAAAAATCGTAATCAGATTATAGGTAAGTCTTTTGTCATGCAACAGCTCAGAAAAAGCCTTATCTCTGAAAAAAATGAGTCTCAGACACAGAATAAATGTGTATAAAAGACCGGGGGGTGTATAATTACCAGTTTTTGTTACCTTTTTGCCATTCATTGCTGAGATTGTACCACCAATGGTAATATTTAGTGCTTTTTATTTTCACAAGAATATCTTTAGCGGTTGTGGTTTTCAACCTTTTTTCCGCAAACTTTAACCAGTTTGCAGCCTGTTCATTACTTTTGTCCAGTGTTTCTTTAATATGGAGTATTAGCTCTAATACGTCAGCATCTTTTGCCAGTTTTGCTTCCAAACTCTCCTGAGCCTCATATTCATTGATCAGTGATTTTATTGATTCACCAAAAGGCAAACTATCAGTAATGTCCTCAAGAGCTTTTCTGTCATCAGAGTTGACATATTTCTGATGAAGATAATTCAAATCACCGGTTCTGGATTCCTCAATATCGTGAAATAGGCACATAAAAGTTACTTTTGAGATATCCGCACCGGTTATGTTTGCCAGAGAAAATCCGATTACAGTTGTCCTGAATATGTGTGATGATAAAAACTGCTGTTCAGAGCCCAAAAAAGCATCGCCGCTTCTGGGTATCTTTTCGAAAATTCCGGTTTCAAAAAAGAAGTTGGTGAGATTGGCCAGATCTTTGTCGTAATTATTCATTTCTGGAATCCACGACCCTGCTGGCTTTCCCTTCGAATCTTTCAATTGTTCTTGGCTCGACAAGTTTTATTTTAGGTTTTATCCCCAAGACAGTGAACATCCTTTCTGTCAAATTATCCACCAACGCTCTTTGTTTTTTCATCTCATCAAAAAACAGATGTTCTGAGATTTCTAGATTAATTTCCATCTGATCAAGATGGCCTTTCTTTTTGACAAATATCATATAATGTGGAGTTGCATGATCGAATTCGGTAAGTACTTCCTCCACCTGGGAGGGGAATACGTTTACGCCGTTGATAATCAGCATATCATCGGTTCTTCCGGAAGTTTTTTCCATTTTGACAAACGTACATCCGCATTCACATTTATCTCTGAAAAGACAGGTTATATCTCTGGTTCTGTATCTGATTAGAGGCATCCCTTCCTTTGTCAAAGTTGTAAGGACTAGCTCTCCCAGTTCCCCTTCAGGAAGAACTTCTCCTGTTTCCGGATTTATAATTTCGGCATAAAAATGATCCTCATTTATATGAAGACCGTTTTTCTGAAGACATTCTCCGGATACACCGGGACCTATCACTTCGGACAATCCATAATTATCAGTGGCTATAACACCAAGCTTTGCTTCCACTTCTGCTCTTATCTTTTCTCCCCACGGCTCACTCCCCAAAAGGGCATATTTCAAATGGATATCATCTGCGGTGAGCCCCTGTTTTTCCATAATTTCTGCTATATGTAAAGCATATGAGGGGGTACATATAAGAGTACTGCTCCTGTAATCCTGCATTATAAGCAGCTGTCTTTTGGTATTACCGCTGGAAACAGGGATAACACTGGCACCAATATGTTCCGCTCCGTAATGAAGACCGAAACCGCCGGTGAAAAGACCATATGTAAAGGCAATATGCACGATATCATCTTTTGTTACTCCACCAGCAACCATTACTCTTGCCACCAAATCCTTCCAGGTTTCCAGATCCCTCTTAGTATATCCCACGACTGTAGGCTTACCTGTGGTTCCGCTGGAAGAGTGAATTCTGACGATATCTTTCAACGGCACGGCAAAAAGTCCATACGGATAGTTATCCCGCAAATCCTGTTTGGTGGTAAACGGTAATTTTGATATATCTTCCAGCTTTCTTATTTCTTCAGGTTTTATATCCAGTGATTTCAACTGGTTTTTATAAAAATCAACATTTTCATAGGCTCTGTTTATTGTAGACTGCAATCTCTCCAGCTGCAGCTGCTTTAAATCATCCAAGGGCATAGTCTGCTCTTCTTTTTGCCACAGATGCATTTAATCACCTCTCCCACTTTTCTTTGTATTCTTTTCCCAGATAGGCTCTTTTGATTTCATTGTCATCTCTCAACTCACTGCTTTTGCCCTGTAAAACAATTTTGCCGTTTTCCAAAACATAGCCTCTGTCAGCATATCTTAAGGCGACTGAGGCATTCTGCTCCACCAGGAAAATTGTAAGTCCGTTTTCTTTTAATTGTGTTAATTTTTCATATACATTTTTGATAACAATAGGAGCCAGCCCCATTGAAGGCTCATCCATTAAAAGCAGTTTCGGATCGCTCATCAGAGCCCTGCCTATTGCCAGCATCTGCTGCTCACCACCTGAAAGCATTCCGGCAAGCTGTTTGTTTCTTTCTTTAAGTATGGGAAAAAGATCGAGAACAAATTCCATCTGCCTGTTCTTTGTTTTTGTTGATTTCTGATATCCGCCCATTTCAAGGTTTTCATGAACACTCATATTCGGAAATACACGTCTGCCTTCCGGAACAAGACTGATCCCCATTTTTACTTTTTTCTTGGTAGGCAGACCGGTAATTGTTTTGTCATGAAAAATAATATCTCCGGTTTTCGGCGAAACAATATTTAAAATACCGTTTAAAAGCGATGTTTTCCCTGCACCGTTTGATCCGATTATTGAAACAAATTCTCTCTCTTTAACGTGAATGGAGATGTTATTTAAAGCCTGTACTGCACCGTAATATATATTCAGAGAGGAAACTCTAAGCATCCGGGTCCCCCAGGTAAGCTTTTATAACTTCCTCATTGTTTCTTATATCCGCATAGCTGCCATTGGCTATCACTTTGCCGTAGTTAAGGCATATAACATTGTCTGCCAGGTTAGAAACGAAATTCATATCGTGCTCAACCATGAATATTGTAATATTTTTGTTTATTAAAAATGATAAAAGCCCCATCAGATTTTCTTTCTCAACATTATTCAAACCGGCTGCCGGTTCATCCAGCAAAAGAATCTTAGGTTCATTAATAATAGCTCTTGCCATTTCAAGATACTTTAAAATTCCATAGGGCATCTCATCCGTTTTTCTATCACGCCATTCGGATATGCCGGTAATCTCCATACAGTAATCGATCTTTTTTTCCACCCTATGCCAGTATTTACTATTCAGTCTTAATATACTTTTTACTGCTGAGGGATTGTCTTTACCTATGATTCCCAAGAGCAGATTTTCTTTCAGGCTTAGTTCGGAAATAAGATTTAAATTTTGAAAAGTTCTTGAAATTCCTTTTGCAAATACATGATAAGGCTGTGCATTTGTAATGTTTTCATTTTCAAAAAAGATTTTTCCCGTTTTGTTTTTAAGAAAACCGGTAATAATATTAAAAAGTGTTGTTTTACCGGCACCATTGGGGCCGATTAATGCTGTTATGCAGCCGCAAGGCACATCAAAACTCACATTGTCAAGAGCTTTTACCCCGCCGAAGTTAATACCTACATTTTTAATCTGAAGCATTTTTACCTGTTATCCTTTTTATTAGTCCCGTTAAACCGCCGGGTAAAAATATTATAGTAACGGCAAGAAAACAACCGTAAAGAATCATTTCATAATCCTCAATTGAAGCCATAAATTCAGGCAAAGCGGTTAGAACAGCCGCTCCTATTATTCCGCCGGACACTGTTCCCAAGCCGCCTACAATAGCCATTGTGAGAAGCTCAATGGAATAGTTGAAATTAAAAGACACAGGGCTTATAAATCCGGAGTAGTATGCATAAACACCGCCGTTAAAGGCAGTTATTCCGGCTGTGATAGTGAAAACTATCAATTTTGTTTTAAATATGTTTATACCGAAAGATTTTGAAGCAAACTCGGATTCTTTGATAAATTTTAATTTGTATGATAAATACGACTTGTCAAACATTTCGAATAAAACAGTAAAAATAAAAAACATTATCGCAACAAAAATATAAAAACTGTGTTCACCATAAATGGAAATTCCAAGAAATTTAAACTGACTGATATCCAAAAAACCGGAAGGCCCTCCTGTAATAAAAGCCATTTCATTCATCAGCACATAAATAATCATGCCGAAGCCGAGTGTGGCCATAGCCAAATAATGCCCATGGAGTTTGAGAGTCGGGTATCCTACTATAAAGGCTGCAAGAGCGCTGAATAAGCTTGCCAGAATAATTGCAGGCATAGGATTAATGCCGAAAGAAGCGGCTACAGTGACTGCAAAATAGGCTCCTATTCCGTAAAATGCAGCCTGGCCGAGTGAAATTATTCCCGTATACCCCAAAAGTATGTTGAAACAGGAGGCGTTTATAGCATTAAACATTCCAAAGATAACTATGCTTAAATAATATTCATTTTTTATTAAAAATTTTGCCAAAATCAGAATAATTAAAACAAATATTAAAAATGGATAATTGATTTTTCTCATAAACGCTCAGCTTTCTTTTTCCCGAACAAACCTTTCGGCCTTAAAAATAAAACTGCCAAAATGATCAAAAAAGCAAATGCATCTTTATATCCTGAAGGAAATACTGAGGCAAAAAAACCTTCAAATATTCCCAGTAGAAGTCCGCCGGCCACACCACCCCAAAAACTGCCCAGTCCACCCAGAATAGCAGCAGCAAACCCTTTCAATCCTGTCATAATACCGTCAGTGTATGCCACGTAAGTAATCGGAGTGGTAACGATTCCTGCGATAACACCGAGAAGTGCGGCAATTCCGAAGGCAAGCATTCTTATTTTGCTGACATCCACTCCGCAGATGCTTGCGGCTACCTTATCATCGTAGCACGCTCTGAAAGCTTTTCCCAAAGATGATCTTTTGAAAAACAATGACAGACTAAAGGCCGTAATTAGTGAAACTATTATAACGAGCAGGCTGTTAGAAGTAAGGGTGCCTGCAGGCAGTTCCAGAATCTTGTAAGGAATGTAAGCCTCAACGCTTAAAGAGTTTCTCCCCCATATAACCATTCCCAACCCCCTTAAAATGATTGAGGCGGCTATTGTAATTGTGATCAGTTTTATTTCGTTGGGGGAGCGCACACTTTTTATAAAAACGCGCTCAAAAAGTGCTCCCAGGAAAAGTGCAATTATTAACGCCAACGGAGCGGCAATTAAAAAGGGGAGCCCATATATTGATAAAAGTGTGTATATGAGCATACCACCTATCATAACAAATTCACCCTGGGCAAAATTAATGATGCCGGTTGTATTGTAAATTATGTTAAAGCCAAGTGCTACCAGAGCAAATATACTTCCGCTGGTAATCCCAGAGTAAATGAATTGCATTTAGTTAATAAGCTCCCAGTCTCCATTGTTAATTTTCAGCATAATAAAAGCGTCCATATCAAGACCGTTGTGATCATTTTGGGAGAAGTTGAACTCACCGTAGGTTCCTAGATATCCTTTAATATTTTCAATGGCTTTTATCATCTCTATATTTTCTTTAACAGAAATTTTATAAGCTTTTTTAAATATTTGAAATGCATCATATGCATGCCCGCCGAATGTGGAGACCGAGCTGTCAAAACGCTCCTCGTAAGTGTTTTTATACTTTACCAGCATACTTTTAAATCTATTGTTGTCCGGAAGTTTTTCCGCAACCAGCAGTCTGCCTGCCGGAAGAATTATATCTTCCGCAGCATTTCCAGCAAGTTTTATAAATTTCTTGGAAGCCACACCATGACTCATTATCAGCATTGCTTCTGGTTGCAGCTGTTTGTAATTTTTTGCCACAATTGCCGGTGCAGGCCCTACCCCCCAGCAAATTATTGCATCCGGATTCTTTTCAGTAATCTTAGTCAGCTGGGCTGTCATATCTCTGTCATTATCTCTGAATTTTTCATCAGCGACAATGTCGATACCCATTTTTTCAGCTTCATTAAGAAGAGCTGTCCTGCCTGAATCTCCGTAACCGTTTTGAGCTGTTATTATGGCTACCTTTTTCCTGCCGTTATCTTTCAAATAAGAGTAAATCTTTCTAACTGCAAACATATCTGACGGGGCTACTTTAAAAACAAAAGGGTTGATGGGTTCAATGATGCGGTCACTTGATGCACAAGAGATCAGAGGCATTTTAAATTTGCCAGCCAGCTCTTTGATGGCAAGGGTGGAACCGCTTCTGGTGGGACCAATAACAGCATCCACTCTATCTTTTTTCACAAGTCTTATAAATTTTTTTCTTGCTTCGGCATCGATTCCCCTGGTGTCGTATAAATACAGTTCTATTTTTTCGCCGTTTATTCCGCCGTTTTTATTGGCTTCTTCCACCAGCATTTCCAGGGTTTGCTTTTCCGGCATTCCCAGAAACGAAGCAGGACCGGTTGTTGAAAAAAGTGCTCCCAGTCTGATTTCAGCATAGGAGACGCTTGACATCATTAAAATAATCAAAACAAGTGTAAATTTTTTCATAAATCTCCCCCTCGTTATTTAAAGACCGTATATTTTTTCACCTTTAATTGTGACAAAACCTGCGTTATTAAGCGCTTCAATCGCTTTATCGGTTTCATCAAAACGAAAGATCATAACAGCGCAGTCTCCGCTTCTTTCTACAAAGGCGTACATATATTCCACATTTACATCCGCCTTTCTGAGTGCTTTTAGCACACTTGCCAAACCACCCGGGTCATCAGGAACCTCAACTGCTATTACATCCGTTCTTCCTACGGTAAAATCATTCTGTTTGAGAAGGTTGTAGGCTTTGTCAGGATCATTTACAATCAGGCGCAGAATTCCAAAGTCCGATGTATCGGCCAGAGAGAGAGCTCTAATATTTATATTATTTTCTCCTAAGAGTTCAGTGACTTCATACAAACGGCCGGATATATTTTCTATAAATACGGAAATCTGTTTAATCTTCATTATTTCCCCCTTATCACTACTTTCTTTTATCAATTACTCTCTGAGTTTTTCCCTGACTTCTTTCCAGTGTTTTGGGTTCCACAAGTTTTACTTTAGCGGTAATACCTATGATATCTTTAATGTTTCTTTCCAAAGATTTTGCAAATTGCTGAAGCACTTTTATTTCATCCGAGAAAAACTCCTCCCCTACTTCCACCCATACTTCCAGTGTATCAAGATTATGGACTCTGTCCACCACAAGCTGATAATGAGATAGTGTTCCTTTTGTTTCCATCAGTATCGATTCGATTTGTGAAGGGAATACGTTTACCCCCCTTATAATTATCATATCGTCCGTGCGGCCTGTCACTTTTTCCATGCGAGCAAAAGTTCTTCCGCAAAGGCAGGGCTCCTTAATCAGCCGGGTGATATCTCTTGTCCTGTATCTTATTATTGGACTTGCTTCTTTGGTAATTGATGTGAATACCATTTCACCTTCTTCACCGTAAGGTTTAACCTCGCCGGTTTCAGGGTCAATAATTTCAACGATAAAATGATCTTCGTTTATATGCATCCCTTTTTTGGCTTCCAAACACTCAAAACCGACACCGGGACCGATTACTTCACTTAAACCATAAACATCAAGAGCATCTATATTCCACTTATCTTCAATTTCTTTTCTCATGCTGTAGGTCCAGGGTTCTGCACCAAATACACCTACTTTTACCGGAAGATCTTTAAGATCAATGCCTTCTTCCTTAGCTACTTCATAAAGATTTAGGGCATAAGATGGTGTACATGAAACAGCAGTGGTACCGAAATCCTTCATAATCATAATCTGCTTTTTGGAGTTTCCACCTGAAATTGGTATTACGGAGGCTCCCAAAAGCTCTGCTCCGTAATGAGCGCCAAGACCACCTGTAAAAAGACCGTAACCGTAAGCGTTTTGAAGTACATCACCCTTCTGGACACCGGCTGCTGAAAAAGTCCTGGCCATAAGTTCTGCCCAGTTTTCAACATCTCTCTTTGTATAACCGACTACTGTGGGTTTGCCGGTTGTCCCGCTGGATGCATGTATTCGAACAACCTGTTCCTTCGGTACTGCAAACATACCAAAAGGATAATTATCCCTTAAATCCTGCTTCGTGGTAAATGGAAGTTTCTGAAGATCTGATAAAGATTTTATATTATCCGGTGTTATCCCGTATTCGCTGAATCTTTGTCTGTAAAAAGGAACAGTAGCATATATTTTTTCCACAATGTTTTTAAGGCGTTTTAGTTGTAATGCCTCAAGAGCTTCAGGCGGGAGTGTTTCGAACTCGTTATTCCAGATCATATGTAACTCCGTATTTTATAATATTTAATTTATACCGAGGCAGATGTTTGAAGACATTTTACTATCTTAAAACTCTATTTTAAATAAATATCAAAATTGAAAATTTAAGTCAAATATTATTTAACCTTTGTATGTTTCTGTTTTTTTAAAGAGGATCTCTATACAAATAAATCTTGCATTAAACTTAGCCCTTATAACTTAACACCCTTGTTAAATATCAGCTCCGCTGATTGCCTACGGCATTTAACAGGGTAAACTTAGCACTTAGCACTAACAAAATGTTTTATTCGGGCAGGTATATCCAATAAATTTTTGCAAGCTCGTTTGACTTATTGGTTACCTTATGCTTTTTATCGGAATAAAAGTAAAAATAATCGCCTTTGTCAAGAACGTATTCGTTATTATCAAGGTAAAGAGAGATTTGGCCTTCCAATATGTAGCCCTGTTCTTGTCCCTGATGCCGTAACTCCTGAGAATACCCTCCAAATGGGAGCAACTCAACGATATATGTTTTCATTTTAAAACTTGGATTCTGAATCAATAAATACAAGTTATATTCATTTTTTTTAGAATGGATTATTTTGGCATCTTTGCCAAATTGAAACGTTTCTCTAAATATTTCAAAATTGTTGTTTGTCTCCTCATCAAAAAAATCGGCGATGGTAATGCCGAGACATGTTGCGATATCCCGTAGTGTCGAAAGAGAAGGAACGGCTTTTGAATTTTCTATCATGGACATATAGCTTTTGGTCTTGCCTATATTTTCGGCCACGGCCTGCAAACTAAGCCCCTGGGACTTCCTGTAGCTTTTAATCTTGCTTCCCAAAAATTTTCTTTTCATGAGTGCAAAAATATACTTTTATATGGATTTAAAAAGATAAACATGATCATTAAATGGTTATTTACAAAAAAAGGCTTCCATCATTAATGGAAGCCCTTATAAAAACAGTTATTTCACAGAGTCTTTGAAAAGTTTACCCGGAACAAACTTAGGAGCTTTTTTGGCCGGTATATTGATTTCCTCTCCGGTTTGTGGATTTCTCCCCTTTCTGGCTTTTCTTTCTGAGACAGCAAAAGTGCCAAAACCTACAAGTGTAACCTTGTCATTACTTTTAAGAGCATCAGTTACCGACTCTTCAAAAGCTTTAAGTGCTTTTTCTGCTTCAGTCTTTTTGAGACCGGCTTTGTCCGCCATTTTTTCAATCAATTCTTTTTTGTTCACAGTTGCCTCCTATTCTCATTATGTTGTGCGCTTCAGCGCTAATAACGTTAATATTTTTATAGCTTAAGAATATGAATATTTCAAACATAATTTTTGATTTTTTTCTTTTTTTTGTGGTACTTACAAGGACTTTGTTTTATTTTACTACATCTGGAAATTTTAAGATCTTTGTTATTAGTAAGTTGTAAAACAATACCAATCCGGCCTTTTTTCGGGGAAATAAAGTATTTTTAACGCATTATTGTGCAGATAGTATCTCTGACCACTTTTGCGGCCACAATACTTGATGCTCCGGTAAAATCGTAATCAGGTGTCAGCTCCACCACATCAGCGCCGACAAAATTAAAGCCTTTAAAGGTGCGCAAAAGCTCTGAAAGCTCTTTGAAAGTAAATCCTCCGGGTTCCGGCGTACCAGTGCCGGGAAGAACCGATGTATCAAGGATGTCCAGATCAATTGTGAGATAAACGGGATCGTCCCCTATTTTCTCAGTCAATTCGTCGCTTTTTATGTTGAAATTACCGTATTGGGCTATTTTTTTAAATTCTTCTTTTGTTCCGCTTCTGATACCGTAATGGTAAATGTTTTTCTGATCTATAAGTTCAGCGACATTGTTTAATACTGTGGCATGGGAAAATTTTTCACTTATATATGTATCACGCATATCTGCATGTGCATCCATATGTATCACTTTCAAATTATCATATATACTGCTGAGCACTTCTATGATGGGGAATGTTATAAGGTGTTCTCCGCCGAGACAGAGGATTTTTTTATTCATTTTCAAAAGGTTAGTGGTACAATTTTTTATTTCCTCAAAAACTTTGTTTTTCTCTCCGAAAGGAAGTTCTAAATTACCAATATCGCCAACATTTAAATCTTCAATATCCATATTGTAATCGGGACTGTATGTTTCAAGTCCGTATGAGGCTTCCCTTATTTTATCCGGGGCAAATCTTGAGCCTGGACGGAAGCTGCTCGTACCGTCATATGGCGCTCCAAAAATAAGCAAATCGGATTTTTCAATAGATTTGTCACACCCTATAAAACAGTTACTTATCGTTTTCATCCAATATTTTCCTCACGAAATTCGGCAAAGCGAAACAAGTGCTGTATATTTCTTTGTTAAAATATTGTAAATTATCTATTTTATCAATCATATCAATTCTTGGTTTTGAATATGGGTGGTATTTTTTGGAAGCAAATGCGAAACTCCACATACCGGTGGGGTAAAACGGCACATACCCTGTATACATTTTTACAATAGGAAACGCCTTGCCCATATCTGCATACATCTGTCGGATTATTTCGTTATATAAATAAGGACTTTCAGATTGTGCTGACATCAGACCGTCATTTTTCAGGCAGGCATTTACATTTTTATAAAAATATTCACTAAAAAGGGGCTCAGCCGGACCGATAGGATCTGTTGAATCTATTATTACCACATCAAAAGCGTCTTTGTTATCCTCTATGTATTTAAAACCATCCTGCACCAATAAATTTAGCTTTGGGTTGTCAAATGCTGATGCTATCTGCGGAAAAAATTCCTTTGATTTTTCAATAACAAGCTCATCGATTTCCACCATCACGCATTCTTTTACACAATCATGTTTTAGCACCTCTCTGGCAGTTCCCCCGTCTCCGCCGCCAATTATTAGAACTCTCTCAGGATTGGGATGGGCTGTCATGGGGACATGAGCAATCATCTCATGATAAGAAAACTCATTGGCTTCGGTGAGCATTATTAATCCGTCAAGAACCATCATTTTACCCAGTTGCTCCGTTTGAAGGATATCAAGTTTTTGATACCGGCTTTTACCGCTGAAAAGGGTTCCCTTGATTTTTATAGTATAACCTGAGGCGTTTTCATAAAGCTCTGTAAACCATAAATCCATAAATCTCTCCATAAAAACAGTTTGTAATGATTAAGATGCAGGCTTATAATATCACTATTTACCGGGAATTCAATCCCATAGGACAACGGCGGCAAATGCGGCACCTATGCTTTCAACTATGGTTTGAACGGCAATGCTTCTTATCTCTTTTATTTTCAGATTTCTTCTTTCCAATCCCTTCTCGGCCATCGTTCTGACATGCTTTTCAACAATATCTTTCCTGGCGGGCGCAGAGTATTCCATAATAAGACCTGCCTGGGATTCATCTTCAGGATATGCTGCGGCCACTGCCGCAGAAAGAGCAACACCCGGTTCTGCCTGTGATATAGAAGCATAAGCAACCGGAACAAGCGATCCCTGAGGCAGTTTAATATAATCCACCAATTCGCAATAAGGCGGCACAATGCTGCTCATTTTAACAAGATTTGTATTGCCTATCCCTGCATCGAGTAAAGCTCCGTCAAATGCGTTAAGCATGGTATAGCCTTCTGATGTTCCTGAAACAAAGAAGTGTTTTGTGGGGGTTTTAAAAATCATCATTTCACCTCTGATTTAAGCGCAGGCAGGCTTATGCCGAAGCTGCCCTTCAAAATCATTTAATTGTCCGCGCTTCATTTCAATAGTTGACGTGTTGCTCGATTCCAATACGGATTTAAGGTAAGAAAAAGCCTTCCAAGGGTCAACTGTGTCCCCGCATGTAAATAAATCTACCGCTGCATAGCCGTATTCCGGCCATGTGTGTATTGTAAGATGTGACTCAGCAATGACAACCACACCGCTCACGCCATAGGGACTAAAAGTGTGAAAAGTACTGTCAACAACTGTTGCTCCACTCATATCGGCAGCATTTTCAAATTCCGTCTGCAACATCGCTGTATCTTTAAGTTTTTTCGGATTACAACCGTAAAATTCCACCAGAATGTGCTTTCCTAAAGCTTGCATTTTTAGCCCCCTATCAGCGGATATTTTCCAGATTTAGTAGAAAATACCTTATTTTTTTTGCATAACTCCAAAATCCGAAGTTATATACGTAAAAAAAAATAGTATGTCAACAAGTTTTTTCAAGGGTTATAAATCTATGGAATAAAAAGAGATTTGAAGTATAAAGGTAAAATTTTTTGTGCTTGTAAGGAATAATTTACAAAATTTTATAATTATGAGCCAAAAAATTTGTTACATAGTCCCTGATTCCTTCTTCAAGTGAATGAAATTCCTTGTCATATCCGGCATTTCTGAGCTTATTCATCCTGGCTTCTGTGAAATACTGATATTTATCCCGAATATCTTTCGGCATATCTATGTATTCGATTTCAGCTTTGATATTAGAATTTTTTATCACATTTTCAGCCAAATCATTAAAAGTACGGGCATTGCCTGTTCCCAGGTTAAATATGCCGTTTTCAGGTCTTTTTTCGTAAAAGTAATAGATTATTTTTGCAACATCCTTAACATATACAAAATCTCTTTTTTGTTCTCCATGCTTATAATCCGGTCTGTGTGATTTGAACAGTTTCATTTTTCCACTTTCGTTAATTTGATTAAAAGTATGGTAGATAACACTTGCCATCCTGTCCTTATGATACTCATTCGGACCGTATACGTTGAAAAATTTAAAACCAGCCCAGAAAGGAGGTGTTTCAGGCTGCATAAGAAGCCACTGATCAAAAAGCTGTTTTGAAAACCCGTAAGGATTCAGTGGTGTCAGAGAGGAGATATCTTCCATTTTATCGTCGTATCCCTTTTCTCCGCCCCCATAAGTGGCAGCACTGCTGGCGTAAATAAAGGGTATTTTATTTTTCACTGAATACTCAAAGAGTATTTTGCTGTATTCATAATTGTTTTTCATCAGATAATCCAGGTTAAATTCTGCTGTGTCGGTACACGCGCCCATATGAATTATTGAGTCTATCTTATTGAATTCAGTCAAATTGGAAATGAAATCATCTTTATCGCAGAAATCGATAAATTTTTTATTGGTAAGGTTCTTCCATTTGGTTTTTTCTCCCAGCTTATCCACCGCCAAAATGTTTTCGTGACCTTTATCATTAAAATGTTTTAAAATAACGCTTCCGATAAAACCTGCAGCTCCCGTAATAACTATCATGGTTACCCCTTACATGTATAAATTAATGATTTTATTTTATATTAGTTGGAATAATTTTGCAAAAGAATATTGCTGGCTACATACCAAAATTTACTTATTTATAAATTTGACAATACAACTTTCTCACTATCTCGATCTGATCAACTTCCTAAAACTAAAACTAAACCTAAACCTCAACCTAAACCTCAACCTCAACCTTTACCTTTGCCTTTACCTCTATTTCCCTATCTAACTACCTCACTATCTCCCCATTTCATAATAATAACGCCCCCTATGACATATATCTTAGACATATATCTTATAAAAATGCGAGGGAGCTAAAATATTGGACATAAGCGCCGTTTCCAACAAAAACGACGCTAAATATAAAATTATTTATTTGATGAGAAGTTCTGCAATCTGAATTGCGTTAAGCGCTGCACCTTTTCTCAACTGATCGCCACATACCCAGAAACTAAGGGCATTTTCGCAGGAAATATCTTCTCTTATTCTTCCTACATAGCAGTCATCTTTCCCTGCAGCTAACAAAGGAAGAGGGTACTCATTCTTCTCAGGGTTGTCCATGACTTGTAAACCTTTTGCACTGCTGAAAAGCTCTTTTGCTTTTTTGACCGAAATTTTATCTTCTGTTTCAACGAAAATGGATTCAGAATGTGCGGTAAGAACCGGCACCCTCACACAGGTGGCGCTTACCGGGACATTCTTGTCGCCTAAGATTTTCTTTGTTTCATTGTACATTTTCATTTCTTCTTTGGTGTATCCGTTTTCCATAAACTTATCCACATGAGGAATTACATTAAACAGTAATTGGTATTGGAAATTTTCAACTTTGAGTTTTTCGCCTTTGGCCCATGCTTTGGCTTGCTCTTCAAGCTCATACATTCCCTGAGCTCCGGCACCGGAAGCCGATTGATATGAGGATACAACCACACGTTTGATTTTACTGAAATCATAAAGGGGTTTAAGTGCCACCACCATTATGATTGTTGTACAGTTCGGGTTGGCAATTATACCTTTGTGCTTAAAAGCATCATCAGGATTTACCTCAGGTACAATCAGAGGGACATCATCATTCATCCTGTATGCGGAACTATTATCGATTACAACTGCTCCGGCTTTAGCCGCAGAGGGAGCAAATTCAAGACTTCTGTCGCCGCCAGCTGAGAATAATGCAATATCCACATCTTCAAAGGAATCATGTCTTAGCTCTTCAACTTCGTATTCTTTGCCCTGATAAGTTATTTTTTTGCCTGCAGATCTGGCCGATGCAAGCGGTTTCAATTTGTTAATAGGAAAATTTCTTTCAGCAAGAATGTTTAGAAATGTTTCTCCAACCGCACCGGTAACACCGGCAATCGCAACATTGTATTTTTCTTTTTTTTCTAAAGCGCACATTTTTTTACTCCCGTATGTCAAAGTATTTTGTCATATTGATATTCCCTGCAGGCAAAAATGTCAACAGCTACTCTTTCAAATATTATCAATTATTTTAAATAAGGGTTAAATACTTGCAAAAAAAACAGGTTAGTGATATTCCGCAATATGCTTAAAATTAAAGATACAGACTGTCCAGTATATTTACTCGGTGCCAAGGAAAAGATACCCGTGCTAAACAATAATGGTATTATAATCAGGCAGGGAGCTTTTGGCAGCGGAGAACATGAAACAACGAAAAGCTGCCTGAAAAATTTCAGATTATTGGATTTTAAAGATAAATCAGTTCTGGATATTGGATGCGGAACAGGAATTCTGGGAATAGCTGCAGAAAAGTCAGGTGCATCTTTTGTTGCAGGATTTGACATTTCATATAACGCCTGTCGGACAGCAAAAGAAAATTTCCTTATAAATAATACTCAAATAAACCATGTGATTAATTCCGATGATGCTGGTATAAAAGGTAAATATGATATTATTGTTGCAAATATTTATTATGATATTATTATTTCACTCTACCAATTAATGAAAGATAGTCTTTTAAGTCAAGGATATCTTGTATTGTCGGGGATTCCTGTCGAATACAACTTTGATGCAAGAAAAATGTTTGCAGATAAAGGGCATTTTGAGCTGGTAAAAAATGAAATGCTGGAAGAGTTTTCAACTATAGTTCTTAAAAAGGGCGATTAGCTCAGGTGGATAGAGCACGGGTCTCCGGAACCCGGTGGACAGGTTCGAGTCCTGTATCGCCCGTTTTGTATTTCCCGATTTTTATAATACTTGACATCATAAATAAAAAATCGTATAAGCCCTTCACGTTGAACATTTTCATCCTTTGCGCCCGTAGCTCAACTGGATAGAGCGTCTGACTACGGATCAGAAGGCTGAGGGTTCGAATCCTTCCGGGCGTATCCTATTTTTCAAGCATTTGCAGTAGCATGTGAATAGTTCTAATTGGTTCAAAATATCTGTTTTTATGCCAAAAAATAGCATTTTCCGATTTTTTTTTAATCTAAGTGTTCCATAAGTTTTAATAAAAAATCCGATAATCAATTGTAGTTTGAACCTTTGGATTACCAGATGGGCTGGTTAGCCCGCCCTACTTCAATATTTCTTGACACTTTTTGAATCAATAAATATACTATTATTTAATAATTTTATATCAATTGGGGGAAATGATGAAAACAGTTTCAGAAGCTATAAAACAAAGAAGAAGTGTTAGAAAGTATAAGAAAGAATGTCCGGGAAAAGAGCAAATTCTCCGGGTACTGGATGCTGCCAACTGGGCTCCTTCCGATGGGAATAGCCAGCCGTGGTCTTTTGTCGTGTACAAAGGAGAAACTGCTGAAAAAATATGTAATATATTTTATGATTTTGCAAAAGATCATATAATGACTGCCCCCTATATTCCTGAAGAAAAAAAACCTGCTATGCTTGAATATGCTAAAGATTTTGGTGGAGCACCCATGCACATTGCCGTATCGTATGAAGTTTCGGGTGATGAAATAAAAGATGAAGAAGCTCTGATGGCTGCAAGTGCTGCTATTCAGAATCTTATGCTTGAAGCTTATAATGTGGGCTTAGGTTCTGTATGGATAGCCGGAGAAATTCTGCACAACCCTGAAACAGCAATACTTTTAAATCTTTCAGAAAATCAGAAACTTGCCGGTGTAATTCCTGTAGGATTTCCGGAAATTGATCCCCCTGCTACGCCTAGAGAGGATGTTGAAACCAAGACCGAATGGATCGGATTTTAATTTAAATAAAGAAGTAAAGGTCGCCTCTATCTATTTAAAATTATAATGTGAGACATAGCGATAAAATTGTATATTTCAAATCAATTGTTTTTTTTCAATAATAATATATTTGATATTTTGTGTTTCATAATCATTTTGATATGGAAATTATAGAGGATCTTTGAATAGTTTAGATAGTTCCCATCCGAAAACTACGAGACTCTGAATCAAGTGATAGGCGAAGCCAATCACTTGATTCAGCATCTCGTTTTTATGAATGTAGTGAGTTTTCGGATGGAAACTAGATATTGATTAAAATGGAAATTGAGAAATATTGTGCAAGTTCAGTCTAACAAACTATTTTTATTTTTTGAGATAGTCTTTGATTCTTTTCACGCCCTCGGCCATATGCTCAATGTTGCGGGTGTATGCAAACCGGATATATTTGCTTGTATTGTTTATGCCGAAGTCTGTGCCCGGTGTTACAGCAACACCTGTATTTTCAAGGAGCTCTTCGGCAAAAGCATAACAGTCGTGGGAATATTCCGATATATCTGCCCAGATATAAAAAGCTCCTACAGGCATTGTATCGATTTTAAAAATGTCTTTTAGCTCATTATAGAGAAAATCGCGGCGTTTTTTGTATTCATCCTTATATTGTTGAAGAAAATTATAGTCAAAAGCTTCCAGTGCTCCGTATTGACTTATTACAGGAGCCGCTATAAAAAGATTTTGCATTACAATCTCCGCCCTTCTGATATACTTTTTCGGAAGAATCATCCAGCCTAATCTTGCACCGGGAAGACAGAAATATTTGCTGAAACCGTTAATTACTATAACATCATCTGAAAACTCCAGAGCAGAATTCTCTTTTGTATCGGAATAAATCAGGCCGTGATATATCTCATCGGAAATAAACGTAATATTGTTGTTTTTACAATAACTTATTAGCTTTTTCATATTTGCTTCGCTGTAAATATTTCCTGTTGGATTGGCCGGAGAGGATATTTGGACAGCCTTTATATCTTTTTTCTGTTCCAGCAGCTCAGGTGTAATCTGATAATCCGTGTCTGCTTTTACATCCACTGTTTGCGGTGTTATGTCAAGTATATAGGCAAAATTTTTATAACATGGGTAACCTGGATCGCTGAATGCCAGCTTTTCTCCAGCATTTAATGCTATTGAATATGCAATGAGAAATGCACCGGATGTACCTGTTGTCAACAATATGCACTCCGGTGCAATATCTATACCATACTTATTTTTATAGTGACCGGATATTTTCTGTCTCAGAGGCAGTATGCCCATGCTTTCCGTATAGGGAAAGTTTCCTTTATATACTGCTTCAGCCATCGCTTTTATTACTTTTTCAGAGGGTGTTATATCAGGCTGACCCACCTCAAAATGAATTGCATCATCCATCTGACCTGCTCTTTTTACGATATCCATAACGATAAACGGTGTAACATTAGATAGTCTATCCATAACACCACCAGATTGAAAAGTTTATTTATACTAACCTGTAATCAATAATTTTCAAATGGTATTTTTAAAATTTTGCTTTTTAATATTGATTTATGCTTATTTTTTGTTATATTGCTTTTTGTTTTTCGGGGCGTGGCGCAGTTTGGTAGCGCACACGCATGGGGCGCGTGTGGTCGGAGGTTCAAATCCTCTCGCCCCGACCATTTTTATCTCTACTAACAATTAGTTTTTTTGTGTTGTAATAAAACAGGTTTAGATAAAATTAATTTAACAGACTTCTCTAATCAACAACCGAATGGCCTTTTAAAAGTAATATCCCACCTATCACAACAATGCTTATTTTCGCATATATTATATTGTTGTAATAATATATAAAATGTTTTTTGAGCCTCAATAAAAAACCTGTAATCAAAGGGATTAAAGAGGCAGCAGCGAGCCCTGTCAACAGGAATATGTTTGATTTATTTGTGGTGAAATAATGCAACACAAGGAATAATAAAAAGATTATGGATAACCATTTGTGTAGTTTAACGATATTTTTCCTGTTTAAAAAATTTTCATACAGGTAATTTGGTATTTTTTTTCTAACGTAACTAAACTTAAATATTATTAAGCCAAAAAATATAATGGTATACAACAAAAATTGCGATACAGCCCCGCTTAGCTCATGAATTTCTTCCATAATAAATTCTCCATTTTCAGAATTTAAACCCAAGTGAAATTGCTTTAATATTACTAAAAAAGTATAATTTTGCAAACTATAATTTAAAA
>Ga0247721_100076_pt1 | contig 48792 bp, 42 predicted proteins | sample MSEWel2017_08_16_FD_189089 | JGI IMG/M metagenome (GOLD analysis project Ga0247721, IMG submission 189089) | Subsurface sediment microbial communities from gas well in West Virginia, United States - MSEEL Well Study Marcellus 3H_2017_08_16 | ecosystem: Environmental > Terrestrial > Deep...
AAAAACAACCCGGGGGATTTATTCCCTCGGGTTTTCTATATATATAAGAAAAAAATAACAAAATATGGAGGAGGAATTTAAAAAGTGAAGAATAAAATTATAGTATTAATGATGGCTTTAATGATAGTAGGGCTTGCAGCAGGTAATGCAGCAGCTTCCGAATGGGAAGCAGTTGGTGGACTGGTAATTACAGAAACAACTTTAGATGCCTGGAATGAAAAGATAGATGAAGTAAACAAAAAGGTATTTAGCCAGGTTTCTAACGGCGAAGAAATGGATAACATTGATCGGGTGCCAATGATTTATTTAGGTGCCAGAAAACAGATTAATGAAAAGTGGGCTGGAGTAGTTAGATATGAGCATATTTTTGGTAAGATTGAGGGGGAAGCGACTTTACCAGCAGCATATGGTGGTTAGGTGGTTATCACGAAGGTGAAATAGAAGTTAAGCTAAATGGGCTAGCATTTTTAGGTGAATATGAATTAAATGACAGATGGTCTTTAAATGGTGGAGCAGCTATCTATAATGGTGATAAGAGTAAAAAGTTTAGTGGGGCCGCTTTTGTAAATGAACCCAAAACACCAGCTGACGAAGAATATGACTTAGATGCTGTTAGCTATAGAGCTGGGGTTAAGTATGCTAAAGCATTTGCAGAGAACTGGGATTTTAATGCAAACTTAGATTATCTCTATATGGAAATAGATGATGCAGATCCAACTGAAACCACCGGTATTTACAGTGCTGGATTTTCTTATGGTTTAGGTTTAACTTATAGTTTCTAAATTAGATAAATTCGTATAGTATTGAGAAAGCCCTTAAGGCAGAGATTTTAGTTCTGCTTTAAGGGTGTTTTCTGTTTCTGCACCTTATTGTTCAGAAACAATGCATATTTTCCTTAATAAAATCCAGTTAATTTTTCCATTTTAAAGGATTTTGACACTGGTTATAGAATATAATTATATATTAAGAGTGATTTAGAATGATAATAAGGAGGGTTTATAAATGCTGGTAAAGGAAATTATGACAAAAGATCCAGTAATGATTGAAGTGGATAGTGATGTAAACGAAGCAGTAAGACTTCTTTCCTATTACAATATAGGACGGCTTCTTGTTGTCAAAGATAATGAACTTATTGGTATTGTTACAGATGGTGATCTAATGATTGAGCACGACAGAGAAATGCCAATTAAAGATTTTATGTCAGAAAATTTAATAACAGTCAAAGAAGATGACACTATTGTTGAAGCAGCCAGAATTTTAAAGGAAAATGAAATTAGTGGAATGCCAGTTATAAATGAAGAAGGTCATCTGGCTGGAATTATTACAGTTGAAGATATAGTATACCGTTATGTTGCAGAAAAATAATTTTTTTATAAACTGTAGAATAAGGGGGGGACAAAATGGCAAAAATTGCAGTGGGGGCAATTTGTAATTATCTGAACTCTATTCATCCATTTATTGATTTTGTTGCTAATGCAAGAGCATATGGTTATGAACCGGAAAAACTAATAGTCTGCTATTCTCATGGATATAAATTTGAAACAGTAGAAAGGCTGCGCCAGACTATTAAACTGGAACTTGTTCAGATGAACTACGATCCAGAATTTGTTTATAAGCTCAAAAGATATGGATTAACTAAAAAAGAAATTAACTTTTTTCTACGCACACCAGAATTTGACTATCACCAATTAATACCATATGGAAAACGTAGAAATTTAGTAATCCTACAAAGTTTAATATCTGAGCCCAAACTAGACTACCTTTTCTTTATTGATACAGATGTTAAACCCTGTCTTTTAACTTCCAGAAGTGGAAATTTTGCAGCTATAAACTTTTTTGGCAGACATCTGGAATATCTGGAAAAAGAAAATGTAGTGATAACAACAAGTGATTACTCCGGTTATTATATTATACCTCCACTTAAGTTTAAGAAAAGAAAGGAACTTTTAAAAGGTCTTCAGAAAGAAGATGCTTTAGAAAAAGTAAAAAATACTAAAAATAATATTACAACAGCAGATATTTATCAAAATAATATTAGAGAAACCAATAAAATTCTCGGCGGCAATCATGCCATAGATTTAAAATTAAGCAGTATTCTTCCTCCTTTCTATTCTACAAGTTATTATTTTAAGGGAGAACTTTATTTAGGCCGAGGAGAAGATACACTGCTGGGTCTGGAAATACCTGATGGAAAACATAAAATTATAGATATAGATACCCATATTTTTCATGATACTTATGGTAACTTTCCAAAAGAACCAGATATATCTGATGCAGATGTTCAGGAAAGATTATTTTATGCCTGTACAGGCTGGCTGGGGAGAAATCCATTTTTAAACTGGTATCTAAAAAAATATGGATATATCTCAGCTTCAGAGTTTAAAAAAAGACACAGAGGACAAAAATTAGCCCTTCAGGCTGGGGCGCCAGCACTGGCAGACTGCACTGGTAACGATAATTTTAAACTGCTGCCTGATATTTTTTCGAGTGCCTGGATGCAGTTAGATCAGATGGCGGAAAATTATGAAGATACAGTTGAAAACTGGCAGGCTGTTATAAAAAAAATTACAGAAAGGAGAGAAAATTAATGAAAGTACTTCTCATAAATCATTTTCCTTTGGAAGGGTCAGGCAGCGGTGTTTATACAAAAAATATAGCTTTTCACCTGATTGAAAAAGGGCATGATGTTAAGGTAATAGTTGTTGATAACAAAAAAAATAATAATTATAACTTTCCTGTCAGAACAATTGTGCACTATAATTTTCCCTGTTTTACTACACATCCAGTAAGTAATAATCAGTTCTATAATTTAACAAGACAGGAAATGAACGACTATCTGATGCGTTTTGTAGATACAGTGGCTGAAGAAGCAGATACCTTTAAACCTGATATTATTCACTGTCAGCACCTCTGGGTGGCACCATATGCAGCTATGCAGACAAACATTCCCTATGTTGTTACAGCACACGGAACAGATATTAAAGGCTACAAAAAGGATAAAAGATACCGCCACATAGCTCTGCAGGGAGCCTCAAATGCAGATAAAATAATTACCATCTCAGATCAGGTACACAGTGATGTTAAAAAATATTATTTTATTAAAGAGGAAAAACTGCAGAAAATATTAAATGGTGTAGATGAAAGATTATTTAAACCTCAAAAAATTGACAGGCTTAAGCTCCTTCAAAAATATATTAAAATCGAGGAAGAACCTCAGCATCTGATTACATTTGTCGGTAAATTGACTCATTTTAAAGGGGTGGATCTGCTGATAAAAGCAGCCGAAAAATATGAAAGAGAATTTGAAGATATAGTAACCTTAATTATTGGAAATGGAGAGCTGAGAAAAAAACTGGAATCTCAGGTGGATGAACTGGGGTTAAAAAATGTATATTTTTTAGGTAACTTACCCCAGCAGGAACTGCCCAAACTTTACTGCAGTGCCGATCTATCTGTTGTACCATCCAGAGTTGAGCCTTTTGGACTTGTCGCAGTAGAAGCACTTGCCTGCGGCACTCCAGTCGTAGCATCCAGAGCAGGTGGACTGCCTGACTTTATAAATGAAAATGTGGGCAGGCTTTTTAAAATGAATGATTACAGTGACCTAGCTGAAAAAATAATTGCATCTCTCAAAGAAGATGATAAAAAGAAAAAAGGCCAGAAAGCAGCTGAATATGCAGTAAATAATTTTTCCTGGTCCAGAGTTATTGATGAATTAGTCGATGTTTACAACGACATTATCAGCTGAGGAGGTATAAATAATATATGAAAACAATTATGGTTATACCAACATACTGGGGCCGACATTCAGAAATAGGCTGGCAGATGGGAGATGAAATTTATGACCACCCCACTCCTATTGACCAGGAAGGTACTCTGGGAAGAACCCTGGACAGTATGCAGGTAATAGAAAATAAAGATTATGAACTAATTATCCTGGTAGCAGTGACAACACCTGAACTGCAGGAAGAAGCTTATAAAAAAGTTTCTCAAATAGCATCAGAACACAGACCATCGGTTAAAACTTATATAATTGGGGACAGCCATCTGTCAGATATAAAGATGGAATACAGACGATTAAGTGAAATAAATACTTCTATTCTTTCTCTAAAAGGATATTCTAACATTAGAAATATGTGCTTATATACTGCATATATTCTGGAAGCTGATACAGCAGTATTAATAGATGATGACGAAATATTTGAAGACCCAGAATTTATGGATAAAGCAGTTGAATTTATAGGAGGAAGGCTCTACGGTCAAACAGTTGATGCTGTAGCAGGTTATTATCTTAACAAAAAAAATGAATATTATGATGATGTAGAGATTGAACCCTGGATGACCTTCTGGAACAGATTTGGCAGTAAAACCAAAGCTTTTGATAAAATAATAGGCAGTGAACCCAGACTGAAGAAAACCCCCTTTGCTTTTGGAGGATTGATGGTTATTCACCGCAATCTATTTAAAATTGTACCCTTTGATCCAGAAATGACACGCGGTGAAGATATTGATTATGTCATAAACTCAAGGATGTTTGGCTTCAACTTTTTTCTCGACAATACCCTTTCTATTAAACATCTTCCCCCAGCCAAAAACCATGCTGTCTGGCAGAGGCTGCGCCAGGATATCTACAGATTTTTCTATGAAAAAGCAAAAATAGAAGGCCAGGAAGAGCGTCCCAATATGATTAAGATAGAGCCAGAAGATTTTGATCCTTATCCAGGTGAATTTATGAAACCAGACCTTGAAGATAAGGTTACAAAAACAAATCTCATTTTATCTCTAGACTACCTTACAAGAGAACAGGTAGAAAATGCTAAAGCTTCTATTAAAAATATTTATATTTCCAAATATGATGCTGTTCCAGAATATAATGTTTTCAAAAAATATCTTGACGTACAAAAAAAATGGCGTGAACTTCTCAATTTTGCTAGAGACAATTCTTATATTTTAAATAAAATATTTAAAAAAGCACAACTAAAATACAAAAAAGACGATTTAGAAGCTGCCGTAAAGCCTAATTTTACCAGCCTAAAACTGGATCTTTTTCAGGAACTTCCCGAAGAAGAAGAGGAATATTTGATAAACATCTCAGGAATCAAACAGTTTAATCCTGATGAAATAATAATTAATAGCAATGATATCAACAATACACTCTATATCATTCTATCCGGCAGAGTAAAAATTTCTGAAAGCAGTGAAAATGAACATGAAGAAATAGAACTGGCTGAATTGAAGCCCGGTGACTTTTTCGGATTAACATCTCTAATAGCAGAAAATAACACCTCTTATATGATGGATATAAAAACAGTTGAACCTGTAACACTGCTCAGCTTTAACAGAAAAGATCTTATGGAATTTTTTAACACATTTCATAAATCAAGTGTAAAACTGCTTCTATATTTTATAGAAAAGCTAAATGAGCATCTGGAACTAATTACCGATCTTTATGCAGAGTCCCAGCAGAAAACACAGGATATACAGTCTGCTATAGAAAATGATGATTAATATAAGTTTTTTTAAAAATCACTCACAGCCCTTGAAAAGCCGGCCAGGGAGAAAATTGTATAAATATCTTCTTTAAATATTTCTATAATAACATTCTATTGATTATTTCGAGATAACCGGTAATCATCATCAGTCCAAATATAATCAGCAGGGTACCAGTTACCTTATTTACCAGCGGTAGATATTTATTAAAAATTTTCAATTTTGGGAGCAGATAGTCCATAAATAAAGCTGTGATTAAAAATGGGATTGCCAGACCGACTGCATAAACAAAAAGCAGCAGTCCTCCCTGAAAAATATTGTCTCTGGTGCTGGCAGCAATTAAAATTGAACTTAAAATTGGTCCAATACATGGGGTCCAGCCCGCTGCCAGTATTACTCCCATGATAAAGGCTCTTAGATTTCCTGTCAGAGAATTGGGAAGCTTAAATTTCTTTTCTCGATAAAAATAATTAATTTCCAGGATTCCAGTTAAGTGAAGACCAAAAATAATAATTACAGTGCCTCCAATTCTCATCAGTAAACCCTGGTTTCTAATTAAAAATTTACCCAGAAAAGTGGCAGAAAGCCCCAGTAAAACAAAAATAACTGTAAACCCAACAATAAAACTTAAGGCCGTAATAATTATAGAAAGATCATTTTTCTTTTGCTTTGCTTTTGCATAATCACCAACAAGATAGGATAGGTAGGTTGGGATTAGCGGTAAAATACAGGGGGAGAAAAAGGAAAGCAAACCTGCTGAGAGAGCAGCAATAAGTGAAACTTTTATAGTCATTTAATCACCTCTTTCTTTATATTTATACTTATTATAACACAGGCTGGTTGGTTATACATAATATTGGTTAATTAAAAGATAAATAGCTCAACTATCTGGATTATTCTTAAGATATCTGTTATAATTAAAGTGTGTAAATAGATTTAGAAAGGAGGCAGGTGAAAATGAAAAGGCTCACTGTTTTATTAATTATTATGCTGATGCTATTTTCATTTAATACTTATGCTCAGGAAAGCAAAAAATTAAATACTGAAATAGTAAGTAACTCAGAAGATCTCAGCCTGCCTCAGGAGAAAAGATTTTCGCAATCTGCAAGAGAAGAACTGCTTGGAATTGCTTCTCGATTTGATAGTGAGGATGCTCAAAATATAGAACAATTTAATTTTGAAAGTAATGGTTTTTCTTTTGCTGAAACAACTCTTAACGACTCTCAACATTTAAACCTGCTTACAGATTTAACTCTTGCTGCTAATTATTCGCAGACAGAGGACGATGAGTTAAAAACAGCTGCTGGTTTTAAGTTAGAATATAAATTGAATTCCAGGACTTTAATTAGAGCAGGTTATTCACTTCAAAATGAAGAATGGTGGGGTGTACAGAACAATAATGATTTAGCAAAGCAGAAGCCTGCTCTTGAAAATAATGGAGATTCTCCTGCAGCTTCGGCGGCTGAAGATTCAAGCTTGGATTCAGAGTCAGCTAATAATAATTTTAATCGAGTTTATCAAAATGAAGTTGACAGCAGCCGCAGTCTTGGAGTAGCTTATAGAAGCAGTGAGCGAGTTACTTTATCAGCTGATTTTATAGACAATAACGAATTTGGCAGTTATTATAATGAAGACTGGGAGATTTCTGGTGATTCGACAGTATTTGGTTTAGAGTATAATTATCCCGAGGGCTCTACTATTAAGGCGCGATACCAGGTGGATACTTCGCAGGATCAGGATGTAACTCAGAGAATTACAGGTCTTGATTTTGCTTTTAATAATCTGGCTACTTTTAGTGCTTCTTATAAACTTCTTGATTTAAAACAATTGGAAAATACATTAACTCAACAGAAAACTGCCTGGGATTTAGGGATTGGAGTAAATTTGAATGAGAATTATGGTGTAGCTTTAGGTTATGAATTAATAGAAAGTGCAGACCAGGAAGAATCAGAAAAAAAAATAAAGGCTTCTTTTGAAATAAACTTTTAAATTAATATTAAAAAAAGGATGGTGTAATGCTCTTGTCATTAAAAATCAGAAAAGTAATTAGTATTCTGCTTTTAACAGTTTTAATTTTTATACCTTTTTTACAGTTAAATCAGTCACAGGCCGCAGGAATTATTCCTTTAAATAAATTGAGAGAGATGGAAAGATTACTGTATGGCTCTGTTTCTGAAAAACCTATTTTAGAAAGAGTTGATGACCTGGAAAAAACGGTTTACAATTCTGTTCAATCAGGTTCGATTGTTGAGCGGACTGAGAAATTGATTAATGATCTTTTAATTACTTCTAAAGATTCTCCATCTTTATTATTTTTGTTTAATACTATCGAATGGTCAATTAAAGGTGAACTGGACGGAGGAACCATGGTTGATAGGTTAAATAATCTGGAAGAAATGGTCAGTGGAGAAATAAATGAAGGGCCGCTTAAAGAAAGAATAAAGGAGTTATATAATTTAACTATCAAAGGTCAGGAAATGCCAGTAGAAAAAGTAGATAGTCGGATTAATCAGTTAATTAGAGTTGAATTACTGGAAAAAATCAATTCTAATACTGCACGGCGCGGGGAAAAAGTTTCCTATCGGGTACTTGAAGATGTTAAGGTTAAAGAGACGTTAATTATACCAAAGGGCAGCAGAGGCGAGTTAGAGATTACACAGATAGAAGAAGCCGGCAGAATGGGTAAAGATGGAGATATTAAGATTGGCTTTCCCAGTTTAAAAACCATTGCCGGGTCAGAATTAGCTGTTGCTATCCGGGAAGAAGCTCAAGAAAAAAATGAATCTCAAAAGCTTGCAATTGGAGCCAGTGTCCTGGGAACAGCATTACTTGGGCTGCCTGGAGTTGTAGCTGGTTATTTTGTGGAAGGTAAGGAAGAGGAAATCCCTGCTGGTTCTGAGATGTATATTCAGGTCACAGAAAATAAAGAACTGTATGGTGTAGTTATTAAATAAATTATTAGTTTTTATAAACCTGCTCTGAGCTGTTTACTTCGGGCAGGTTTTTCAAAATTAATTAGGAGAATTATTGTGCTAAAAAGAAAATTAACTAAAAGCAAATACATTTTAATAATCATGTTAAGTTTCTTTTTTTGCTGTCTTATTTCCACTTCCATTTTTGCAGCAGAAGACGCTGCAGGAGATAACTATATACTCAGGGCTGATAAGATAAACTTTCGGCAGGGAGAAGGGCTTATTTTTTTTGAGGGAAATGCGTCTTTTAAGTCTTCTAATTTTGTGGTGGAATCAGACAAAATTATTGTTAATACAAAGACTAAAACTGTTAAGGCCAATCAGAATGTGGTGATTCATTCTGAGAAAGAGGAGCTTCGGGGAGAGAGTTTAGATTATAATTATCAAAGAGAGACCGGAGAACTCTACGGAGTTGAGGGAAGTGTAGGAGAAATCAATTATTCAGGGAAGTCTCTAAAGCTGCTATCTGTATCTCCTGTGGAGGCGGAAATGGAATCAGCTGAATTTACCCCCTGTATCAGAGAAGAACCACATTATCATTATCAGGCTCAGGAAATAAAAATTAATGATGATAATACCGTGGATATATATGGGATTACTCCATATATATGGAAGATACCTATTTTTTACTTACCTTATTATTCGGTTACATATGATCCTAATGCTGAAGAAGAAGAACAGCAACTTAAAAGTACTTATCCAATGCCTAAAGTTGGTTATGATACTGACCGGGGAGTAACTGTAGAATTTAATTATCCCTATCAGATTAATAATAAAAACAGTGGAGAAATCTATTATTTAACAGAGGGTAGAGAGTATGATCGCTATGAACTGCGGCGCCTGACCAATAATCATAAATTAACAGATAATTTAACTTTTAAAAATACATACCATTATTTATATAATTATGATCTTGATGATGAAGAATTGGATGATTACGAAGAAGATTTTTTTAGCTCCTTAGAATATAATTGGGGAAAATATGCTCTAGAGGGTGGTATTGGTAAGGATTTAAGAACAGAGGAGAAAAATAATGAAGATTTATATTTTTTCGCCGGTCGTTATCGTTTTGATAATGGTTTACGTACTTCTTTTAGACAGGAATATAATTTTGACTGGGAACGTGTTAAGGAAAGATATATAATGAGTTATACTCAGCACTCAGTTAACTGGAACTTAAAATATATTGATGGAGAAAGCTACAATTATTACCCTTATCTAACACTCTCTTTTCCGGCTTTAGCTGGTGTAAGAACTACTCTGGGAACCGGGAGGGTAGAAAATGGAGGAGTCGAGCTTAATAAGGAGAGGCTTAATTTGAACTATAATTTTGGCTATCCTCTGGCTGGTGGACTTTCTTATCACTTAGGGTACAATTACCGCCTGGATCACTATCGCAGTGATTATAACTATAATTATCATTACACAACTTTAAACACTGGTTTTAAATACAATAAGGTATTGAATCAGAAGTTAAGTCTCAGCTCGAGTTTATTTTATCAGCGGAATCATCCCTGGGGTAAGAGTCCGCTGCCAGATGATCGCGAAGATGAAGATCGTTTAATTAAACCTTCTTTAAGTTTAAATATTAACCGTGAACTGCCGCAGTCTTCTTTTGATATCAGATCTACTGCTGTTTATGACCTTGATCTGGAGGACTGGGATGAGATTAATTTGAGCTTTGTTCAGAATGAAGACTGCTACAGTTTTTTTGTTAATTATGAATTTATAGATGAAAGCATTAGTTTTGGGATTGAAATCTAATTCTTTCCTTTTTTTAAAAATTATTATAAAATATATCAAATAAATTAGAAAATTACCAAAATTAGGAGGAGTTTTATAGGTATTAGCGAATACAAAAAGAAAAGGGTGATTTTTGTGAAAAATAACATTTCATTTCTAAGCATCACTGTTTTCTTTGTTTTAGTTTTTATAGTTATTTTACTTTCTGCTCCGGTGGTTTTAGCAAAAGATTATCAGCCCGAAATCACCGGCAGTTTTGAGAGTGGAGATCGACTTTATACGGATCCTGGCAGCTGGGAAAATGACGATCCTCTTGATTATTACCGTTATGATAAACAGTGGCTCAAATATAAACAGCAGCTTGCTGTTGGAGAATACTATTATTTAAAGCTGCAGCGGCAGGAAAGAATATATGATCAAAGTCAGAGTTATAACAGTCTTAATCTGGAAACCGAAGGGAATTATACTTTTTATTTAACTGAAAAGCTTCGTAATCGCTTTAAACTTCTTTTAAGAGATAAAGATTATCTAGAAAGAGGATATGATTATAAAGACTATCAGCTGGCAAGGATTCAGTATACTTTGCAGTATGGATATAATGATTTCCATGATTATGAGCTTATTTTGCAAAAACAGTGGACCGAATACGAATTAAGTCCCGGATCTGATTACCAGAGAGATCGGATTGCTTTAAAATGGGGCTGGAAACTTAGTTCTAATTTAGAGGTGGATACTAAAATCCAGTATGACTGGCAGCGCAATGATCAGGATTCCAGCCGTTCAGATAAAGCCGGCCGTAAAATTTCGTTTAAATTCAAATATAAGTTATAGCAGTTTGCCTGCCTGATAAGCTGGATGAATTTTTATCTGTTTTTGATTTTTCCAAAAACTTTATAATAAAAATTATTTGTGATATAATATTTTCAATGAGTATAACAAATAATTTAGATCGTTTATCAACAAAGGAGTTGATCAATTTTGAGTTATATGTCCAGATATCGCGATTGGCTTGTAAGTGATTATTTTGATGAAGAAACTAAAAAGGAACTGGAAGCCATTGAGGATGATGAAGCAGAAATTGAAGATCGTTTTTATAAAAATATGGATTTTGGTACAGGTGGCATGAGAGGTAAAATGGGTGCTGGAACAAACAGAATTAATAAATATGTGATTCGGAAAGCAACCCAGGGTCTGGCAAATTATATAATCAACTACAGTGATGATGGTCAGGAAAAAGGGGTAGTAATTGCCTATGATTCCAGACATAATTCAGCAGAGTTTTCGCTGGAGGCAGCACTTGTGCTTGCGGCCAATGGAATTAAGACTTATTTATTTACCGGAATGAGAGCCACTCCGGAGCTTTCGTATGCAGTCAGAGAACTAAATGCAATTGGGGGGATTGTTGTAACTGCAAGCCATAACCCATCAGAATATAATGGTTACAAAGTCTACTGGGAAGATGGTGGTCAGGTAGTTCCCGAGCAGGCCAGAGATATTATTGCCGAAATTGAAGAAATCGATGATTTTTCCCTTGTTAAGACAATGGATGAGATGGAGGCAGTAAACGAAGGACTGCTTAATTATATTGGAACTGAGATTGACGAAAGTTATCAAAAAACTTTAATTGATATTTTACCGGATACAGAATTAGCATTAGAGAAGGGCAGCAATTTAGCAGTAGTTTATACTCCTCTACACGGAACCGGAAGTACAGTTATTCCAGATCTTTTAAGTGATTTAGGATTTTCTAATTTGCATGTGGTTAAAGAACAGGCAGATGGCGATTCGGATTTTTCTACTGTAGAGAGCCCTAATCCTGAAGACAGAGAGGCCTTTGAACTTGCTTTAAAACTGGCCGGGGAAAAAGACGCTGATTTAATTATTGCAACTGATCCTGATTGTGATCGGATGGCACCTGCTGTTAAAGATGCTGAGGGAAATTATCAGTTTTTAAATGGAAATGAAACAGGTGTCTTATTTGCTGATTTCCTTTTAAGAGAGGCTAAAGCAGCGGGTAATCTGCCGGATAATGGTGTGATTGTAAAATCAATTGTGTCTACAGATATGGTTTTAGATATTGCAGCTGATTATGGGGTAGAGGTGCTTGATGTTTTAACAGGGTTTAAATTTATCGGAGAAAAAATTACTGAATTTGAAAAAACAGGTGAAAAAGAATTTATTCTGGGTTTTGAAGAAAGCCTTGGTTATTTAATTGGGAAACATGCTCGTGATAAAGATGCAGCAGTTGCAGCTGGACTTGCAGCAGTTATGGCTCTGAAATATAAGGAAGAAGGAATAAACCCGCTTCAGCGCCTGGCAGAATTAAGAGAAAAATACGGTTACTTCCTCGAAGATTTAGAATCAATTCGTCTGGAAGGTAAAGAAGGACAGGAAGTCATTACTAAAACCCTTGCCAGCCTCAGAGAAGAAAGCCCCGAAAAAATTGCCGGCCGCCAGGTTAAGGTAGTTAAAGACTTCAAACTGGCTAAAACTACTTATTTAGAAGAAGATAGAGAAGAAGAGATTAAGCTTCCTAAATCAAATGTCCTACAGTTTTTACTTGAAGGTGGTGCCAAACTGACAATTAGGCCTTCAGGTACTGAGCCAAAACTTAAATTCTATTTTGCCGTACGCGAAAAAGATCAGGCAGCTGCAGAATCTGAGTTAGCAGAGTTTAAAGAAAAATTGATGGCTGAGGTCAAAGAAATAATGGATAACTTTTAATTTAGTTTTATAATGTGAGCATTAATCTATTGAATAAAATAGATGGCAGAATCGAAAAAATTAAAAGGGAGGCTCTGGCCTCCCTTTAGTGTATTTATAATCTGCAGTTTTTCTATAGTTTTTAACATTTATAAAGTTTAATGTTATAATATTAATGAGCATAGAAAATTGAATAAAATAAATGGTTTAAAACTAAGTTTTAAACACCAGGATTTTATTATCTCAAACTTTCTAATAAGGAGTGGTAATATGAAAATTAAAAAAGCAGTAATTCCGGCAGCTGGCTGGGGGACCAGGTTATTACCAGCAACTAAAGCTCAGCCCAAAGAAATGCTGCCGATTGTAGATAAACCAGCTATTCAGTATATTGTTGAGGAAGCTGTTGCAGCAGGAATTGAAGATATTTTAATTATTACTTCCAAAGATAAACAGAGTATTGAAGATCACTTTGATATATCTCAGGCTCTGGAGGATGCTCTTGAAAAACAGGGGAAAACCGAGCTGTTAAAGATAGTAAAAGATATTTCTGAGATGATCACTATTCACTCGGTCAGACAGAAAGAACAAAAAGGATTGGGCCACGCAATTTATTGTGCGAAGACTTTTGTCGGTGATGATCCTTTTGCGGTTTTATTAGGTGATGATATAATTCATTCTAAAAAACCTGTTATTCAGCAGATGATAGAGGTCTATAAGGAAAAAGAAGCACCTATTTTAGGCTGTAAAACCGTTCCCAAAAAAGATGTAAGCAAATATGGAATTGTTAATTACAGCCGCAGAGATGGAGATATTTATAAGGTTGAGGATATGATCGAAAAACCTTCGCCTGCAGAAGCACCATCCAACCTTGCAATATTAGGCCGCTATATTATTACCCCGGAAATTTTTGATATTTTAGAAAATACTCCTCCCGGAAAAGGTGGAGAAATCCAGCTGACTGATGCTTTAAAAACTATGCTCGATAAAAGAGCAGTTTTTGGTTATGACTTTGAAGGTAAACGTTATGATGTCGGTAATAAAATGGGCTTTTTAAAAACTACAGTCGAGCTGGCTCTGGCCAGGGAAGATCTGGGACCTGAATTTAAACAGTACTTAAAAGATTTAACTGAAGATTTTTAGCTAAGATTAGAATTTGAAAAATTGAGCAAGAGTTTCCTGATCAAAATCTGGGTTCAGAAGTGTTTTTAATTCTTCTATATTCTCGGGTTTTTCCAGAATGAGTCGGGAAGCTCTTTTGCTTCCTATTCCCGGTACTGCTTCCAGTTCTTTTTTGCTTAAATCACTAAATTTCTGGGGCCATTTTAAGGCCGTGATGGAGCGGTAGCCGTGATCTACAACTTTTGCTTTTTCGAAAAAATCGTCTGGTTGATCGATGACTGCAGTTAAAATAGGATAGGTTCCCAGCTGGCGGCAGTAATTGAGGCTTCCTTTTTTCTTTTCCGAATAAAGATCATTTAAAATAACACCTCTGGGAAATACTTTTTTCAGCATCTGATTGTTGATTTTTTTATTTACTTTTTCTTTATATTTTTTAAATTCTCTCTGAGAGTATTTTACTTCAGGATAGCTGCCCAGGCGGACAACCTGCCGGATATTAATCCTTCTGAGCAGTAAATTATCACTAAGTAATTTATTTAAAAATTGATAGTTGTACTCCAGAGTCTTTCTGCTTTCCCCGAGCAGTCCGTGCAGAAAGTTGAGACCGGGCAGTAATTTGGGGATTCCATTTTCCCGTCTGCCGCCAATTTCGTTCATTAATTTAATGGCAAAATAATTTTCCTGGCTGCTGCTGTCTATATTGTTTTTCTTTAGCACCTCAGGGTCAGCAGATTCGAGGCCAAAAGCTGCCGTATCACCGGCAGTATTATATTTGCTAATTATTTCTATGATTTCAGCTGCTTTTTCTGGATGGCGGGCAATTTCGGCCGGATTCATATTATCCATATGCAGTACTTTAAGCCCTGGATCAGCCTGGCGGATACCCTGGTAGAGATCTCGAATTTGAGCCGGATTTAAGATAAAACTGCCGCTGTCCATTTTAGCCCCATAGAGCAGGAGATCAGTCTGGCTGCCCAGACGGTAGTGATGGATTCCAGCTGCTGCTAGAGCTTTTACCTCGGCTGCTACTGCCTCTGGACTGCGGCTGTAGCTTAGCTTTTTTAATCGTTCACTGCAGAAAGCACAGTGGCTTAAACGGGGACAGCCTCTAAATGTTTCTAATTCGGCAACTATTTTAGGATAATTGGGATGTCTTTTGAGCAGACGGGCTCCACCTAGAGCAAATTGATTAATATATTTTTCAATTTCTGGGGCTGAAATTTCTACTTCATTTAATCGTTCAAAGATATCAACTGCAGCAATTTCTGCTGTCAGGATATCATAATCATCCTTAAATCTGGCTCTCATTTTTTCAATTAAAGTTATCGGCCCACCTAAAACTTTGGTTGGATAGAACACTTTTTGGCCAATTTCTTTAATTTCGGCGGCAGTTGCGGGCTGTCCACCCAGATAATGACCGGGAACTGTAGTACCTGCAATCAAAATCACTATATCTACAGCCTCCAATTTTTTAAATTCATTTTCTTTATTGGCTCTAAAGTCATCAATGCTTAAGTAACTAAGATTATCTGTGCTAACACCTGACTCGAGTAAGGCTCCCCAGAGATAACGAATATGGGGTGAGACATAAGGAGGTACTCCCAGACAGGAGGGTTCATCTAAATAGCCGTCGATAACAGTAATTTTTAACTGAGTATTTTTCATCATAAATTCCTTTCTAAGATATTGATTTGCTGTTTTAAGTTCTCAAAAAGAATTTAAAAGAGCAGATTGCCGTTCAAAAATTGGAGTTAAATAAGTATTCATTGTCTTTATAACTTTATTATAACATAAAGCTCGATTTTACGAAAAATACGCGGATAAATCAGAAATTAAAGCAGGATTTGGGAGATTGAGATAAAATATATATAAGTAGAGAAAATAGTAGTAGTTAATGGATTTGAAATATATAAGGGTAATTATTATTTGATTATTTAAATGGAGATGAAAATTGTGTTTAAACTGAAATTATTTAATCCCAAAATTTTATGTTTTATTTTAGTTATTTTAATTTTGACTGCCCTACCGGTTTCAGCAGAATTTTATAAACTGGGACTTGTTGATTTTATCCAGGGTAAACATCAGATAACAGTACCTATTTTTTCTCCAGCCAGAGAAATTACTATCACAGCTGAGGCAGATACTGTTTTAATGGCTGCTGGAGCTGAAGATTTTAAACTGAAAGCGGGTAAAGATTATTATATCACTCAGGGAGCTGCAAAAAAACAGCAGGAACCAAAAAGTTCTCAAGTTGAGACGAAAAGTGGCTGGGGAGTCCAGATTATGGCTAGTTCTTCTGAGGAAAATGCACTGGAGTATAAAAACCAGGCAGAATTGGATTTTGAGGTACAGGTAGTTGTTAAAAAAGAAGCAGAACTGTTTAAAGTTCTGGCTGGTGCTTTTAATGAGCGCGAAAAAGCTGCAGAATTTAAGCAGCAGCTGCAGGAAGCCGGTTATAATGGCTGGGTTAGAGAGATCGAACTGCAGGGTGACCAGGGTGACGAAAAAGAGAGCCGGCCGGAAAAAGTAGAGAATTTAGCTGCTGTCCAATTAGGTAGTAAGGAAGTTGGAGAGGGGCTTAACTTGTATAATTCTGAGGGAGAAAAAATAAGAGAGGCTCATATTTTTAAAATAAAGGGTCAATTTGAGGTTAATGATCAAAAAATGCAGGGTGAATATCAGTTTGGACCGATCGGTAATTCAGTTTTATTTAGCTATAAAACTGATCTGGAGGATTTAACCGCTTATTTGCTGCAGAGATACTTTAATCCTGGTGCTCCTAAAGCTGCTTTAAAAGCTCAGGCAGTACTTTATAGAACCGAGCTTCTTTATCAGCTGGAAACTCAGGGCGCTCGTCTGAAAAATATGAATGGTTTAAATTATAGCAGACTGAGTCCTATCTTCAAAGAAGCTGCAGCGGCCACAGAATCTCAGGTCTTAATTAGAAATGATAAATTTTATTATAATACTGATTTCTCTTTTAAAGAAATAGGTAGACCCCGGGCCGGGATTGTGCCGCTTGCCCAGGCAAATTATGATTACCAGGAAATTATAAATTATTATTATGAGCGGGCGGAACTGGCAGAGCTGTCTGAATTGGTTGATAGTGAGCTTAAATTTACTGCCAGAATTGAGAGAGGCCTGTATTTTAAGGAGATCAGGCAGATGACCTGGTTAGGACCCCGGGTGATTACTATTGTTGATTATAATCTTTCTAATGATAAATTAAAATTGAAGCCGGTACTTGCTCGGGGTGTTGTGCCTGGTCGTGAAGATCTGGCAGAGATAATCCGAAAAAATTCGGCCCTGGCTGGAGTTAATGGCGGTTATTTTCACTACAGCGGTAGGCCGCTGGGTTTACTCTATCTGAATGGTATGCTGGTTAGTGAACCACTCTATAAAAGAACTTCACTTTTAATTGATCGGAATAAAAAACTTTCTTTTGCTCAGGTAGACTGGAAAGGTGAGTTTAAGGCTGCTGAACTATCGCGTTCCTTTAGTATAAATGGAGTTAACAGGGATGCTGGAGCTGAGGAAATAGTAGTTTTTAATAGTTATTATGGAGCTCGAATGCCGGCTTTAAGGGAAGGTTATTATGATATAGTTGTCCGCTCAGGCGAAATCCTGGGCACAGAAACAGAGCCTGGAATAGAAACTCCTATCCCACCTGATGGCTATCTTATTCGAGTTGGCTCCGAAAAAACTGAGCTGATTAATCTGCTCTCGGAGCTAAAAGGAAAAACAGCTGAGCTAAAATATAATTTTTCACCTGATTTAGAGTCAAAAAATATTATCCATGCAGTTGGGGGAGGCCCCAGGCTTCTGGCAGATGGTGAAGTTAAGATTACAGGAGAGGAAGAGAAATTTCAGCCTGATATTTTAAACGGGAGGGCTCCAAGAACCGCCCTGGGTTTAACAGCAGATAATCATCTGCTGATGCTGACCATTGACGGCAGACAGACAGAGTTTAGTATTGGAATGACTCTCCAGGAAACTGCTGAGATCTTAAAAAATCTGGGGGCAGTTGAGGCCATGAATCTTGATGGTGGGGCCTCAGCCAGGATGGTAATCAGGGGTTTTACGATGAACAGTCCCAGTGCTGAGAGGCTCATTTCCAACGGAGTGATAGTCAATAACGAAGAATAAAAGTTTAAATTCTGATTTAAACTTTTTCTGGCAGACTTATTATTTTGTTGATGATAGTCTAGATGATCACGCTTATTATCGTGGTGGAGCAAGATATAATATCGGTCCCCACAGTGATTTTGAATTGAGTATTGGTAATCAGTACTGGGACCTGGACAACAGTGTTTTAAATCTTGGAATCAGCTATAAAATGTAGGGGGAAGACATGGAAAACTATCAGGCAGAAGAGTTAGTAAAATATATTGAAAAATTTGCAGAAAAGCGAATAATGGTTTTGGGAGATTTAATAGCGGATAAATTTATCATTGCAGATCCGGAAAGACTGTCCCGGGAAGCTCCGGTTTTAATTTTAAAACATCAGCAGGAAAAAATTCTTCCCGGTGGTGGAGCCAATGCAGCTGCCAATATTGCCAGTCTTGGGGCTGAGGTAGATTTATTGGGAGTTGTTGGTGATGATCTGGCTGCAGAAGCGTTAAAAGAGGAGCTTAATCAGCGTCAGATTATTGCTGATGGAATTTTTAAGGATGCCAGCCGTCCTACTGCCGAAAAAACTAGAATTCTGGCTGGTGGAGATCAGATAGTTCGTCAGCAGGTAGTCAGGGTAGATAAAGTTAAAAGTTTTGACATCAGCAGCAGTTTGAGAGAAAAATTACTTTCCTATTTAAAAGAAAATATTGCTCAGAGTGATGCTGTTCTTTTTTCGGACTATGGTAATGGAATCTTTAATCAAAATACTACCGCAGACTTTGTCCGGACTGCAGCTGCAGCCGATAAAAATTCGGCTGTAGACAGCCGCTATCAGCTGGGCCAGTTTAAGGGAGCTGTAATTGCAACTCCCAACCTGGAGGAGGCTTCTGCAATTTATGGAGAGGAATTAAGAAGCCAGGCTGAGGTAGAAAAAGCAGGACTTAAGCTGAGAAAAGACCTGGAATTACAATATCTGTTGATAACTCAGGGTGGAGATGGGATGACTCTTTTTGCTCCGGGAGATAGAATAGACCATATACCTGCTGCTAATTTTACCGAAGTTTTTGATGTTACAGGTGCTGGTGATACAGTGGTGGGGACGCTAATCCTGGCTCTGGCAGCAGGCGCACCGGTAGAGATTGCAATTAGAATTTCAAATTATGCGGCCGGAATTGTGGTTCGCAAAAGTGGTGTGGCTTCAGTTACAGCAGCAGAACTAATCAGGGAAGTGAATAAAAATGACAGCTAAGATAATGAAATTAGAAGCTTTAAAAAAAGAAATTGAAGCAGATAAAGAGGCAGGAGAGCTCATAGTTTTTACCAATGGCTGTTTTGATATCCTGCATGTAGGTCATATTCGCTATTTAAGAAAAGCTGCTTCTCTGGGTGACAGGCTGGTGCTGGCTCTAAACAGTGACAGTTCTGTTAAAAAACTGAAGGGAAAAGCGCGCCCCTTTGTTCCTGAGGCTGAAAGACTGGAAATGCTCGCCGCTTTAGAGATGGTTGATTATTTAATTCTATTTTCTGAGATTGATGCCAGCCAGCTGCTGGAGGAACTCAAGCCGCAGATTTATGTTAAGGGTGGAGATTACCGAATTGAAGACCTGCCTGAAGCGGAAACAGTTTACAACTACGGTGGAAAAATAGTTCTAGTAACAGAAATTAAAGGAAAATCAACAACAAATATAATCAAAAAGATAAGGCAGAGTAAAGATGAAAAATAGTCAGCTGCAAATTCTTATTCTGCTGACCCTCTTACTTTTAGGTGTGACAATGCTGGAATTAGGAATTTCATTTCAGGATTTAATGAGTTTTTGAGGGAAAACTGCGACCAGGATGGGGGGATATTCTTGTTTAAAGAGAAGGAAGAAGAAGAAATTATAGAGATGGCCCAGGCTGGAAATGACTTTGCAATAGAATATCTAATAGATCAAAATATGGACATAGTATATGCCAAGGCCCGATTCTTCTTTATCAAAGGGCTGGACAGAGATGATGTAATTCAGGAGGGAAGAGTTGGATTATATAAGGCAATCAGAGATTTTAAGGAAGACAAAGGGGCTTCTTTTAGAGGTTTTTCCCAACTCTGTGTTCACAGACAGCTGGTATCAGCAATCAAAAAGGCGAATAGACAGAAACATATGCCTTTAAATACTTCTGCTTCTCTGGATAAAAGTCTGGATTATGGAAATGAAACTGGAAGAACTTTTAATGAGATTTTACCTGATGAAGGAGAAAACCTGGAGAAAAAATTTATCTGTCAGGAAACCTTAACAACAATTATTGATGAACTTTCAGAAGAATTAACAGATCTTGAGTGGAATGTGTTTATGCTTTATCTGGACAGTAAATCCTATCAGGAAATATCTGATGATCTCGATATTAATGTTAAAACTGTTGATAATGCTCTACAGCGGGCAAGAAAGAAGATTGATGATCTTAAAGAGCACTACAACCTTAAAGGAGTTGTTAATTAAAGTTGAAAGTACTGGATATTTTAAAAGATTTAGTTTATCCCGAAAAACCTGTCTGTCTGGCCTGTGGAAGAAGACATGATCATTCTGAAATCGAAGGGATTTGTGAGCGCTGTCTGGCTCGTTTTTCTTTTATCACAGATGCCTGTCCAGTCTGTGGTAGAGAGGTGGTACCAGCAGCTTTGATTGAAGGTCAGCCCTGTCCGGAATGTCAGGAGGAGAGGCCTCCCTATAATTTTGCCCGCAGTGTATTTACCTATTCTGGTTATGCAAGAGAAGTGCTCTTAGAATATAAATATGGGCACCGGCCAGATCTGGCTGAACCATTTTCGCAGATGTTATTTCTCTACTATGATGAATATTTTAAGGATCAGGATATTGATTATCTAATTCCGGTACCAATGCATGGTGATCGAAAAACCTACCGCGGCTACAATCAGGCAGCAAGATTGGCTCAGGAACTTTCTAAAAAAATAAATATTGAATATAGGGATGTACTTTTAAGAGTAAAAAATTCACTCCCGCTTTATACCTTAACCAAAAAGGCCAGAAAATTGGAGCTGGAGGGGGCGTTTGAATTAAAAGATGATGTAAATCCTTCTATTTTTAAGGATAAGAATATTTTAATAATTGATGATATAATTACTACCGGTACAACTTCTTCCGAAATTTCTCACTTTGTTTTAAAGGAATTAGGAGCTGTCGGTGTTTATGTCCTAACAACTGCCTCAGTGCCGGTAAAAACTGACTAACTTTTTAACTCTGGTTATAAAACGTCTCAGAAGCGGCAGGATAATGTTCATTAGATTAAAAAAATATTAATATTTTTAATAATTAGATTTTTGAGCAGGAATTAATCTCACTTTGTAGAATAATATAATATACAGAAGTAAAATATAATAATAATAGTTGCAAGAGAGGAGTGAGCTTCATGAAAATTATGACTTATGGTAAAAACATTGATATTACCCCAGCTCTAAAGAAGCATGCAGAGGAGAAGGTGCAGAAAAAGCTAGAGAAATATTTCAATGGAGAACCGGTGGAAGTTCAGATCTCAATGGAAGTAGAAAAAGAAAGACATATTGTTGAAGTTACCGCCTTTGTTAAGGGTTTGATCTTAAGAGGGGAAGAAGTTTCTGGCGATATGTATGCTTCTATCGATGGTGTAATGGATAAACTAGAGCGCCAGATTAGAAAATATAAAACTAAGATTCACGATAGATACATCGAGAAAAAACAGGAATACAAAGAAGAGTATAAGGAAAAGAGAAAAGAACAGGTTTTAAATCATCAGTTAGGAAATGACGAAGAAGTTGTGGACACAGACGAATTTGAGCCGCAGGTAGTAAGAACCAAGCGTTTTCCAATGAAGCCGATGAATGTAGAAGAAGCCTGTATGCAGATGGATCTCTTAGATCACGATTTCTTTGTTTTCCATAATGCTGATACAGAAGAGACCAATGTGGTATACAAACGTAATGATGGGAACTACGGTTTGATTGAACCAACTTTTGGTTAAGAGCTGAGAAGTTAATCTTAGTCTGATCTTTTAAAAATGATATAATTGAATAAGTTTGAATTTAGAGGGGCTCTCTTAGCGGAGGCCCCTTTTTTATATTTTATTTACTTTATTTTGTTGGTACCAGGTACAAAAACGCGTTTTTGTACCTGGTACCTAAGGTTTTTAATCTGCCTTTAATTGAGTTTTAAACCTTAAGATGATATAATTACTTTGATTGAGATAGTGAAAGTCAAATTTATTAATAAAATGCTTAAAACTATTAAAATTATTAGATCTTAAACCTTAGGGAGGAAGATAAATGTTTGAGTTCCTCAAGAACTTATTTAAAGATGCAAATGAAAAAGAACTGGAAAAATTAGAACCAATTGTAGAGCAAATTAATGCGCTGGAGCCTGAAATGCAGGCTTTAAGTGATCAAGAATTAAAGGCGAAAACAGAAGAATTTAAAAATAGACATCAAAATGGTGAGAGCCTGGACGATCTTTTGGTAGAGGCTTTTGCTGTCGTGCGGGAGGCTTCTCAGAGGGCAACAGAAGCTGGATTTCGGCACTATGATGTTCAGCTGCTTGGAGGTGTTGTACTTCATCAGGGCAAAATAGCGGAGATGAAAACCGGTGAAGGTAAAACTCTGGCGGCAACTCTGCCTGTTTACTTAAATGCTCTGACAGGTAAAGGTGTTCATGTAGTAACTGTTAACGACTATCTGGCCGAAAGAGATAGTGAATGGATGGGTCAGATTTATCGTTTTTTAGGAATGTCAGTCGGTGTAATTTTAAGTGGGATGTCTCCTGCTGAAAGGCGGGAAGCCTATAACTGTGATATCACCTATGGTACCAATAATGAGTTTGGCTTTGATTATCTGCGGGATAACATGGCCTATAAAGAAGAAGATCTGGTGCAGAGGGAACACCACTACGCAATTTTAGATGAGGTTGACAGTATTTTAATTGATGAGGCCCGGACACCGCTTATTATTTCTGGTCCGGTTCAGGAAAAAAGTTCAGATTACCGCAAGTTTAATCGAGTTATTCCTGCATTAAAACGTGAGGAAGACTATGAGATCGATGAGAAAAATAAGCTGGTAACTTTAACTGAAGCTGGAGTTACAAAAGCAGAGAAAAAATTGAATGTGGATAATCTGTATTCAGAAGAAAACTTTAAGCTTAATCATCAGCTGAATCAGGCCTTAAAGGCTCATACCTTGATGAAAAAGGATCGAGATTATATTGTTAAGGATGGAGCCGTAAAAATTGTGGATGAATTTACCGGCCGGGTAATGGAAGGCCGCCGCTATAGTGAGGGTCTACATCAGGCCATTGAAGCTAAAGAAGGGGTAGAGGTCCAGAAGGGAAGTCAGACCTTTGCTAAAATCACCCTGCAGAATTTTTTTAGAATGTATGATAAATTGTCCGGAATGACAGGTACTGCCGAAACTGAAGAAGAAGAATTTATTAAAATTTACGATATGCCGGTTGTAGTTGTTCCGACAAATGAACCGATGATTAGAGATGATATGCCTGATCTGGTATTTACCAATAAAGAGGCTAAATATAAAAATGTTATCGCTGAGATTAAAAGATTATACGAAAAAGGTCAGCCGGTACTGGTCGGTACGGCTGATATTGAAAATTCCGAAATGCTAAGTAGGGAGCTGAAAAGAGAAAATGTACCCCACGAAGTTCTAAACGCTAAAAACCATGAGCGTGAAGCCGAGATTATTAAAGATGCCGGGCAGAAAAAAAGTGTGACCATTGCTACTAATATGGCCGGTCGCGGTACAGATATTGTCTTAGGTGATGGTGTTGTAGATCTCGGTGGTCTCCATGTTTTAGGAACCGAGCGTCACGAAAGTCGTCGGATTGACAATCAGCTGCGTGGTCGTGCTGGTCGTCAGGGAGATCCTGGATCTTCACAGTTTTATGTATCTTTAGAAGATGATCTCTTAAGGCTCTTTGGTTCCGATAAAATCAATGGTATTCTAGATAAACTGGGTGTAGATGAAGACCAGCCTGTTGAGCACAAGATGATATCTAATTCAATTGAGCGGGCTCAGCAGAAAGTCGAAAGCCGTAACTTTGATATCAGAAAAGCCATTTTAGAATACGATGATGTTTTAAATAAACAGCGTGAAGTTATTTATAGACAGCGTAAAACCCTGCTGACTACAGAAGAACTGGAAGAAAAGATTGCCGGAATGCTGGAACAGCTTTTAGAAGATGTAATGGAAATGTTTATTTCCGAAGATTTACATCCTGATGAATGGGATTTAGAAGGGATGCTTGAATATCTGCATGGAATTGCTCTGGCCAGAGATATCGAGGTTTCTGATATAGAAGGTAAAGAGCGGAATGAGATCAAAGAGAAAATCACTTTAAACTCGCTGGGATCTTATCAGTCCAGGCGAGAAAAGCTTGATTCTGATCGCTTCAATAAAATAATTAAATTCCTGGCTTTAAGGGTGATTGACCGTAAGTGGATGACTCATCTTGATAATATGGATGAACTGAGACAGGGGATTGGCCTGAGAGCTGTCGGTCAAAAAGATCCGCTGACAGAATATAAATTTGAATCCTTTGATATGTTTAATGAACTCACTTCTTCTATCAGAGAAGATATTGTAGAAACCGCCTTTAAAGTTGAGGTTGAAGAAAGAGAGAATGTGCCCAAACAGCAAATTAATCAGCGTCAGCTGAATTATTCTTCGCCGGAAGCTACTTTAGAAGGCCAAGCAAAAGGTAATGATAAAAGCAGTGCTGGTGATGGCAGTATTGGACAGGCAACTGTTGTTAAGGAAGAAGAACCCGGGCGCAATGATCCCTGCCCCTGCGGCAGTGGTAAAAAATATAAAAAGTGTTGTGGGAGATGATAGTAGTGAATAATAATTTTAAAGAACAATTCTTAGAGTTAAAAGATAGATTTAAGGAACTGAGTGATTTACTTTGACCGGGAAAAACTGCTGCAGAATAAAAAAGAGATAGAAGCTGAAATGGCAGCCGGTGGCTTCTGGGATGATAAGGAAAATGCACGCCAGAAATCTCAGCAGCTGGATAGGATTAAAAAGCGCATGCAGGTTATTAATCAGCTGGAAGAAAAATTTGAGGAAGCTGAAATTTATCTAGAGCTGGCAGCAGAGGAAGGTGAAAGCTTAGACAGTGAACTTAAAGCAACTTTAACTGAACTGGAAAGGGAGCTCGAAAAACTTGAGCTTAAGCTGCGCCTAAATGAACCCTATGATGACCATAATGCAATTCTTTCTATTCATCCTGGTGCTGGAGGAACGGAATCTCAGGACTGGGCACAGATGCTGCTCCGAATGTACAGCCGCTGGGCAGAGTCAAATGGTTATGAACTGCAGACTCTAGATTTTAACCCCGGGGAAGAAGCTGGAATCAAAAGTGTGACAATGATGGTCAGTGGTGATTATGCCTATGGTTATTTAAAAGGAGAAAAAGGAGTGCACCGCCTGGTTAGAATCTCCCCTTTTGATTCTTCAGGCCGGAGACACACTTCCTTTGCTTCGGTTGATGTCATGCCGGAGATTGATGATGACATAGAGGTTGATATTGATGAAAATGACTTAAAAATAGATACCTATCGGGCCAGTGGAGCCGGAGGTCAGCATGTAAATAAGACTGACTCAGCGGTTAGAATTACCCATCAGCCGACAGGAGTTGTGGTCCAGTGTCAAAATGAACGCTCTCAGCATAAAAACAAAGCCACAGCAATGAAGGTTTTAACTGCCAAACTGCTGGAGCTAAAAGAAGAAGCACAGGCCGAAAAAATTGATGAGCTGGGTGGAGAGCACAAAGAAATTGCCTGGGGCAGTCAGATTCGTTCCTATGTTTTTCATCCTTATAATCTGATTAAGGATCACCGGACTGATTTTGAAGAGGGTAATGTAGATAAGGTGATGGATGGTTATCTGGACGAGTTTATAGAAGCCTATTTAAAATATAAAAGTTCAAATTAATAATTATTATAGAGGAAAAGGTGAATTGGTTGAAAAAAATACTAATCGGAATTATTTTAATAACCTTTATTGCTGCTGCCTGGACTCTGACTGCAAGAATTGATCAGGTTGATCAGAGTTCAGGTGTAGAAATAATAATTGATGGAGAAGCTTATTCAGAGCTGATGGCACTTGCTCCAGAGATAAACCTGCAAAAATTAAAAGAAAATGGAGTTACTGGTCTGGCTGTTTATCAGCAGAGTTTAGAAGATTTTCTGGATAGTGGGGCTTTAAAAAGAATTGAAGCACTGGATCTAGTCCTGGCAGGAAATGAACTGCAGACAGAGCTTGAGAAAAATGAGATAAATATTGATCAGCTGGAAAATTCAGCTTTATTTGCGGTTTTTAGTGATTTTTTAAGAGAACAGCTTAATAATTTAGCACCTGAACTGGCTGCAGAATACTCAGCTAAATTTTTCGAGACAGCTGAGTATGATTTTATTTACTTTCCTAACTGGCATGAGCAGCTTAAAGATTTAAACTTAGGTTTTAATACTGCTCAGGTACGGGAAGCTCAGGAGCTGGGACTAAAAGTTGTCTATCGCAGCAATAATAAATTAAATGCTTTTTCTGCCTTAAAAAATAACCTGGAACTATTAAGTCCGGATTATTTGATTTTTGATGGGGAGAAAATAACGGGTTATCCAGATAAAATTGAAGAAACTGCTGCTCTGATGGAGGAGCATAATTTGATTTTTGGAAATATAGAAGCTTTTATTGCTGCTCAGGCTGGGGCAGAAAAATTAGCTAAATTGAATGATTATCAGCTGCTGAGAACTCACAGTATGCAGCAGGAAGAAGTAGAACAGGCTGACAACCAGGAAATTATTAATCGTTATTTACTTTCGATTAGAGAGAGAAGTGTAAAGATTATTTATCATAAACCTTATCTAAAGGGTAATCAGCTTGCTAAAAGAAACCTGGACCTGCTTTCTGCTTTAACTTCCCGCCTGGAAGCTGAGGGCTATCAGCCCGGAAGTGCAGAACCTGTACCTTATTTTAGTAATTCCAGCTGGTATCTTTTAGCAATTTTGTTGGGTGTAACTGCTGCTGGTATTTTGCTTTTGAATTATTTTACTGCTTTTAAATATTCAGGAATAATGAATATCTTCTTTCTGGCTGCAGCTGCAGTGGGAATTTTTCTTCTGCAGTCCGGTCGAGAAATTTTATTAAGGCAGATAACAGCACTCGGTTCGGCGGTGATTTTTCCTTCTCTGGCAGTAATTATTTTTCTGCTTGAAAAAAATAAAGGGGGAGAAGATCTTGAGGGCGGCCCCAGTCTGGCCTTTGTCTTCTTCAATTTTACTGCTGCTGTTATAACAGCTTTGATTGGTGGAGTTTTTGTAAGTGCTGCTTTAAACAGCAGTGAGTTTATTTTTAAAATTAATTCTTTTAGAGGAGTAAAACTTGCCTTTTTGCTGCCGCTGATTATTATATCTCTTTATTATTTATTTCAGCCTGGAACTAAGAATCTGAGACAGGAGATTCCACGGCTGCTGGAAAGTGTGATTAAAGTAAAACATATTCTTCTGGCTGGTGTACTGGCTCTGATTGCAGTTATCTATATCGGGAGGACCGGGAATTTCCCGCTGCTGCCGGTTCCAGCCTGGGAATTAACTGTCCGCAGGCTGCTGGAAAAAGTTCTGTATGTCAGGCCGCGTTTTAAAGAATTTTTAATCGGTCACCCTTTATTTATTTTTGCTCTTTATCTGGGTGTGAAAAAGAGAAAAGAATTATACTTTTATCCCCTGCTGATGCTTGCTTCAGTGGGAGTCATTACAACTGTTAATACTTTTTCTCATCTGCACACACCGGTGATGATATCACTACTTAGAACTTTTCATGCTTACTGGTTGAGTTTTGGTATGGCTTTAGTTTTAATTGGTTTATATAAATTATCTAATTATCTTTATCAAAAATATTATTTTACCGGGGTTAAATAATGAAAAATATTGTAATTTCAGGTTATTATGGATTTGACAATCTCGGGGACGAGGCTGTTTTAGCAGGAATAACCTCACTTTTAAAAAACAAAAAAGAAGAACTTAAAATAACTGTTCTCTCAGCCAATCCGCAAAAAACAGCTCAACTCTATGAAGTAAACGCAGTCAGCCGGACTTCTCTGATTCAGATTCTGGCCGCACTGGCTGAGGCAGATCTCTTTATCAGTGGAGGCGGCAGCCTGCTGCAGGATGTTACCGGTAGTTTTTCTGTTCCCTATTATCTGGGGCTGGCCTGGCTGGCAAAAATGCAGAATACCAAAACTGTCTATTATGCTCAGGGGGCTGGTCCCCTAAATAAATGGTGGAGCCAGAAATTAACTGCTCTGACACTAAATAGATTTAAACTGCTGGGAGTAAGAGATCAAAGTTCAAAGAAGCTTTTAGAGGAAATTGGTGTCAAAAAAGAAATTGAGCTGACAGTTGATCCTGTTTTTGCTCTTTATGATCCTTTAAATAATGTGCGGCAGCAGATTAAAGGGAAAATAGAAGTTGGGATCTCGGTTAGACCCTGGTCAGTTGATTATATCTCAGAGCTTGCTGCAGGTTTAAATTATTTTGCCCGGGATAAAAATGTTAAATTTATTTTATTTCCGATGCATCAAGGTGCAGATGAAAAAATTTCGAGAGAGTTAAAAAATAGCTTGAAAGCTGAATCTGAGATTTGTGAGCTTCCATCAGGCCCGGAAGAAGCGTTAAAAGAATTTTCTCAGCTCGATTTATTTGTTGGAGTTCGTCTGCACAGTCTAATTTTTTCGCTGCTAAATCAAATTCCACTGCTGGCCTTAAGCTATGATCCCAAGATTGAGGGATTAATGACTGAGCTTGATTATCTGCCGCTGATCAAACTGGAAGATTTAGAGGCAGAAAAGGCAGCGGATGAGCTGGAAGCTGTATTTGCAGAAAGGTACAGTCTGCGCAAAAAAATAAAAGAGTTTTTAGAGCAGAAAAAGGAAGAAGCTGAAAATTTTGCTGAACTGGTTTTAGAGGAGGTTGACTCTTGCGAAAGCTGATAAAGATACTGGATGTAGGTATAGACAGGGTCAATCTCGAGCAGGCAGTAGGGAGAGTTAGAGAGTTAATTGCTGATCACAGTCGCCCTTCTTTAGTGGTAACTCCAAATTCGGAAATGCTGGCTCTGGCGGCTGAGGACAGGGAGCTGGCTCGGATTTTGAATTCGGCCGATCTGGCAGCTGCAGATGGAATTGGAGTGGTTATTGCTTCTAGAATTATGAGAGAACCCCTGCAGGAAAGAGTTGCTGGATTTGATCTGATTAGTTTATTGTTTAAGGAAATGGCGGAAGATGATATTAATTTTTATTTTCTGGGTGGGAAGCCCGGAATTGTTGATCAGGCAGCTGCAAATTTAAAAAGCAAGTATCCTGCTTTAAATATTTCAGGGTATCACCATGGTTATTTAGATCAGGAAAAGCAAGAAAAAGTAATTTCAGAAATAAATGAGAAAAATATTGATCTGCTGCTGGTGGGAATGGGAGTCCCCCTGCAGGAAAAATTTTTGGATAATAATTTAAAGAAATTAAATGTGGGAGCTGCAGTTACAGTTGGCGGTAGTTTTGATGTGCTGGCCGGAGAAGTAAAGCGAGCTCCACTCTGGATGCAGAAGGCTGCTTTAGAATGGTTTTACAGACTGCTGCAGGAGCCATCTCGTTTTGGCAGAATCTTATCTCTGCCTAAATTTATATTTTTAGTAATAAAATCCGAATATTTTAGCTGAGTTTATTTTTGTGGTTTTAACTCTATTTTTTGATCTTAAAATTTTATTATTTTTAAAATCAGTCCAATTTAATACTGCAATTTAAGTTAAAAAATGAAGGTTTTAAAACAAATTAAATTTTCAATAAGGAGATAAGTTTTATAAGGGGGAGATAATTTGAAAAAAAGAACAATTATCGATTATCTGGGAATCACAGCCGGTTCTTTTTTGATCGCCCTGGCTTTAACTGTGTTTCTGGTTCCAAATAAGATTGCCGCCGGTGGAGTCAGCGGGCTGGCAACTGTTATTTATTATATAACATCATTTCCCATCGGGATTACAATGCTGATTATCAATATTCCACTTTTTCTGGTCGGTCTTAAGATTATGGGGACCAGTTTTGGGATGCGGACTATTTATGGAATAATATCTCTTTCTGTTTTTACAGATCTGCTGCAGCCGCATATGACAGCTCTAACTGATGATCTGCTGCTGGCTTCAATCTATGGAGGAGTAGTCGGTGGAATTGGTCTGGGAATAGTTTTTCGTTCCCGGGGAACTACCGGAGGTACAGATATGATAGCCTCACTGATCAATTACTTTACCGGGATTACTGTTGGTGAGGGACTTTTAATTGCTGATGGGGTTGTAGTGGCCCTTGCTGGTATCTTTTTTAATTTAGAAGTAGCGCTTTATGCAGCAGTTACAATTTTTATTACTTCTCAGACTATAGATATTGTTCAGGAAGGTTTAAACTTCAAAAAAGGTGTGCTGATCATCTCTGATAAAGCTGATGAGATTAATCAGATGGTAGTTAATGATTTGAACCGCGGAATCACCGAATTTGAAGCAAAAGGTGGTTATACAGGAAACAAAAAACAGGTGCTGCTCTGTATTATTTCACGTTCAGAAATATCAGAACTAAAAAAAGCAGTTTCGAAAATAGATGAGGAAGCATTTGTAATTATTAGTAATGTTAATGAAGTGCTTGGTGAAGGATTTACTGAAATAGTACATTAATTAATTCTGGAGATTGGCGGCCGATTAATGAACTCTTATGTTTAGCATTTATCAATTCTTTTTTTAAAAATCAAGAAAGCAGGTGGCGTAGTTAATGAAGAAAATAAGAAAAATATTAAACAATAAATTTTGGTTAATAACAATAGCATTTTTGCTTTTATTTACTTTTGCAGTTTCTGCCCAGGATGATGGTGCAGCAGGGCAGCTGCCGCAAAAACAACAGCAGGCAGAAAATTATACTAAAGCAGATGCGTTTCAGGATGTTATGTTTTTGCTGCAGAACTATTATGTTGAGGATGTAAAATTTGAAACTCTGATCGAAGGTGCCATAGATGGAATGTTAAATAAAGTGGACCGTTATTCTTATTTTATGTCTGCTTCTGAATATCAAGAAATGCAGCAGGAATATGAAGGTCATTACGGTGGAATTGGAATTGTAATTACTATGAGAGATAATAAGCTGACAATTGTATCTCCAATTAAAAATACTCCTGGCGAAAGAGCAGGATTAAGAGCAGGAGATATAATTACTGCAATTGACGGCAAGAAAACAGCTGAGATGTCACAGATGAAAGCAGTAGATCTGATGCGCGGGAAAGAAGGTACAGATGTAACACTGACTATTTCCCGGGGAGATGAAGAACCATTTGATGTTAAAATTACTCGCGAAGATATAGAGGTTCCTTATGTAGAAAAAGAAATGAAAACTGAGAAAATTGGTTATATCAGTCTGGCTCAGTTTATTGAAGATGTCGGAACAAAGGTTGAAACTGCAGTTGCCGATTTGAAAGAACAGGGTGCACAGGGTATTATTCTTGACTTAAGAAACAATCCCGGAGGTCTCTTAAATGAAGCAGTTAATGTAGCTTCAGTATTTTTAGAGGAAGGGGTTGTAGTTTCGGTCAGACAAAAAGATAAGACGGAAAGAATTTTAAAAGTTAATCAGGAGATTGAGTCACATCCAGAAATTCCATTAATTATTTTGATTAATAAAGGTTCTGCCAGTGCTTCGGAGATTGTGGCTGGTGCTGTAAAAGATTATGATCGCGGTAAGTTGATTGGGACAACTACTTTTGGTAAAGGAGTTGTACAATCTGTAATTCCACTTAAGGACGGTTCTGCAGTTAGTTTAACCACTGCCCGTTATTATACTCCTGCTGGAAATTATATTCATGAAAAGGGAATTGTGCCTGATACAAAAGTAGAATTAGATATGGAAGCTGTACAAAAAGACGGCAGTGATAATCAGCTGCAGAAGGCCGTAGCTGAAATGGAAAACATGATTTTTGTGCGTGAGTTTCAGGATAAAAAAGCAGCAGGTCAATAAAAAATCTGGAAAGATCATTAATATTTAGGAGCTGAATAAAATGAGTATTTTTGAGATAATGGGGCCGGCTATGATTGGTCCTTCCAGCTCTCATACTGCGGGAGCTGCCAGAATTGGGAGAATGGCCAGACTTTTATTTGCGGATAAAATAGATCGGGCGGTTGTTAAGCTGCACGGTTCTTTTGCAGATACTGCAGTTGGTCATGGAACTGATAGAGCAATTATTGGTGGTTTGCTTGGATTTTTACCTGATGATCAGCGTCTGCGCAGTTCTTTTGAGCTGGCAGAAACTGAAGGGATGGAATTTTCCATAGAAGAGGTAAAATTAAGAGAGGTCCACCCCAATACAGCTCAGATTATACTGTATAATAAGGGAAAAACTAAAAACTTAGAAATTGCTGCTTCTTCAATTGGCGGCGGCAGAATTAAAGTTACAGAAATTAACGGCAGCACTGTTGAATTAACAGGTAGAATGCCCACTTTCTGGATTCTACACCAGGATCGTCCGGGAGAAGTTGGAATTATCACGTCTATCCTGGGTAGTTATAAAATCAATATTGCTTTTATGCAGGTTTATAGAAATCGAAAAGGTGATATTGGGTCCTGTATTATAGAAATGGATAATCAGCCAAACCAGGATGTAATTACTAAATTAGAGAATTCGGAGAATATTCTTCAGGTTCGATATTTGCCGAGGATATGAGGTGGAATAGATGGAATACGCTACAATAAAAGAACTTGTCTCACTGGCTGCAGCTGCTGAAACTTCTATCTGGAAGATAGTACTTCAGGTTGAAGCTGAAGAGGAAGAAGTGGCTGAGTCAGAGGTCAGGAAATCAATGCTGGCAAATTTAAATGTAATGAAAGAGGCTGTTGATTATGGCCGCCAGAATAATATTCAGACTGGTGGTGGTCTGGTTGGAGATGAAGCTCTTAAGCTGGAAAAATATCTAACTACGGCTTCAAAATCTGAGCAGAATAATATATATAATAAAATGATCACTTATGCTCTGGCAACTGCAGAGGTAAATGCAGGAATGGGTAAGATTGTTGCCGGACCAACTGCCGGGGCCAGCGGAATAGTCCCTGCTGTAGTTCTCTCAATCGGAGAATACAATAATTTGAGTGACCAGAAGCTGGTAGAGGCGCTGTTTACAGCCGCTGGTCTGGGTTATGTTGTCTCCAGAAAAGCAACTCTGGCTGGTGCAGCCGGGGGCTGTCAGGCTGAATGTGGAGTCGGAGCTGCAATGGCTGCTGGTGCAGCTGTAGAACTCAGGGGCGGCACCCCACAGATGGCAGCTGATGCTTTTGCCATGGCTTTAAAAAATCTGCTGGGTTTAGTTTGTGATCCGGTGGCAGGACTGGTAGAAGTTCCCTGTGTAAAACGAAATGCTTTTGCTGCTGCTCATGCCTATACAGCCTCTACAATGGCCCTGGCAGGAATCGAAAGTGTGATTCCGGCAGATGAGGTCATTATGGCCCTGACAGAAATTGGGGATCAGATGTCGACCTGTCTTAAAGAAACATCCCGCGGAGGACTGGCGATAACGCCTACAGCTCTAAAGATTAAGGAAGACCTGCAGTAAAATGTAGTAATAAGTGATAATAAAATAGTCTATTAAAAAAGACTTCAAAGATTATAAAATATCTTTGGGGTCTTTTTTAATTAGCCAGGAAATTATTGCTAATGGTTTGTTGTGGATAATATTTATAGTTTTACAATTTCCGCTGTCAACAAAATTTGACCGAAATGGATTACAGATTGTTCGAAGGCCATTTTGTTCTAAATAAATAATTTTCAAAATTTTTCAAAAAAACATTGACATAGTTATAATAAATTGTTATTATAATAATAAGTTATTATCATAATAAAAAATAATCATTATTTATTCAAAAAATTATTACTTAACAGGAGGGCAGTTCAAATGAAAAAACAAATTGTAAGTAAAAAAGCACCAGCTGCTATTGGTGCTTATTCTCAGGCAATTAAAAAAGGAGATCTGATTTTTACTTCAGGACAAATTCCAATTGATCCAGAAACTTCAGAAATGGTAGAAAAAAATATTGAGAAACAGACTATTCAGGTTATGGAAAATCTTAAATATGTATTAAAAGAGGCGGGTTCTAATTTTGATAAAGTTATCAAAGCAACTATTTTTTTAAGTGACCTCAATAATTTTTCAAAAGTAAACGATATTTATAAAAAATATTTTTCAGACATTCCACCGGCACGAGCCTGTGTTGAAGTTAGTAAACTTCCTAAAGATTCACTTGTAGAAATTGAAGTTATCGCCTTTGAATAATTATATTTTGTCTATGTATTTGATTTATTATAAAAATTAAAATTGGAGGAGTTCAAATTGAGTAATAAATATGTAGCTGAACCTTTTAGAATTAAAATGGTAGAACCGATAAAAATGTTAACAGAGCAAGAAAGAGAAGAAAAAATTAAGGAAGCCGACTATAATCTATTTAATCTCAAAAGTGAAGATGTGTATATTGATTTACTTACCGATAGTGGTACAAATGCTATGAGTCAGGAGCAGTGGGCTGGTATTATGAGGGGTGATGAAGCTTATGCCGGAGGTTCCAGTTATTTTAAATTATTAGATACAGCTAAAGAAATTTTTAATTATCAATTTATTCAACCTGTTCATCAGGGAAGAGCAGCAGAAAAAGTATTATTTCCAGTCTTACTGGGGGAAGGTAAATTTTCTATTTCTAATATGCATTTTGATACTACCAGGGCTCATGTTGAATTATCAGGTGCTAGAGCTATTGATTGTGTAGTACCGGAAGCAGGAGATCCGACTAAAAGAGTACCGTTTAAAGGTAATATGGATATCGAAAAATTAGAAAAATTAATAGAAGAACATGGTCCTGAGAACATTGGTGTCATAATAATGACAATTACAAATAATTCAGCTGGTGGCCAGCCAGTATCAATGCAGAATATTAAAGAAACTGCAGAAATTTGTAATAAATATAATATTCCACTTAATATCGATGCAGCACGTTATGCAGAGAATGCATACTTTATCAAACAACGTGAAGATGGCTTTGAAGATAAGAGTATTAAAGAGATAGTTACAGAGATATTTAGTTATGCAGATACTTTTACCATGAGTGCTAAAAAAGATACCATTGTGAACATGGGTGGTTTACTTGGTATCAAAAATAACGAAGAATTGTTCCAAAAATTAAAAGCAAGAACTATTTCTTTTGAAGGATTTTTAACATATGGAGGTTTATCAGGTAGAGATTTAGAAAGTATGGCGATTGGACTCAGAGAAGGCTTAAATGAAGATTATTTAAGATATAGAATTGGACAGGTTCAATATCTTGCTGGACAATTGGATGAAGCCGGTATTATCTATCAAGCACCTGCTGGAGGTCATGGAATATTTGTGGATGCTAAAGAAATGCTGCCGCATATTCCATATTATGAATTTCCAGCTCAGGCTTTAGCAGTTGAATTATATAAAGAAGCAGGAATTAGAAGTTGTGATATTGGCTCATATATGCTTGGTAATGATCCTGACACAGGAGAGCAGTTGGAAGCAGATTTTGAATTTACAAGACTGGCTATTCCCAGAAGAGTTTATACTCAGGCTCATATTGATGTAATGGCAGATGCTCTAATTGCAATTAAAGAAAGAGCTGATAAGGTTGGTGGATATGAAATAACCTGGGAACCAGATATTTTGAGACATTTCCAGGCCAGTTTAAAACCACTGGATAAATAAATTGCGACTGTCTTGATAGAGAAATTGAATTTAATATAAGTTGTTTATTAACGAATAAAGTTCCAGAGAGCTGATAAAAAAGTGGTTCTCTGGAACAATAACATTCAAAATAATCAGAATAAATATACACTTCTTTATTTTATAACTTTTTATATTAAATATTCCATTTTATTTATTTCTATAATTTAAATTAAGGAGAGAAAACTAATGAAGGAAAGAGAAAAATGGGACAGCAAAATGGGTTTTATTTTAGCCTGTGTTGGTGCAGCAATTGGTCTCGGTAATATTTGGATGTTTCCCTGGCGTTTGGGATCATATGGAGGAGCAGCATTTTTAATTCCTTATTTACTATTTGTTTTTACTCTGGGCTGGACAGGCCTTATGGAAGAGTTTGCTTTTGGGAGAGATCAGGAAACAGGAGCAATTAGTGCTTATGAAAATGTTTTTAAAGAAAAAGGAATGAGTTTTGGCAGCAAATTTGGAATTTTACCTGTTTTAGGTGTTACAGGTGTATTTATTTTCTATTCAATTGTAGTGGGCTGGATTTTAAAATATTTTACCCTATCTGTAACTAATTCTTTTGTCGGTATTGAAAATATGCCTGCCTTTTTTGGCAGTTTTGCTGGTAATCCACAATCTATTTTCTGGCATGCTCTGGCTATTATATTAACATTGTTAATTGTTCGGCTTGGTGTTAAAGATGGTATTGAAAAAATGAATAAAATTATGATGCCTGCTTTATTTTTACTTTTGATAATTCTTTTATTTCGCTCCTTAACTTTACCAGGAGCAAAAGAAGGGCTGGCCTTTTTATTGGTTCCAGATTGGTCTAAATTGAAAGATCCGATAACCTGGGTAATGGCTCTTGGTCAATCTTTCTTTACTGTGTCTCTTGGGGGAGCAGCAATGTTAGTTTATGGTAGTTATTTAGATAAAGATTCTGATATTCCAACTTCTGCTTTTCAAACAGCTTTTTTTAATACAATAGCATCACTTTTAGCTGCCTTTGTTATAATACCGGCTGTATTTGCTTTTGGATTGGATCCAAAGGCCGGACCACCATTACTTTTTATTACTATTCCAAAAGTATTTCAGCAGATGCCGGGAGGTTATATATTTAGTGTTATATTTTTCTTAAGTATAATATTTGCTGGATTATCTTCTGCTATTAATTTGATGGAGGTTCCAGTTGAAGCTCTGATTGATCGATTAAATATTAGTAGAAAAAAGAGTGTTTTAATCGTCGGTTTAGGTGCATTTTTGGTTGGCTTACCATTAGACTTAAGTATGGCTCGTTTTGGAGCCTTTGCAGATACTGTAACCATTTATCTTGTGCCTTTAGGAGCAGTTCTTTCTGCAGTTATTTTCTTCTGGATTTATGGAATTGGTAATGCTCGAGAAGCAATTAATGAAGGTTCTTCCAGACCTCTCTGGAAAATATGGGAGCCTTATGCGAAATATATTTTCACTTCTGTAGCTCTATTGGTCTTAGTCTTAGGTGTTTTATTTGGAGGTATTGGTTAATTTAAAAAACAAGATATGTGGGGAATATATTGATATATCCTGTCAAATGGCAGGGTATATCTAGTTAGTTTTTTTAATTTTAAATGGAAATAAAATTTTGACAAATTAATAATTAATTGTTATTATAAGTTTAAGTTTTTATTGTAATAAATATTTATTAAAACCCTAAAGAGGAGGAAGAATAGTGGAGAGGAGAGCCTTAGAGAAATATAAGTTATTAATAGAATTTTTAGCTGAGGTATTAGGGGATAACTGTGAAATAGTATTACATGATGTGGAGGACTTTGAGAATTCAATTATAGCTATAGAAAATGGAGATATAAGTGGTAGAAAAGTAGGAGATTCTTTGACCGATTTGGCACTTAATGTTCTCAAAGATCAGGAGAAATTAGAAAATGATTATTTAACTAATTATACAGGTAAAACTTATAATGGTAAGGAATTAAGATCTTCAACCTATTTTATTAAAAATGAAAAAGAAAAAGTTATCGGCATGTTATGTATAAATATTGATGTAAGTAAACTTGTTGAAGCCCGAGATATTCTAGATTCTATGATAGGAAAAAGAAATGATATCGAAAAAAACAACAATGAAAAAGACCAGAGTTTTTCTGAGAACTTTACTTCTTCTATTGAAGAATTAATAGATTCTATTATTGAAAATTCAATTGGCAATTCTTCTATTCCCCCAAAAAGAATGACAGCAGAAGAAAAGAAAGAAATAACAAAAAAGCTTGATGAAAAAGGGGTATTTTTATTGAAAAACTCTGTCTCAAAAGTAGCAAAAAAATTAGAAACTTCAGAAGCAACAATTTATAGATATTTAAATAATTAAAGAAAAATAAATAGCAAAAAAATTAAATAAAGTTTTATTAGAACAAAAATGGGGCTAATATACTCTCATTTTTGTTTTTTATTATCATATAAAAAATATATTTTATAACTCTTCTTTCAATTCAGCCACACTTTCAAAAACATAATCAAAATACTTTTCCTCAGCACTCAGCTCTTTTAAGTCATCTCTTTTGCTTTCTCCACTCAAAACTAAAATTCCTGTAATTCCTGCATCATGAGCCATCCGCATGTCGGTATATAAGCGATCTCCCACCACTGCCAGCTCTGATTTTTTTAAATTAAACCTTTTTAAAATATATTCGACAGTAAGATTGGATGGTTTGCCCACAATTAGAGGTCTTTTTCCCGTTGTAGCTGCCAGCAGCTCAATCACTGCTCCTGTATCAGGTTGGGTTTTGCCCCCACTTAAAGGACAGACTAGATCCGGATGGGTTGCTACATAATTAACACCGGATAGTATCAGCTCATGGGCATCCCAGAGTCTTTGATAGGTTAAGGTTTTATCAAATCCTAAAACTACGTAGTCTACACTTTCTGCTTTTTCTTTAATATTTTCTTCTCCATTGACAATTTGATGGCCAAAACGTTCCATTTCCTTCTTCAAAGATTCTGTTCCTAAAAGATAAATTCTTTTACCTTTCTTAGCTCCCTGTTCTGCCAGATAAGAGGCAGTAATCTCACCGGAGTTAATAATTTTTTCAGCTGTAACTTCAATCTGCATTTGAGCCAGTTTCTGCTGATAATCGGCTCTATTTTTAGAAGAATTATTAGTTAAGAATATGTAATCTCTGTCTGTCTTTTCAAGTTTTTTTAGAAAATCTAGACTTCCCTCCAGAATATCGTTTTCCAGATAAATTGTCCCATCCATATCCAGCATAAAAAATTTTATTTTTTTTAGATTATTTATGGCACTCATTTGGGTCCCCTTTCAACAGTTGAATTTTATATTTCAGCAGAAAAACAAAAAAATAACTTATTTCACAACTGATTTCTGTTAGTATTAATTTATCAGGCTAACTCATTAATTGCAAATCTTAAAGAAAACCCGACTGTAAATTACAGCCGGGTTTCAATAGAAATAGTATTCTTTTAAATGAATTTATTAATGAACTTAGTTACCAAATAACTCTGTATAGTCCTGAAGCACACTATCAGCCTGTTGATCAGCTTTGTTTAGAGCTTCTTCAGCTGAAGAAACTCCAGTAAATGCTTCTTCTACGGCTGTATCGACAATATCTCTGATTTCAACAAAGTTTCCTAAAAGCACACCATTGGCGGCTGGTGACTGGACTCCACTTAAGACCTGCAGAAAAGCGGTTAAGTAGTTAGGATTGTCGCTAAACCATTGGTTATCCATTAGAGTTTTAACAGCTGCATTTGTTGCCGGGAAATAGCCTGTATCTTTGTGCCACTGAATTGTAACATCTGTTGAACTCAGATATTTAAAGAATTCTACTACTGCCGCATATTCTTGATCACTGTGGCCCTGCATTACCCAGAGAGAAGCTCCACCGATAACTGAATTACCAATTCCATAACCTTCAAAACGAGGTAAGAAGGTAGTACCGACTTCAAAATCAGCAGATTCAATAATTGAACTTAAAGAAGATGTTGACTGAATTAACATGGCAACTTCTCCAGCCAAGAAATCCTGGTTGGCAGAATATTCGCGGCCTCCATAAGCTACAACATCTTTTTCTACCAAATCTGTCCAGGTTCCCAGAACCATTTTAGCAAAATCACGGTCAAGATAAACTTCCGTTGCTCGACCGCTGCGTCCATTATCGTTATTTGCATAAGGTTTGTTGTGATAAGCATGCATCTGTTCTAAAATCCAGGCTGGCCAGCCAAAAGAGAGACCGTGGTTTGCTGCACCACTGTTGATTATCTGCAGACCCATTTCTTCAATGTCTGCCCAGGTTTCTGGAACAGCTTCTATACCTGCTTCTGCAAATGCATCTTTGTTGTAATAAAGCATTGCAGTTGAAGAGTTAAAGGGCATAGAATAAAGATGTCCATCAACACTATAGTAGTTTAAAATAGGCTGAATAACACTGCCGAAGTCAATTTTACCCTCTGCAATCTCATAGACAGGTACAATTGCTTCACTATCTAACATTGTCTGAGTTCCTACTTCATAAACCTGAATAATGTGGGGAGGGTTACCCGAACGAACAGCAGAAATTCCTTGAGTTAAAGTTTCTGCATAACTACCGGTAAACTGTGCTGTTACATGAATATCATCGTGTTCCGCATTAAAACCATCAACAATTTTTTCTACTGCGGCAGTACGACCGCCACTCATCGCATGCCAGAATTCGAGTTCTATTGTTTGAGCAGAGACCATGGCTGCACTAAAAGCAGAGAGAGTGACTAAGGTTAAAATAATAATAGATTTTTTTAACATAAATGTTCTTCATTTAACTTAATAAATGAAGATTACACCTCCTTTTTTGATGAAAAATGAACCTGAGACAGCTGCTAAATTCTGAGATTATAATTCAACTTCCCTGATTGAATTTTTTAGTCTCACCCCCGATTAAAAAATTATTTAATTAAACTCACCGCAGTTTATCCCTCCTTTGACAGGTATTAGTATCTATTATTTATCCTGCTGCATAGCAAAGCCTTCGACCAGACTTTTCTGCAGAGTTAAATAAACTAATAGTGGTGGTATAACACCAATTATTAAAGCTGCCATAATTACATTCCACTCCGGTTGGGCATCAGATGGGATCAGCATTTTAAGTCCAATCTGTACCACCCGAACACGGGCACTATTAGTAGTTACTAAGGGCCAGAGATATTGATTCCAGACCCAGATAAACTCAATAGTAAACAGGGCAACTATATTACTTTTAGAAAGTGGAATTAGAATTGACCAGAGAAATCTCAGTGGAGTAATGCCATCTATTAAACTGGCTTCCAGCAGTGACTCTGGAACTGTCATGTAAAACTGTCTAAATAAAAGCACTCCGGTTGCACTGGCGAAAAATGGAATAGTCAGTGCATAATAAGTATCCAGCCAGCCTAAATTATCCATTAATTGATAGGTGGGAACAATTCTGATCGGCAGCGGCAGCATATGGGTAATTAAAATCATGATAAAAAGAATATTTTTGCCCGGAAAATTTCCAAAATAGACAAAGGCAGCCGAAATTGAAAGTGCAATTTTTCCAACGGCTGTAACTATTGAAATAAAAGCACTGTTAAAAAGTAATTTTCCCATATTTGAACGCTGCCAGGCCTCCTGATAATTATTGATTAGATTGTTTCCAAGCTGCAGTTTTGGTGGAGAAGAATAAACTTCATTTATATTTAGGGTACTGACCATAAAGGCATAAATTATTGGAAATGAGACTAAAAATACAGAAATTATTAAAAATAGATGAATAAAAATTGTAGTTGACTTTTTGCGTTTCATTCTGAATTCTCCCCTTTACTGATAGAATACTTTTTCGCCTGCATATTTAAACTGAATTATGGTGATTACTGCTACAAAAACAAAAAGAATAATCGACTGAGCTGAGGCATAACCGGTTCTCATACTTAAAAAAGCATCTCTAAATAATTTATAGGTGACAATATCTGTGGCTCGAGCCGGCCCTCCTTGAGTCAGCACGTCTACAACCCCAAAAGTTAAAAAGAAGACCTGTAGAGTATTCATAATCAAGAGGAAAAATGTAATTGGCGAAATTAAGGGAAAAGTAATTCGCCAAAATTTTGTAACAGGACTGGCGCCATCAATATCAGCTGCTTCTAAAAGTTCAGGAGAAACATTCTGCAGGGCAGCAATAAAGAAAATGAAATTATAGCCGAGCATCCGCCAGCTGGAGGCAATAATAATTAAAATGAAAGCAGCTGTTCCATTATTAATCCAGTTGAATTCAAAAGTAGTTAATACTTGAATGTAATAGGACATGATTCCTACATTGGGGTGCATTAAAACTCCCCAGATAATACCGGAAAAAGCAAAAGAAAAAGCAAATGGCCAGATTAATAAACTTTTATAAATTTTTGCGCCTTTGATTTTTTTATTAGTTACTACTGCTAGGATTAGAGCAGAAGCAATAGAAATAAAGACAGTGACTGCTGTAAAAACAATGGAACGGGTTAAACTATTCCAGTAGGCAGGAGAAGTTAAAAGCCGCTGAAAGTTTTGAAAACCAACATAAATTATTCGGTTCCCAAAAGGTGTCGAGCGGAAAAAGCTTAGGTAGAGTGACTGCAGCGAAGGATAAATCAAAAAGGTTGTAACAATAATAATTGATGGTGCAATTAAAAGATAAGCTAAATAGCGATATTTTTTAGCAAACTTACTGTTCAATCTGATTACCCCCTAAAAGTAATAATATTATGAATTTTTTAAATTAAAAAATAATTAACAAACTCTAATCTTATATTTCTCTATTAGATTAAAAAAACCTGCTTTAAAATGATAAAATAAGGCGTAAATTTTTTTATTTATGATACTCAATCCCATGCAGCAGATAAAAATAACTGAGTCCGGCCAGTAACGAGATTGCACTTCCTACAGCATACATTGCTGCACCTCCGGCTCCATCATAAATCATTCCTCCAAGCAGACTGCTGGCAACAGTACTGACACTAATGATTGAAGCATAGAGATTTTGCCCGGTAGAACGAAATTTTTCGCCAACCAGTTTCGAAATATAGCCAACAGCTGTTACATGGAATAAGGCATATGTTAAGCCGTGGAAAATCTGGGTTAAAAGTAAAAGTACCGGTGAGGACCAGATAGCAATTAAAAACCAGCGGAGCCCAAAAGTCATGGCTGCTAACAATAAAACTTTTTTTAGTTTAAATTTTTTCAAAAAGATATCAGCCTTCTGAAAAATGATCAGCTCACTGCCGGCAGCAATAAACATTCCCAGTCCCAGCAGTGTTTCTCCCCCTCCAATTGATTTAAAATAGATGGGAAAATAAACAAAATTAGCCGTTAAAGGTGCCTGAATGAAAAAGGTGAAGATCAAAAAATATAATAGATCTTTATTTTTAAAGAGAAGTTTAAAACTGCCTAAACTTGTAACTTTGATAGTTCTGTCACTCTTTGGTAACTTATAAGCAAAAAATAAAGATAAAAAGAGTCCGGAAGCAGCTAATATAAAAGTGCTTTCTGATTGTGTTTGTTCAATGATCCAGCCAAACGGCATAATTCCGAGCATATAACCAAGTGAGCCCCAGACTCTAAATTGTCCGTATTGTTCAGCTCTGTCCCCCAGATAATTGAGCAGTAAAGAATCAGAAAGAGGGACAATGGAGCTGCTGAAAATCACAAAAAAACTATAGAGTATAAAAATTATAAAAAAACTTTCAGTCAATAAAAAGCTGAGGGAGAAAATAAGAGTTCCCGAGATAGTAAAGAGCAGTATTTTCTTATTAGCCTCAAAATAATCAGACATCATTCCCCAGATTGGCAGAGCCATAATGGCAGCTGTTTTGGCAGCCGAAGTCATCATTCCAATTTGAGTTGCCGAAAGACCAATTTCTTCCATGTGTATATTAATATAGGTGGTAGCTGCTATGTAGATATAGTAAATAAAATAGTATGATTTAAATAAAATTGGGTATTCATCCTTTCTAATTATGTATTTATCCTAGTATAATCATTCTGATTTCCTTTTGCAAGAGTTTTTCAGAAAAAAATTCAACTTTTAAATTAAGTTAATTATTATGTTTTTTCACGGCTTGATTTGCAGCTTTTTATAAAAAGTTATATTATTAAACTATCAAATAAAGTGGATTTAAAGATAGATAAAGGGAAGTGATTTTATGAAGACAAAAATTATTGGACACCGGGGTGGAGCAGCAGGTTATCCGGAAAACACTTTGATAGCTTTTAAAAAGGGAGTAGAACTGGGAGCTGATGGGGTAGAATTTGATGTTCAGCTGACAAAAGATGGAGAAGTTGTAGTGATTCATGATGAATTAATTGATAGAACAATGACCGGTAGTGGACTGGTTGGAGATCATACCCTGCAGGAATTAAAAGAAATGAGTGCCGGAGAGTTTTATAGTGCAGATTTTAAAGAAGAAAAAATTCCAACCTTGAGAGAAGTACTGGAAGTTGTAAAAGAATTAGAAATTATTAATATTGAGCTAAAAAATTATTTGCCTTACCCGAAATTGGAAGAAAAGGTACTGGAGTTGGTGGATGAATTTGAAATTAGAGAGAAAGTTATTATTTCTTCTTTCAATCATTATAGTCTGCAGAAAGTTAAAAGGATGCAGCCGGAAATTAAAACTGGAGCTTTACTGATGGCAAAAATGATAAACCCATCTGATTATGCATTTAAAAGAGGTTTTGATGCTTTACATCTTCATTTTTTGACTGCTGACCAGGAAATAATAAATAAGTCTCATTTTATGGGGATGCAGGTTAATGTTTATACTGTTAATTTTCCAGAATCGGTGGTAGAATTATTGGCAAAAGAAGTGGATATGATTATTACTGATGACCTTGAGATGGCTCTGGATTTAAGAGATTAATAAATTGGATTCAAGTTTCTAGATTTATATTAGTTGAGAAATTCACTTCAATCAAGGTTTATATTATATTTAGAAAAGTTGATTTACAAAAATTTATATATTATAATTACGGTATAAGAATATAAATTTATTATAAACTTGCCAAACTTATTTTTTGAATAAAAATTTAAGAGAGGTGAAATTTATGTTAAGAAAAATGAAAGATCTTAAAGGGTATACTATTCATGGTAATGAAGAAGATCTTGGAGAAGTAGAAGATTTTTACTTTGATCAGGAGCGCTTTGTAATGAGATATGTAGTTATTGATACTGGTAACTGGCTCAAGCACGAGCAAACTTTGATTTCTCCAGAAGCATTTGAAGAAATAAATTATAAAACTAAAGAAATCTTTGTTAATCTAAATTCTGAAAAATTGAAAGAGGGTCCAAGTATCAAAAAGAATAAACCTATTTCCAGAGAAATTGAGGAGAAACTGGTAAAACATTTTGAATGGCCAATTTACTGGACAAGCCCTTACCCTTCCAGTGGCCCTGCAGTTCAGCCTGGAAGTATGATTAGAGATAAAATATTCAATTATGAAGAGTCTGCTGCAGAACAAAAACAGACTGGAAAAGGGGATCTAGAATCAAACCTGCGTAGTTTTAATGAAGTCAGAGGCTATCACATCCAGGCAGAAGACAAAGAATTTGGACATCTGGAAGATTTATTTGTGGATGAGGAAGATTGGGCAATTCGTTACCTCTTAATTGATACGCGTAATATTTTACCGGGTAAGGATGTATTAATTGCACCTGAGTGGTTAGAGCTTATAAGCTGGAATGAGGAAAAAATATTTGTCAATAAAACAAAAGAAGAGATAAAAAGTGCTCCCGAATATAGAGAAGAAAAAACAGATTATTTAGTCCATCGTGATTATGAAGAAAAACTGTACGATCATTATGATGAAATTAAATACTGGCAGCAGTAAATTTGATTATCAATTTAGAATTATGGAAACTATTAAGAGACAGGTGGTGAATTAATTGGAGCAGGATTTTCTTGATAGTATGAGGCAGATTATAAAAGAAGAGATTTCTCCCCTGGATGAGAAACTAGACAAAAATACCGAGGCAATATTCTCTATAGAAGCCAGGGTAGATGAGAACACAGAGGCAATAGCCTCTATAGGAACCAAGGTAGATGAGAACACAGAGGCAATATCTGCTATAGCTACAAAGGTTGATGAAAATACCGGAGGATTAAATTCTGTGTGTCGACAGCTTGAAGAAAATATTCTTATTTTAAAAGCATTAGAAGAAAATAAAGATTATAGGAATAATCAAATGGACAAATTGATTAATGATGTGGCTGAAATTCAGGGAAGTATTAAACATCTTGAAGAGTCATTTAATAATCACAGCCACGAAGTAAAAACTGAAATTGGCAAAGTTAAAGTAAGTTAAAACTCATGAGCCCTTAGTTGGGCTCTTTTTTTTGAGTTTACGTACCAGAGTTTACGTACCAGAGTTTACGTACCAGGTACAAAACGGGTGTTTTGTACCTGGTTAAAGTTCATATATTCACAATTTAATGGTAAATTGATTTTAAATTTAACTTTAATTCAGTAATGATTATTGCTATAATAGAAGGACAGCTCCTAAACATATATTCACTTTTTAAAAATGTCATAAATTTTACTGAAATTATTTTTAAATAAGAGTATAATTAATATGATTATGATAGCAAAGATTTAGTAAAGAATTTTAAAGTTCTGTTTAATTATTAATTAATAAATTAGGAGGGGATAGTTAGTGAAGGATGGACAGTTTAAATTAAAGGCCCCTTTTGAACCAAAAGGTGATCAGCCTGAGGCAATAGAAAAATTGGCTGCAGGAATAAGAAAAGGACATCGCCACCAGACATTACTTGGTGCTACTGGGACAGGGAAGACTTTTACCATGGCCAAACTGGTAGAAGAGGTCAATAAACCAACTCTGGTTATTGCCCATAATAAAACTCTGGCAGCTCAGCTGACCAGTGAATTTAAGGAGTTTTTTCCGGATAATGCTGTTGAATATTTTGTCAGCTATTATGATTATTATCAGCCTGAAGCCTATGTACCTCAGACTGATACCTATATAGAAAAAGATGCTTCTGTCAATGATGAGATTGAAAAATTAAGACTATCTGCAACAACTTCACTTTTTGAAAGAAGAGATGTGCTGATTGTAGCCAGTGTATCATGTATTTATGGACTGGGTTCTCCTGATGATTATTTAAATTTATCTCTGGATCTTAAAGTTGGCAGGATAATGGACCGCAAAGAGATTACTCGTAGCCTCACTTTTATGCAGTACAGCCGTAACGATATGGATACATCCCGCGGTCATTTTAGAGTTAAGGGAGATGTAATAGACATTTTTCCTGCTTATAGAGATATTGCAATTAGGGTTGAACTTTTTGGAGATGAAATTGATAGAGTTACTCGGATTAATACTGTGACCGGTGAGGTTGAGGCTGAAATAGATGAGATGACAATTTATCCGGCAAGTCACTTTGTTACTCCGGAAGCTAAGGTTGAAAGAGCAATAAAAACTATTAAGGCTGAGCTGGAGAAGCGTTTAAAAGAACTGCGGGCAGAAAACCGTCTGGTTGAGGCTCAGCGCCTGGAACAGCGGACTCGTTATGATTTAGAGATGCTGGAGCAGATGGGATTTTGTTCTGGAATTGAAAACTATGCCCGCCATCTGGCAGGACGAGAACCAGGTTCCAGACCGATGGCTCTTCTGGATTATTTTCCAGATGATTTTATGGTGATTATAGATGAGTCACATATGACAGTTCCCCAGATTGGTGGAATGTTTGCTGGAGACCGCTCCCGCAAAGAAAAGTTGGTGGAATATGGATTTCGGCTTCCCTCTGCCCTGGATAACAGGCCGCTTAATTTTGAAGAATTTGAACAGGTTGTGCCTCAGGCGGTTTATGTTTCTGCAACTCCTGGTCCTTATGAGCGGGAGCACAGTCAGCAGATAGTTGAGCAGATTATCCGTCCGACCGGACTTGTTGATCCGGAAATTGATGTCCGGCCGACAAAGAGTCAGATTGATGACCTGCTGGAAGAAATTCGACAGGTTGTAGGAGATGGTGAGCGAGTTCTGGTTACAACTCTGACTAAAAAAATGTCAGAGGATCTGACTGAATATCTGGCTGAAGCCGGAATTAGAGTCCGCTATCTTCATTCTGATATTGATACAATTGAGCGTTCAGAAATTATTCGTGATCTCCGACTGGGAGAATTTGATGTCCTGGTAGGAATTAACCTTTTAAGAGAGGGACTTGATTTACCCGAGGTTTCTCGAGTTGCAATTTTAGATGCTGATAAAGAAGGGTTTCTGCGTTCACAGAGGGCACTGATTCAGACAATTGGTCGTGCTGCCCGTAATGTTGGTGGTAAGGTAATTATGTATGCCGATAAAATTACTGATTCGATGAAAACTGCCATTGATGAGACTGAAAGAAGAAGGGAAATTCAGATTCAGCATAATAAGGATAATAATATTACTCCGGAGACAATTATCAAGCCAGTAAGAGATGTTGTAAAGCCAGTTGAGATGGTAGTTTCCGAAGATAAAAGCCGCTATTATGACAAAAGTCAGGATAATCAAGATGCTGATGATAATACTCAAAATTATGATAATATGACACGCAAAGAGATTCAGCATTTAATAATAGATCTAGAAGATGAAATGGAATCAGCAGCAGATAACTTAGAATTTGAGATTGCTGCTCAGATTAGAGACGAAATAGAAGAATTAGAATCAAAATTGGAAGAATAATAATAAATATTTTAGGTACCAGGTACCTAAAACGATTTCTTGTACCTGGTACCTATTAAATAAAGAGGTGTAATTTTAATGGGATTAGAACGTTTAATAGTAAAGGGTGCTGAAGAGCACAACCTTAAAAAAGTAG